>JACCDZ011903300.1_pt1 | contig 13796 bp, 11 predicted proteins | sample 7449551 | NCBI WGS metagenome assembly JACCDZ01 (sample SAMN15323452, study PRJNA562643) | freshwater metagenome | isolation source: river surface water | place: USA:Blue River Watershed | collected 2017-08-18
CACTTCTCGGTGACAGACATGAACGGCGTGAACAAAATGCACGACGGCGCCGGAAATCTCTCGCAGACTGCAAAGCAGATGATTGCCGGAATCACTGAGAACGCTGCTGGATTGACTGCATTCACCAACCCAACCGTGAACGCCTTCAAGCGTCTCGGCCCAGACACCCTTGCTCCATACCGTGCCAACTGGGGTTACGACAACAGAAGCTGCATGCTCAGGGTTCCGCCAGAGCGCGGCTCGGGCACGAGACTTGAGGTTCGAGTTGGCGACGGAGCCGCCAACCCCTATCTCGTAATCGCCAGCGTTCTTGCGGCTGCTCTCGACGGAATCAAGCGCAACCTCGCTTGCCCAGAGCCTGCCGAGGGCATGGCTTATGACAACGAAGCTGCTGCAATTTTGCCTGTGACTTTCACAGAGGCCCTAGATGCTCTCGAGGCCAACGAGGCTTTCAAAACCTACATGGCGAAAGAGCTTGTAAATGTGCACCTTGTGATGAAGCGCGACGAAATCGAGCGCTATAACGCTGCGGTCGAAGACCCGACAACGCGCGAAGTTACCCAGTGGGAAATCAACGAGTACTTCGCTGACTTCTAAAAAGTAAAAAACTAAACCCCGAGAAATTCTCGGGGTTTAGTTTTTTGAAACTAGTTGTTTTTCGAACGATCTTCTACGAGGGTTCCGCCGTTGAAAGTCACGCCGACTTCGCGATAGTAGCCAGCCAGAATTTCTTTCACCGGCAGAATTGAATTCAATTCATCCCACTGGGAGTCACCAAGAGTAAGTTCGGCATCGCCGACCCATGCCTGACCGAGATCTGCATCGACACCACCCATTGTGATTAGCTGGTCCATCGAGTTGCCGGCTCCCGGAACAATTGAAGGCATAAATCGCGAGTGCAACATCTTGTGGCCGTTTACGAATCCGTTTGTCTCGCTAGGCTCACGCAACGTAACAACTGCGCTTGCAAGTCGGTGATCGTATGCCGAGAGGCTCGCTCCGATTTTTGCGCCGGCCTCGAGTTTTGGTGTTGCCTTGCCGTGATTGAAAATTCGGGTGACGTGTGCAGAGCCGAGTTTCTTCGGGTAGCCCTGAAACCATCCGCGTGCAATCGCAAAGTCTTTGGTTACCCAAATCGCAACGCAGCGTGAATATGTGACGCCTTTGTGCTTGCATCGAACAACCACAAAGGCCTCGAGATACTGCGAGCGAATCGGGTCGAGCAATTCGGCGCCACCTTCGCTGCAGCTTTGCCAGTCGGCCCAGATCAGCGCTACGGCTCCCGGTTGCTCGTCGGCCAGCTCGATGTCATCGGGCAGAATGGCACGCACGTTGGCCGGGTCGGTTAGATACTCAACCGTCAGCAGGGTGCCTGAGTAGTACCACGGCATGTTCGGCACCAAAGTGCTCTTGCCGGTGGGGGTCAGTGGGGCAATGAATCCGTGCAATTCGCTCATATCTAAAACCCTACTGAATCATTAGTGTCCGAATAATCTGTCATTTAGACCATTTATAACGATTCGGATAAGGTCGCGCCACGGCGGGCCGTCAACTTGCAAACCGCAAGGCCTTTCGCCACGCTTAGAGAAATCGTTCATACCCGAACGATTCGTTTACTCAATGAGGAGATAGACACTTATGTCAGATACACAGCTAAAGAAGGGTCGACTCGGCGTACTCGGGATCGTCTTCTTCGTCGTAGCAGCATCTGCACCTTTGGTCGGAATGACCGGTGCAGTTCCAGTAGCAATGCTTGCCGGAAACGGCGCCGCCGCCCCGGGTGCATACCTCGCGGTCGGTCTAGTTCTGCTTTTGTTCAGCGTTGGTTACACCGCAATGAGCAGCAGAGTTACAAACACCGGCGCGTTCTTCGCCTATGTGGGTCGCGGACTCGGAACAAATGCTGGTGTCGCATCTGCATTCACTTCGATCGTTGCCTACGTAACAATTCAGTTGGCAATCTACGGATTCTTCGGTGGACTCATGGCGGGCGAAATGGCCGCTAGATTCTCAATCGATTTGCCGTGGTTCGTCTGGGCAATTGTTGCCTGGTTGATCGTCACCGGTCTTTCACTGCTTGCCGTAGACGTCGGCGCAAAAGTTCTCGGTGTGCTAATCGTTCTTGAAGTGCTAGCTCTCTTTACTACCGCAATCGTGATCTTGGTTGCTGGTGGCCCAGAAGGCATGAACTTCGGTGCATCGTTCTCACCAGAACAAATCTTTGTCGGTGGCTTCGCCGGTGGTGCTGGAATCGCAATAGCATTCGCCTTCGCTTCATTCATTGGTTTCGAGGCAACCGCAATCTACGGTGAAGAGTCCACCAACCCGAAGCGTGTTGTTCCAAGAGCCACCTACTGGGCAATTGGAATCATCACCGCACTGTTTGCAATCACTTCATTTGCAATGGTCACCGGAATGGGGGCGAGCAAGATCTTCGATGAGGTAATTGCCCGTTCGGCCGTAGAAGGTGTTCCACTAGCTAACCCTGCTGGCGTGCTGTTCTCGCTAACCGATCAGTATGTGGGCTCATGGATGACTCAGATTATGAGTGTTCTAGTGATTTCTAGCCTGTTTGCCGGTTTGCTGGCCTTCCAGAACGCTAACGGTCGTTACTTCTTCGCTCTCGGCAGAGGCGGGGTATTGCCACAGCGTTTCGGCATGACTAACAAGTCAGGTGCCCCAGCCGCAGGTGTTATCTTGACCTCGGTTATTGCACTTGTTGTGATGGTTGGTTTCGCAGCTGCTGGTCTCGACGGCATCGGTAACCTCTTCTTCTGGATGAGCGCGGTTGCTGTAATCGCCATCATCTTCGTTGAGATTCTGGTTTCGATTGCAGTTGTAGCTCACTTCATGAAGGAAGGCGGCGAGAACGTTTGGCGTTCAAAGATCGCCCCGATCGCATCGGCAGTTGCCCTTGCGGTAGGTCTCTACCTCTTGATGTCTCGCTTCAACCTGCTCGCTGGCACGGTGCCAGAGGGTGTCGACCCATCGCTTCCAGAAAGCGCATGGCAGTTAAACACACTCGGATGGGTTCTCGTTCTAACGCCGTTCATCGCGGCTCTAGTCGGGTACATCTTTGCCGTAGTCAACAAGAAAGAAAACGCTTCACTTGTGAAAGACATTCTTTCTTAGCATTCAGCTAAAGGGTTGGCCCAGGCTTCGGCTTGGGCCAATTCCTTTTTAACTTCGAGGTGAGTGGAGTAAGCGCCCAGAGAATGGCTGCCGCATCAATCACTTCTTGAGTGATGGCAGCTTGAGTCGGGTTCAGAATGCCAAATGCCGCAGAGAACATCGCCGCAATCGAAAGCGTCATTCCAATTAATCCCGCCTGTTTGGCTTTTGAGTACGCGCCTTGCGAAATGTCGATTGCGTAGGCAAGGTGCGAAATTGAATCTTCGATGATCACCACGTCGGCAGCTTCGCTCGCGGCCGTGGCACCGCGTGCACCCATAGCGACACCTACCGAGGCGGCTGCGAGTGCCGGTGCATCGTTGATGCCATCGCCTACAAGAATTACCGACTTGCTATCTTGTTGCATTTCGCGACGAACAAGATCGAGTTTCTGTTCGGGAGAGCACTCGGCAACAACTTCGTTTGCGTTAATCTGCCTGCCGACTTCATCGGCGGTTTTCTGACTGTCGCCAGACACCAAGACGAAACGTTCAATTCCAAGTTTGCGCATCGCCGTAACGGTGTGCAATGAATCTTCTCGAATCGGATCATCAAGGCCAAGCAGGGCCCTAACTTCGCCGTCGACGCTCACTGCTACTCGCAGCGTTGCGTTTACATTTGCCCAGGCTGGAAGGTCGGTGGGTGGTTGGCCGACTTCGACCCGCTTGCCGTCGACGGTTCCAACAATTCGACGGCCGTGCGATTCTGAAACATCGCTTGCCGGCAAGAGATTTAGCTTCATTCGTTCGGCTTCGAGAACTATCGCTTTGGCTACCACGTGCGGGCTGTGCAGCTCTAGGCTGGCGGCCAGCCGCATGGTTTCTTCGGTGCTTACCCCTGGCGCAAAGACCGCCTCTGTCACCGAAGGGCCGCCACGGGTAAGCGTGCCGGTTTTGTCGAGCATTACGATTTTGGCTTTGGCAAGGTGCTCTAGGGCATCGCCGGTCTTGATCAGCGCACCTCTCGAGGCAGCCTTTGACATGCCAGAGATTATCGCAACCGGAATCGCAAGAATGAGTGGGCAGGGGGTAGCCGCGATCAGAACCGCCACGGCCACAAGCACGTCGCCGCTGACTAGAAAAGAGACCGCCGAAAGAATCAGCGTGAATGGAACGAACCAGAGCGCCCAGCGATTTGCCAGCCGCACCGACTTGGCAGAACTCGCAGTAGCCTGCTCAACCAAACGAATCAGATTTGCATACGTTGAATCTTGCGGCAGGCACGACACTTGAATCTCGAACGAAGCAGCTGCGTTGACTACACCAGATGAAACTTGCTCGCCAACCAATCTATTAACCGGCATCGGTTCTCCGGTTAGGGCTGACTCATCTAACTCTGCGTTCGAAAGCAGAACTCCATCAATCGGAACCACTTCTCCACTCAAGACACGAATGCGGTCGCCGATCTTGATTTCGTCGAGATTAACATCGTGCACACTTGCGTCGGCCAACAACAGGTGCGCAACTTTCGGTGCTCTTTCGAGCAGAGCCTTTAACTCGGTTTGTGATTTACCTTTTGCCCAGTCTTCGAGCGCGCGACCCGTTGCCAGCATGAGTGAAATAATGGCGGCGGCTAAGAATTCGCTCACTAGAAGTGCCGCCACAATTGCAATTAGCGCGAGTGAGTCACTAGAAACCTCGCGATTTCGAATCGAAGCAATTGTCCATTTGACTGAAAGTGCAAGCCCAACTGCGGCCCCCGCTGACAAAATCGCATTCGAAACTATTTGATTGCTATACAGCGCTAGCCCCAAAGCCAGCGCGAGCACAGTTAGCGCGAGAAACCAATAGCGCTTGATGTTTTTTCTGTGCACGGCTCAAGTCTCTCACTCGCCCATAGACTCAGAACATGAGTGAAGTAGCCATTGAGTTTTTGGGGGCGGCGGGCACGGTCACCGGCAGCCGCTTTCTGTTAACCTGCGAGTCAACCAAAGTGATGATTGACTGCGGCATGTTTCAAGGGCTCAAAGAGCTGCGTCTCAAGAACTGGAACCCGCTGGGCATTGATCCCGCTTCGATTGACGCAGTGGTTCTGACCCACGCGCACCTAGACCACTGTGGCTACCTGCCCAAATTGGCCAAGGATGGCTTCGCCGGCAAGGTGTTTCTCACTAAGTACACCGGCAAGCTCGCCGAGGTCATTCTGCGCGACTCCGCCCGCATTCAAACAGAAGACGCCAAGTATGCGGCACTAAAGGGGTTCTCGAAGCACAACCCACCAAAGGCTCTCTACGAAGAAGACGACGTTCAAAAGGTGGTAACTCGCTTCAGCCCAACCGAGTTTGGCGTGCGCACCCAGGTTGCCGAGCAAACCTTTGTTACTTTTCAGCCCGCAGGGCACATCCTGGGTGCTGCATTTCTAGAGGTCGAATTCTTTGGCAAACGCATTCTGTTTACAGGTGACATGGGTCGAGACGAGCATCCTCTATTGGCTCCGCCAAAACGAGTGCCGATCGGTGCGGTCGATGCGATCATCACAGAGTCGACATATGGCGATCGCGAGCATGCGCCCGTGACTACCGGTTTCGAAGATGCCATTAACCGCACTATTGCTCGCGGCGGCTCGGTGTTGATTCCTGCATTCGCGGTTGATCGTACTGAGGTGATTCTCGTTCGATTGCGCGAGTTAACAGAGCAGGGATTGATTCCGCCAGTGCCTATCTATGCCGATTCTCCAATGGCTTTGAAAGCGCTCGATTTCTATCGCGATGCGATTAACAGTGCCAGCCCCGAGATTCGACCAGAGGTTGTAACGACCTGGAACGGGCGTGATCCATTTGACGCGGGCGACCTTCACGAGTTGCGGTCGGTTGAAGAATCAAAAACAATCAACAATCCAACCAGCCCTTGCATCATCATTTCGGCGAGCGGAATGGGAACCGGCGGAAGAGTTGTTCATCACCTTAGAGATATGTTGCCGCAGGCGAAACACACGATTGTTTTCGTTGGCTTTCAAGCTATGGGAACACGCGGCCGCAAACTGGTTGACGGTGCTACCGAAGTAAAAATGCACGGCGAGATGGTGCCGGTCAGAGCTTCGATAGAACAGATTCAATCTTTCTCGGTGCACGCCGATGCCGATGAACTCATCGCATGGATGAGTTCTGCGAGCGAGAAGCCTAAGCAGGTTTTAGTTGTGCATGGTGAAGGCGGCGTTGCCGAAACCTTTGCAGACAGAGTTCACAAAGAGCTCGACGTGCCGAGCAAAGCACCTCAGCTTGGGGAGCGAATCGTTCTTTAGCCGATAAATTTGAATGGATGACCGTCTCGCCATTCAAAGTCTTAGCCTCTATCGCTGCCGCTGCTCTTGTGCTTGGCGGACTTCAGCCGGCGGCAGCGGTAACTCCAAGCCCAACGCCTTCGATAACCCCAACCGTCACCCCAACCCCAACTGCTACATCGCGGCCGACGGTAACGCCAACCCCGAAGCCCACGCCAACCCCGGTTGCTAACAAGCCGCGCACCTGCAGCATCAGGGCCGCGGCCACCAGCCGTGATCTCGCGCACTTCTATGGCTACGTTATGAATGCGCGAACGGGTGAGGTCTATGCAAACATCCGTGGAGATGAAGCGACGCCCTCGGCCTCTGTGATGAAGGTGTTCACCGCTGCGATGGCTCTCGAAACCATGTCAACGCAGTACACCGCAACAACTCGAGTCTTTACCCTGCCAGACCAGCCGGGCGTCATAGTCTTGCGCGGCGGTGGCGACCATACGTTGAGCCGTCTCACGCCGCCGCGTTACACAACATACAAACGACCACCGAGGCTCTCAACTCTTGCGGCTCAGGTTTTGGCAGCTTTGCCTGCCGAGCAGCAGATCACCAAAATCATTCTCGACGACACCTACTTTGACAAACCGTTTTGGAACCCGGCGTGGAGAGCCTCAGATAGAACCAACGGCTACATCTCGCTAATAACTTCTCTAAAGGTTGACAGCGACCGCGCGAATCCTGATTTAACTTCACGCTCATACAGTGGCGTGCGAAGCAGAGACCCGGTGATGGCGGCGGGTACACACTTTAAGCGTGCGCTTGGAGCACGTGCGGCAACCGCAACCATCGAAGTCGGTGCCACGCCAGATCAGGCTATTCAGGCCGCATCGGTTCAGTCGCAACCCATGTCGGTTTGGTTAGACCACGCGCTGAAATACTCAGACAACACCGAGACCGAAATGATTGCACGTCACGCACTTCGCATCAACGCAATGGCAACCACCTTCACGAACATTCAGCCGCTCATGAGACGCGTTATGAAGGTCTACGGTGTTGATGCGAGAAAACTGGTCATGGCAGATGGTTCGGGGTTGGCGCAATCAAACCGAGTTACAGCCCGAATGACTGCCGAGCTAATCGCGAAAGCCGTTGACCCGACTTCGGTGTTGCACCCGATGATTGGCTACATGCCGGTGTCTGGAATTTCTGGCACCCTAGCCACCCGGTTCAACGGCGACAACCGCTCGGCCCGCGGCTTTGTGCACGCAAAATCGGGCTACATTCCTGGTCTCTACAGCCTTGCCGGGGTGGTCTATGCCAAGGATGGCACGGCCATCAGCTTTGCCGGATTCGCCCGCAGCGCCGAAGGAAAGACCGTTGGCTATGGCGCACGCAATGGCCTCGACACCCTCGCCGACCGCCTATACGAGTGCGGTGCCGGCAGCTTCTTCTAGTTGAAGTGCTCTCACCCTCGACTGTGAGAGACTGAACACATGTCAGCAATGAGGCTCGAACACGACCTGCTTGGCGATCTAGAAGTTCCGGCAGACGCATACTGGGGCATTCACACCGCTAGGGCAGTTGCAAACTTTCCAATTTCCGGCGTTCCGATTGCGCACTACAGAAGCCTCATTAAGGCTCTCGCACTGGTTAAACAAGCCGCCGCCGACGCGAATTACAAAGTCGGTGAGCTCGAAGAAGACATTCACAAATTCATTGTTGCCGCATGTCGCGATGTAGCCGACGGGCAACTCGACAGCTCATTTGTTGTAGACGCGATTCAGGGCGGTGCCGGCACCAGCACAAATATGAACGCGAACGAAGTAATCGCCAATCGAGCACTCGAACTAGCCGGCTTCGCAAAGGGTGATTACGAGCGAATTCATCCGCTCAATCACGTCAACATGTCGCAGTCGACCAACGACGTTTACCCGACCGCACTAAAGGTCGCGCTGATTCTCGAAATTCGCGAATTGATTCAAGCCATGGATTACCTGCGCAACGAATTCGCCAACAAGGCAACCGAGTTTCGCGGTGTAATCAAGATGGGTCGCACGCAGTTGCAAGACGCAGTGCCAATGACCCTCGGTCAAGAGTTTGCCGCTTTCGCGCGCATGACAATGGAAGACGAACAGCGTCTTCGAGAATTGGTTCCGCTGCTCTGTGAAATCAACCTCGGCGGCACCGCAATTGGCACTCAGTTGAACGCACCCGTTGGCTATGTTGCCGCAGTTACCGAGCGACTCGGTGAGCTCACCAAAATCGATTTCGTAAGCGCGGCCGACATGGTTGAGGCAACCCAAGACGCGGGTGTCTTCGTTATGGTTTCGGGAGTCTTGAAGCGCGTTGCGGTGAAGCTCTCGAAGACTTCTAACGACTTGCGCCTTCTCTCGAGTGGCCCGCGTGCGGGACTTGGCGAAATCAACCTGCCGCCAATGCAGGCTGGTTCTTCGATCATGCCAGGCAAGGTGAATCCGGTTATTCCCGAGGTTGTCAATCAGGTTGCCTTTGCGGTCATTGGCTATGACCTAACCGTCACGATGGCGGCAGAGGCTGGCCAGTTGCAACTCAATGCCTTTGAGCCGATCATGTGTAGAGCCCTCATGATGGGCATAACCCAGTTGAAGGCGGCTTGCTATGTTTTGGCAGATCGCTGCATTTCGGGCATCACCGCTAACGAAGAACTGCTCAGACAAAGCGTCGAAAACTCAATTGGCCTGGTGACTGCACTGTCACCCATGCTCGGCTACGAGAATGCAACGCTTGTGGCAAAGCGCGCGCAACTCGAAGGCAAGACAGTTCGCGAAGTGGTAATCGATCTCAGTTTGATGAGCGTCGATGAATTCGAAGCAATTCTTGGAGATGTCGACCGACTTGCCGGCCCGCCCCAGGGTTAATCCTTGTAAAGAACCTTCGGCTTCTTTGCGGCGTTCTTCTCTTTGATTCGCACCGCAACCGCACCGGCGATTGTGCCGATCACGATAAAGCTTGCACCAATCAAGAGTCCGGTGAATGCGCTGTCGTCGGCACCAGAGGCTCTTGTGCCATCAGCGGTCACAGTTGGTGCCGATGAGTCAAGCAGAGTTGCACAGGCAATCTGGTCGGCGGTCTGCTGTTCGTAACCAGAAGTGTTGGTCAACGAAAACTTGAAACTGCCTTCGATGGCGTGACCGTCGTTGCCAACCGAACGCCAGTCAACCTTGTAATCACCCGGTTTAGCCAGCGAGGTTGTGCTCGAGAGGGTAGCGCCAGAGGCTTCGAGGCAGCCAACCGGCTGAACGTTTCCCTGCGAGTCGCTCACCCTGATTTCAAAACCCTCGTTGCGTTCGTTTGCCATGACATCGGCAGAAAAGTCGACCATGATTGCAATCTGGCCGGCTTCGACGGTTTCACCAGAAGCGGGATATGTGCTGACTACCTCGTCGTGAGCGAACGCGCTAGGACCAACAAACAGAGTTGCGGCAAGCGCGACAACAGATGCAAATTTGAGTTTTTTCATGCCTCAAGTCTAAGAGCCGAAGCGCTCGCGCGCTTTCTGGTCAAGTTAGAATTGAACTATTCAGAGCAAAAAGTCAGGAGTCAGTCGTGTCAGAAGGCAAGGCTAAGTTCGCATATTTGAAGCAGGTCGCCATCGGTGCGGCTTCTGGTGTTGCGACCCTTGCCCTCATCATCGCCGGCTTTAGCATTTCGGGCACTGCAACCCCAATCAACAACTCAAGCAACGAGTCTGCAAATGCAGATCCTTCGGCGTCTGCGACCCCAACATCGACACCGACCTTTGCGCGAACCTGTAGCGTTGCCACCGAGTCAGCCGACCCTAAGCTCGCAACTTTCGCAGCAGCGGTAATCAACCCGGCAACCGATGAGTTGCTATTTGATCGCAGCAGCGACGTCGGTGCTGCTCCGGCTTCGACGCAGAAAATGCTCACCGCGGCGGCAGCCCTGCAGGTGCTAGGCCCAAACTACCGAGTCGAAACCAAGGTTTATCAAGACCCGGCTAACCTTTCGACCATTTATCTCGTCGGCGCAGGCGACCCAACGCTGTCGAGAACCCCAAACGGCAAGCAGTCGGTTTACCGCGATGCACCAAAGCTAAGCGACCTAGCCGTTGCCGTGAATGCTTCACTGGCCGGCCAGGCGGTCAGCAAGATCGTGCTCGACTCAACCCTGTTTGCAGGCCCGTCTTGGGAGCCAACCTGGGAGCGCAGCGAGCAAACTCAGGGTTACATGTCTGAGGTAACCGCTCTGCAGGTAGACGGTGACCGCAGAAATCCGGCAGCCGCCACCTCGCCTAGAAGCACGACCCCGGTTGCCAATGCAGGCAAGTTTTTCAAGACCGCACTCGGAACCTCTGCAGCAGCCGCTGTGATCTCAGAGGCAAAGATGCCCCCGGGAATGAAGCAAATCGCGAGCGTCTATTCGCAACCGATTAGCCAGTGGGTCAAGTACATGCTGCTCACCTCAGACAACACCCAGGCCGAATATTTGGCGCGACTTGTTTCGCTAAAGCAGGGCTTCGACGGTTCGTTCAACTCACTAAATGCCGCTATCAAAATGGGTTTGAACGCCACCATGCTTTCGTCGGCAAACCTGACCATAAAAGATGGCAGCGGTCTTTCTGATTTCAACTCGATTACGCCAAAATATCTCGCTCAGTTTTCAAAACTAGTGCTGAGCGGTGTTGGCAACTACGCGGTGATTTATCAGGGATTACCTATCGCGAACGAAAGTGGTTCGTTGGCATCACGTTTCAATAAAGAAAACCTCGATGCCGCTGGCAAGATCATCGCTAAGACCGGTTGGATAAAGCGTGGCTACACACTTTCTGGAATCATCAAGGCGAAAGACGGAGTCGATTTAGTTTTTGCGGTCTACGCTCACGGCAGGGTTGATGACACGACCAAGCTGGCGATCGACAATTTCGTTACGGCGGTCTACCGTTGCGGCAATCAACTTTCGAACAACTAGTTTTTGCAAACATCCGTGTCGTTAAAAACTATGAGAGGTGAAGTCGGTGCGTGCCCTTCTGATTGTTGACGTGCAAAACGATTTTTGCGAGGGTGGCTCTCTGGCAGTTAATGGCGGCGCGGCGGTTGCCGGCAAGATCACCGAATACCTAAAGAAAAACGCCGATGACTATTCGCTCATTGTGGCGTCTCGTGACTGGCACGACGCAAACAGTTCAAACGATGGTCACTTTGCGATTGACGGCGCGCAGCCTGATTTCGTAAACTCTTGGCCGCCGCACTGCGTGTCGGGCAGCCAGGGTGCCGATTACCACCCGAATCTCGATCAGAGCTTTATCGGGGTGCACGTGAAAAAGGGCATGGGCCACGCGAGCTATTCGGCGTTTGAGGGCGTCACCGCCGAGGGTCGCACTCTCGAGCAGGTGCTGGCTAACGCGCAAGTAACCCAGCTTGATGTTGTTGGCATCGCCACCGACTACTGTGTTCTGGCCTCTGCTCTCGATGCCCGCCAGACCGGCATTGCCGTGGCTGTGCTGGCCGAACTCTGTGCCGGCATCTCGGCGGCCAGCACCGAAGCGGCTTTGACCAAGCTCGAACAGGCCGGCTGTGCCGTTGTGCCTTCGGTTGCCTAAACTATTTGCATCCGAACAATTTGAGCGAGGTTAGAACGATGGCGCTTAGCGAAAAAGAACTCTTGGCCAAAGTGCCAACCGGTCTGTTTATCGGCGGCAAGTGGCAAGAGGGCAGTGCTGATACGCGCATCTCGGTCGAAGACCCAGCCACGGGTTCAACTCTTCTCGAAATTGCTAACGCCAACGCCGATGATGCGCTTCGCGCGCTAACCGCTGCCGATGAAGCTCAGGCCAAGTGGGCCCGAGTTGCACCTCGCGAGCGATCAGAAATTTTGCGTCGCACATTTGATTTGGTTCGCGCGCGCAGCGAAGAGTTCGCCATGTTAATCAGCATGGAGATGGGCAAGCCTCTTGTCGAGGCTCGCGGTGAAGTCACCTATGGCAACGAATTCTTGCGCTGGTTCAGCGAAGAAGCTGTTCGAATTTCAGGTCGCTATGGAACATCGCCAGAAGGCGCCGGCAGAATGCTCGTAGCTCAGCGCCCGGTTGGCCCTGCGTTTGCCATTACTCCCTGGAACTTTCCCTTGGCAATGGCAACCAGAAAGATTGGGCCCGCAATTGCCGCCGGTTGCACAATGGTGGTTAAACCCGCAGAGCTGACTCCGCTCACAACTCTTTTGCTGGTTGCAACTCTCGAAGAAGCCGGTCTTCCGGCCGGCGTTGTCAACGTGATTACAACTTCAACTTCTGCTGCTACGAGCGCGCCAATCATTTCTGATTCGCGTCTTCGAAAAATCACATTCACCGGCTCAACCGAGGTTGGCGTTAGATTGCTCGAGCAGAGTGCCAAGCGCGTTCTGCGCACATCGATGGAGCTTGGCGGCAACGCACCGTTCTTGGTCTTCGAAGATGCCGACATCGACGCTGCGGTTAACGGGGCAATGTTGGCCAAGATGCGAAACATCGGCCAGGCTTGCACCGCGGCCAATCGCTTCATTGTTCACGATTCGGTGGCCGAAGAGTTTGGCCAGAAGTTTGCCGAGCGAATGGGTGCTCTCAAACTTGGCCGCGGTTTGGCCGAGGCCACTACTTGCGGCCCAGTTATCAATGAGAAGGCCAGAGCCAACATGACTCGCCTGGTTGAAGAAACCAAGAAGCAGGGTGCAAATGTGCTCACCGGTGGCGAAGCTCAGTCGGGCGAAGGCTACTTCTTCGCTCCAACCGTTCTCGACAACGTGAAGCCCGGTTCGACGATTCTTCAAGAAGAGATTTTTGGCCCGATAGCCCCAATCACGCGCTTCAAGACCGAAGAAGAAGCGGTGCGCCTGGCTAACGACACGGAGTTTGGACTGGTGAGCTATGCCTTCACGCAAGATCTCAAGCGCGGTTTGCGTCTGGTTGAAACCCTCGACACGGGCATGACCGGCCTAAACACCGGGCTGGTCTCTAACGCGGCGGCACCTTTTGGCGGAGTTAAGGCCTCGGGTCTCGGTCGCGAGGGCGGCCCAGAGGGAATCAACGAGTATCTCGAAACCAAGTATGTGATGACGCCAGACCCACTGGCCTAATCAAATCGTTTATCGATCGCGTCTGGCGCCCTGGTCGGCGGTCACCGTGAAGATGTTTGGTTTGCCATAACCCAGCAACTCAAATTCTGCTAGAACTGCCAAAGTAATCTCACTAACTTTTGCAATTGGTGCAAGCGCAATTGCGGCTCCGCCGAATCCGCCGCCAGTCATTCGAGCTCCCAACGCTCCGTGACGAGTCGCCACATCAACCGCGGTGTCGAGTTCGTCGATTGAAATTTCAAAGTCGTCTCGCATTGAAACGTGTGATGCATTAAGCAGTGCACCAATTGCGGTTGGCCCCGCTG
>JACCDZ010007175.1_pt1 | contig 13795 bp, 11 predicted proteins | sample 7449551 | NCBI WGS metagenome assembly JACCDZ01 (sample SAMN15323452, study PRJNA562643) | freshwater metagenome | isolation source: river surface water | place: USA:Blue River Watershed | collected 2017-08-18
ATGGATTCAACCCAGGCATCGTCCGCGGCATTGCCCCCGTGGCCGTTGGCCTCGTCTTCCTTGATCGATCGCGCATGCGGGAAGATGCCCTCCTCCATGCCGGTGATGAAGACGTGGTCGAACTCCAGGCCCTTGGACGAGTGCACTGTCATCAGAGACACCGTGGCCTTCTTGTCCATGTCAGCTGCCGACGTCGACGACATGAGCTGCACGAATGACAGGTACTCTGGCAGCAGCTCGGCGGCCGTGGTCAGGTGCGGGTTGTCCTGCTCGAACTGCGCGGCCGCGGAGACCAACTCGGAGATGTTGCCCAGGCGCTCCTCCTCTTCGGATTTGGCAGCCTGGCCTCCCTTCCCCCCAGCCTTGGGTTTCTTCTTCGCGGCGCCACCGCCGTCTTCGTAGAACTTGCGTATCCCCGACTGCTCGATGACAGCCTCGACCAACTGGGAGAGCTTGCTCGTCTGCGCAATTTCGGACAGGCCGATCATCATGCCGGCGAACTCAACCAGTTGAGCCTGCTTGCGAAGCGCAACAGCACCTGTGACGGTCCCATTTGCCTCGCGCTGGCCGATCATCTCCATCATGGAAACGTTGTGTTCCTTGGACTCCTGGCGCAGGTCTTCGATCGTGCGCTCACCGATGCCGCGCGGTGGAAAGTTGACCACACGCGACAGGCTGATGTCACGCTCGAAGGAGCACACCAGATCCATGTAGGCCAGGACGTTCTTGACCTCCTGGCGCTCGTAGAAGCGAAACCCGCCATAGACCGTCACAGGGATGGACAGCTTGTTGAGCTCTTGCTCCAGCAGGCGTGATTGCGTGTTGGTGCGATAGAGGATGGCAACCTCGTTGGGGGCAACGCCCTCCGTGCGCACCAGGTGATGGATCCGGGTGGCCACGGTCTGGGCCTCGGTGTAGCCGTTCTCGTATTCGGTGGCCTGGATGCGCTCACCCTGATCAGGCTTGCCCGACCACAGGCTCTTGCCCAGGCGGTTCGAATTCTTATCGATGACCGCGTTGGCTGCGTCCAGGATGTAAGGCAGGGAGCGGTAGTTCTGCTCCAGCTTGATGACACGGCCTTCGGGGTGATCCGCAGTCACGGTCATCTCGTCCACGAAGCGCTTCATGTTCTCCGGGTTCGCCCCCCGGAATGCGTAGATCGACTGGTCATCGTCGCCCACAGCCATCACGAAGGCGCGATCGGACTTGAGCAGCTGGATCCAGCGGTACTGGACGTCGTTGGTGTCCTGGAACTCGTCGACCAGGATGGCCTTGAACTTGCCCCGGTACCGATTGCGGACCATGGGGTCTTTCTCCAGCAGTTCCACACACCGGTGCAGCAGGTCGCTGAAGTCCAGCAAGCCCTGATCACTGCAGGTCTGTTGGTATGACTTGTACAGCTGGATGCGGGTTTCGTCTTCTGGGCTCAGGGCCTCGATGTCCCCTGGCTTGATGTTGCGCTCTTTCTTGCCGTTGATCCACGAGACCACCTCGGATGGCTTCATCCGACGTTCGTCCTCTTCGTCATCATCGTCCCCGGCGTCGGGAGGGCCACTCTGGGCGCCTGCAGACGCTTGTGGCTGATCTCCACCCATTCCACTTAGCGGGTCCACAGTGAGAAGGTCTGGGATCGCTGCCGCAGCCTTTGCGGCATCCCGCTCGGCCTTGGTCGGAAGCAGGCCGGCGTCGCGCATGAGGGACTTGAGCATGACCTCCTGCCCATCGGTGTCCAGGATGGCAAAGTTCTTGGGCAACCCTGCTTCCTTGTGGCTCTCACGAAGCATGCGATTGCACAGGGAGTGGAATGTGCCCATCCAGAGATCAGATGCCTCGTTTCTGGGCAGGATCCGATTGAGACGGTTTCGCATCTCCTGCGAGGCCTTGTTGGTGAAGGTGACCGTCATCACCTGGGATGGGTCAATGCCATCGGCCAACAGGTAGGCGACGCGAGCAGTCAGCACACTGGTCTTTCCGGATCCAGCGCCAGCGAGCACGAGGACAGATCCGTGCTCCATGCCAACGGCTTGGGCCTGACGATCGTTGAGCTTTTCAAGCAGGCTGTCTCTGTACGCCTGCGCGTCAAACTGCTGGCCGCGGGAGTCAGCCCCGCCTGTATGTGCTGAAACTGACGAGGCACTCGCCTCGATTTGCTCGGTTACTGCCGCCTGATTGATGAAGTCAAGCTCGTCGTAGATATCGTCAATGTCAAGCATCTGGCTGCCCTTGAAGGTAGATGCTTTAGAACCTACACGACGGGCGGCTTGATCAGAAGGGGCATTGCTGACGCATGCCGGCAGGAGAGCGAGTCCGCCGCCATCCGAGACTGTCGGAATGGAATGGCTGAGGGGGAGGAGGTTCTTGGGCGGGAGCCTCGGGGATTGTCGGCCCCGCGTCCATCCCCTCAATGCATCCTGACGACTTCAGAGGGGTGAAAATCTCGCCCAACCAGGACCTTGGCCAGCAACAGCTCGTTGCGGGCGCTTTCGCCCAGAACATCGACATCGATGCGACCTTCGGCGCTGCACGGGAAGACCATCGGCAACGCCCCGTTGTGGATGGGCTCAAAGGCCAACAGGAACTCGGCAGGCTTGGCAGCGCCAGCGGTACCCGGTGGATCGATCTCAATTTGCTTGTGGTGATGAATTTCGGTGCGCATAGCGCCCTCCGCTTGGATGTATTGCCAAGGTGTTACCCGATGGCCCCTGCCGGCATCAAGTCCTCGCCTGCATAGGACGATCAATTCCTCAGCGGCTTGATGCGGCCGCCGGCGTCGCGTATTCCTTGAGCAATGGGCTGACGCCCTACTTCGAGGAGTTGCAAGTGACTGTCATTGCCTTTGATCGTGAAGATCCTGAGATCGAGCTGGAGACGAGTCCCGTCGTCCCGACCAGCACCGTTGTCTACGAGCTGCCCAAGCTGCGCAAGCTCGCCTTCAACGCCTTCGAGGCCCGGCTCGAAGCGGCCATCGCCAACAAGGACCTGAGCGTCCTGCCCTTGCAAGCCGAGGTCCCCATTCCGGAAGCGGTGGCCTCAGCCATTGCTGCAGGTGAGCCCGCAGATGTGCGCCAGTACCTGTACAGCATGCACAAGGCGCTTCTCACCCTCCTTGAGGACAACATTCAGCAGTACCTCAAGGCCATGCCAGAGATCATGGGCGCCAACCGTGACCCGGCCCAGGTGGTGATCTCGCCTGCTAAAAAGCCCGACTACATCTGGCACGTCAACGTTGCCTGGCGGCCCGCCGCCGCAGATACCCTGGGCCCAGACGCCGGCGGCATTGATCCCGACGGTATCGTCGTGCACCAATTGAGCGGCTCCGAGCTGTGGTCAAAGTACGGCCAAGGAACCGACGCTCAGCACGTGCGCAAAGACATGCCCTCGCACCCTCTGGTCTCTGACTTCAGGCTGTTCACCCCTGAATTCATGCAAGCTGACCGCAGCGATGTCTTTTTCGTTGCCGAGAGCGGCGGCAAGGTCGTGGGCCTCACCCAGGTGACCATGGAGTCGACTGGTCAGCGTGGTGCCGGCCTGTGCTTCGTCGAGGTCCCCCCCGATCATCGCAAACAAGGCATCGCCAAGAAGCTGGTTCAAGAACTCGCCACCTGGGCGCAACGCGAGAGCGTCTCTGTGATCAGCAGCAGCCCCTACACCTCGGTCGGCGAGGCGGCGCTCAAGAAGAATTTGAGATCAGCTTGCGAGAAGGCAGGCATTCGTCTCAACGATGGCGAGACGCCCGTGCGGTCGCTCCGGCTTGCATCCTGAGCAAGGCTGTTCCCAATGAACGGGCGCTGGATTCATTCCCGCGCCCGTAGTCATTTTGATGGCCTGCTCGCGGGCAACTTCGCAGGCTCCGACTGCACCGTAGCAGGCGCCAGCGGTGTCAAGACGGGCTTTGAGAGCATGGCGACACGCATCAGGCGTTCTGTCTTTGCGATTTCCAACTTCTGCTCGTAACGCACCTGGTCGAGTGAGCCGCTCGAAATGTAGATGGTGCGCGTTGGAAGGCGCGACACTCGCACCTCCAGCCGATACTCCGGAATTGTTCGTCCGGGCTTGCAGTGTTCAACCAGGTAGATGCCGGGCGTTCCCGTTGGGGTTGACTTGCTTTGACGCTCAGCTTCAGGGAACCCGCGTTTTTGGTTCGTGACTGGGGCGGCCCCCAACCGATGCTTCATCGCCTCGGCATAGGCACTTGCCGTCCCACCGTGAACGCCGTCCGCAAAGTAGACGGTCTTATCCTTTGGCATGCGCACCTGCCACCCGGACCCAGCCCTGACCAGGTACATGGGGCAGTCGTATTCAACGCCGTCAACTGTTGTTCGTTTCATGATCTATGGCCCGCATGGTGACCCAAAGCAAGCGTGTGCCGATTGTCCAACTTCTATGGATACGGTGCCAGAAGCTCGGCATCAACCCCCCGAGGCACTCGTGTTTGCCTGCCCTAGAGGGCCCCCATCTTTTTGGCAGTCTTGGCGATAACCTGGTGGGTGAGCTTGGCGTTGTGAAACAAGGTGCGGGCCGTTCCCGTCTGCAGGGAGCTGTCTTCAGCTACGTCACCGAACCCGCGCATGTCCATGTCTGCTTCGGCAAGCTCAAAGCCGTCTGTGCAGCGCTCCAGCAGGCGCAAGCGGGCGAGCGACTCCGTCTCACCGTCCTCACCGGGCTCCAGCGGCTCATCTGTGAGCAAGAACATGTAGCCACGGCCGCCCTTTCGCGCCACGCGGCCACGCAGCTGATGCAATTGGGCCAGCCCGAAGCGCTCGCTGTGATTGATCACGATCGCTTTGAGGCTCGGCAAGGTCACACCGACCTCGATCACGAGGCTGGAGACCAGCACATCCAGGTGGCCCTCAGTCACGGCCTTGATGACCTGATCCTTTTCTTCGGCCGTCAGCTTTCCATGCAGCACGCCCACGCGCCCAGGAAAACGCTGCTCCCACTCTTCACCGGCCTTGATCACGCTTTGCAGCTCCTCCTTGGCCCCAGCGCTACCGGTGGCAGCCTTCATGAGTGCCTCATCCACCGACAGCTGCGGCTTGGCACCTGCATCTGCCTTGGAAGCATCAACAAGGGGGTAGATGATTGCGGCCTGACCTCCGCGTGAGATCACTTCCGCCACGAAGTCCTCAACTCGATGAGACTCGCTTGCGTGCACGGCCCTGGTCGTGATCTTCTTGCTCACTGGGCACTGGCGCAGCACCGAGACATCCATGCCTCCGAAGGTGACCAGCGCCAGCGTGCGTGGGATCGCTGTAGCAGTGGCATCGAGGACATTGGTGCCCCTGTGGGTCAACGCCGACTTTTGATCGACAGAGAACTTGTGCTGCTCGTCGGTGATCACCATGGCGAATTGCAGTTTTGACTTTCGGGCTGAAGAGATCAGGGCCGTCGTGCCCACGAAGATGCGCCCACCACGCGCCGACGGCGCGATCTTGGTGCCGCCGGTGACCTCAACAACGTCGTCGTGATCCAAGGCCGGGAACATTGCCCTCAGTTCACCAGCAATTTGCGTAACCAGCAGCTGACTGGGCACAAGGATGGCCACGTTTGCGCCCGTCATGGCCACAGCGACGGCCGGCACCATGAAGGTGATGGACTTGCCGGTACCAACGTCTCCCGATAGGAGCCGATTCATGGCGTATGGGCTGCGCAGGTCCTCAACGATCTCATCGATCGCGGTGGCCTGGTCAACTGTGAGGCCGAACGGGAGCTTGCTGACCAGTGACTCGATCACTTTCTTGTTGATGATCACGGACGACCCAGCCACCGGTGGGCGCTGCTTGGCGATCAATGCCTTGCGCACCACGGTCTCGGCCGAGAGTCTGCGCGCGAGCTCACATGCAGCCCGCCCTTCGGCCACGGTCAATGGCAGATGCAGGGAGTCCAGCAAATCAGCGGGGACCTTCACCTCAGGGATCACAGGGGGCAAGGCATCACTGTTTGCGGCCGACTCGAACTCGCTGGCGCGCAGGCCTGCTTGAGCCAGCATGATGATCTCAGCGTCTTCAACCTCCGGCATGGCCCGCAGAACCCCCGCGGCAAGCGTGTCACCACTGACCTGACCCTGCTTTCCTGCGTAGACCGGCATCACCCGCCCACGCGCCTCTGGCCGGACAAGGTGAGGTGAGCCCAGGCTGATGGTGTCACGCCATACCCTGAGGTTGCCGTGCAGGTGAAGGTATTCGAATTCGGTGCCCCGCAGGCCCTTGGGCCCACCTTCTTCGAGGGCATCAATCAAGGGCTTCCATGCCCACACGTTACCGAAAACGCTGACCTCGATGGGCTGGCGGTTTGCATCCACACAGTCGATGACCAGTCGAAAGGCAGACTTCATCCACTTCGTTCTGTTCTTGTTGGCATCAAACAGGCGAACAACCTGGGGCCGCAAGATCAGATAGGCCGGCATGCCCTTGCCTTCATAGGCGCCCACCAGGTGCTCGGGCCGGATCGCCTTGATGGGCTTGGTGTAGTCGAAGTAGTCCTTGGGGATCGTCAGCAGGCACTCTGCCATGCGTGTGAAGCCAAGGCGGGTCAGGCGGCCCAAACCTTCGTCGGCCTCAGGCTTGGCGGGCTTGGCAGAGTTGGCCGCGCGTGTCTTTGCTGCTGGGGCCGTGCTGGCTGGCGCTGGTTTCAAGATGCCAGCTGGCTGGCTGGGGCGCGTCTTAGGTGCGGGCTCAGGCGGAGCTGGCGTGAACAGTGATTTGCGCCCCGTGTTTGGCATAGCACTCTTGGGGGCTGCATGCGGCCGCCCACCTCCGGATGGCAATGGGTCCAACCCGGCAGGCGGGCGCCCTGCCCCGCTTCGCGGAGCCAGGAACCCGTTGGGGTGTCTTGCGTTGGATGAGCTCATGCGCAGGTGATACCTTGCGCAATGTCCCGCATCAAGGGCTCGACATCAGCACCGATGTCAGCGCCGTGGAGAAGTAGCCCGCGATTGTTCCAGAGCACATCCCCAGAGCAACGTGAATGCTGAAATCGATCGGCGTCGACTCCTTCGTTGGGGCGCCAATCCAGTAAAGACGATTCTTGAGAACACGCAAGATGCCCAGCAAGCAAAGGCTGGCCAACAGCATGCCATCAAGGCCAGCCTCTGTCTCTAGCATCCACACCAGCAGAACCAGGAAGCCGGTCACCTGTGATGACGGCGTGACGACGGTATAAGCGCCTCGCTCCATCTTGCTGCCTTTGTCCGCACTGGGGCTGGCGTTGGTGTTTCTGGTTTTCATTTCAAGCCGAGCCGTTGGCGGTTTCGGCCCGAAGGATTTGGACACCAAATTGACTCGAAACATGCTCAAGATCATGGCGAGGTCTTGAGCGCTGAGATCACGAGATGGCACCTCCCCAACGCCCTTGCACTCAAAGAGCGGACCATCAACGGTGTCGCGAAAACCGACAATCTCGATCGTCATGCCAGCCAACGACGCGTCCAGGCCCGAGGACTCAATGGCCGGCATGTCGCCATCGATGCACACCAGAACCGCCTGGTTGACCTCACACCACTGCAGCGCACTCTTGAGCAACTGCGGAGCTTTCGAGGCGTTGTCTACCAAGATGAACTCAGGCTTTGCCTTCGCGTCCTCTTGGGGACGAATGAACTCGTTGAGCTGGGCACCATTGAAGACAATGGCTGACGGGCCCAGCTTCTGCGCAACCAAATGGCTTGCCGTCGACTTGCCGGAACCTTGCGGCCCTACGATCACTGCATATTTCATCGAACTGTGGCTTCTCCGGCCATCTCAACTGGCACCTTTTTCACGACCAAGGCATACGCGCCGACGCCCAGCATGCACTCCCACTGCGCCCGAGCTGTTGCCGGAATGAAGCCATCACGCGCCGCCTGGCCGCAGGCGCCGCTTCGAGATTGGACTGCATTGACATGGCCCTTGACCAGGGCTTGGGCCTGATCCGCTGTATTCAACAAGGACTGCGCCTGCTCTTTCTGATCTTGGTCCAGCACCTCGGGTGCGAGTACAGCCTGGTTGACTTGAGGCGTGATTTTCGCAGGTTGGCGAACTGGCGCTGGCGTTGACGCAAATTCCAGAGCCAGCTTCTCAATGATCCCGTCACTCACCGAGATGACTGCAATGGCGGCCAAGAGGAGTCCGCAGAGTAACCACGTTGTCACGTCGCGGTGGGCAATCTTGTCATGTTTGGCTTCGATGTGGCTCATGATGGGACCTCCTACAAAGGGCGATCAACAATTGATCGACTCAATGATGGATACCCCAACCTAATCATGTCATCAAGTGCGGTGCACGGACTTCATTGGCCTAGGCGATCATTCAATGATGGGCGGGTCCCTTGCGATCATTTGCCGCTTGTGGGTCCTCACGGTTTTGCGCGGCAACCTCACGCGCCTTTGACTGCAATAGCTCCAAGGTGAGCGGGTATTTCTTGCTGCCAACTTCAATGAGAGGGCTCATCAAGATCCTGATGGATTCGAGCCCGGCCTCAATGCAAGCAAGAGTTCGACGGTGACCATCTACAACACGGATTCGCCCGTCATCCATTTCAAGGGTATCCACGAGAGGTGGTTTCAAGCCAGCCTTGGCCATGGCCACATACTTGGGAAGGTAGCTGCGCTTTTCCGGCTGCAGGCGCCCGTCATGCGTGAGCTCAGGCATATAAAGGCTCGACGGTGAGGCCTCCATCACCATGGCCAATGGCTGGCCCCGCAAGTCTGGATACGGCAAAGAGACCCAAGAGCCCACAGGGGCCATCTCTCGCATCTCATAGGGGTAGATCTCGCGCCCTTCAGGGCAACGACGTAAACCGGTCAGTTTCATGAATTCAGCGCGCTTGCATGCGCTTTCGGATGGGGTCACTGGGTTGGCGATCAAAGGTGCTCTGCACCGGCTGCACATCAGGTGATTTCGCTTGGCTCTGCGCGAGATCGAGCTGGCGCTGAAGATCACGAATTCGCAGGTTGGCGTCCATGAGACGCGAGGCGCAGTCCCAGTAGCCCGTCTCCAGGCTTTCAAGGACGCGCGAGACGGGGTTGTCTGCGCTCACACCAAGCAGGTTGGCCAAGCCTTCCCTGCTGAATTGGCGCTCAATCCCGTTGGGTCCCTCGCTCTCGTGCACATGCAGAGCAATCAGGCGCGTGGGATCAAGGCGTGAGAGGATCTCCACGGCCTCGGCGCGGCCCGCCTCTCGTGCGTCGGCTGTAGTGCGGCGCAACTGAGCGATGATCGATCGCATGATGCGGGCTTCCCGCTCCATTGACTCAATGCGGTCATGCTGGATGGAGGAGCGGACAGTCGCAACGCGAGCGGCTTCAGCCTGTGTGATGTCGGCGTCTTCAAGACGCTTTGGATGCGATGTGTTCATGCACCTGCCTGTCGATTGAGTCGCCGGCGGACGCATGCATGATGATGCAGGGGAAGGCCAGGCTGGGGAGTGGAGGTTGTGGGCTGCGGTTGTGCTGCCCGTCTCCCCATCTCATACTCGACAGGTGGTGGATCTTCAAGTGCGCAAGACCCGCTCATTGAGCGAGGAGCCTGCCTGTTCTAAGCCGCCTAACTTTCAGCACGCGGCATTGGCGAGAAACTGGGCACAGTCAGCACTGTGCCAATTGGCGATCTCATCAATGTCTCGAACCATTCGCGCCAGCTCGCCAGAAGATGTGCTCTGGCACTTTGCTGCGGCTCCGTATCGCTCAGCCATTCGCACCCAGGCTCGCGTCTTTGCGTTGCCCCAGTTCTGGAAGCCCTTGGGTTGCTGCGAAACCAGTTCGAGCACTTTGCTGGCCAGGATGGCTCGCTCAGCGCGCTCTTGTGCATTCAGACCAACATCCCCCTCGACGCCCGCCTGCAGGGCTGGCGCGCAAGAGCGGGTTCGCATCGACATCAGTGCGGCACTTCGCACGGTAGCCAACCGCTCCCTTGCTTCCTTCGAGGGCCCGTTGGAAGACGCCTCCAGAGCGGCGAACAGGTCGCCATTGCTGGCGCCGAATCCCAGACCCGACTTTGCAATCATGCTCAGGCTCATGCGTCCTGCATTGCCGCTCGAACCGAAGTGACGCTGTGCTGCCATTTCCGACCTCCAACATGATTGCCTTGATGTCTAGGTGTTACCCCGCCGATGGCGCGGCATCAAGTGCAAAAGGTCGCCCCATGAAGGTTCAAAGCTTGGGTCGTTGCCGCAAAGGCTCAGCGATCGAGCCTGGAAGAGGTTCGGCTTCGCCTGTTTGGCTGGGGTAAGGAGGTTGGCTTTGTGTTGCGCTTGCTCGCCTGAGTTGCGGGTAGCGCGCCAGCACATCGGGAGGCATGTTCGCGCAGTGCTCGGCCAGGTCATCAACGGTCAAGCGCTTTTGAAAGTGGCGCATGCGCCATGAGTCGGCAGGGAAGCTGTCAAAGACCTCTTCGTTCGGTTTGATCCACCTCAGCGCCTGCGCGACCGTCTGAAACTGCCTGGAGCCGTTGTAGCCCAATTCAGGGCCAATTCGCACACCGACAATTCGCCCTCGATCTCCAGGGTTGATCGCTTCGATGAGTGTGATCAGCGGGGACTTTGGCCGGACCCCTTTCGGCAGTTGGCCGGTCATTTGGTACCGGACCATGGCTGAGGGGCTGCGCATCAGTTTCTTGAGTTGGGCGCTGTTCATCGCGATCTCCAGAATTGAAAAGGGGCAACCGAAGCCGCCCCTTGATTCACGCCGTTGGTGCCCGCTTACTGTGCAGTGAAGGACCAGACGCGGTTGATGGATTCGCCAGTAGTCGAGCCTGCGAATGTCACGGTGTAGGTGCCAGCGGCCAAGGGGTCACGAGGCAGGAAGAAGACGGTAGCTTCACCCACCTTGCTGTCCTTGTTCAGGATCGGGCCCATGGCAGTGCCCGTGACGTTGTCACCAGCCAGCAGCACGCCGTCGATCACGTTGTTCAGGCTGTCGCGCACCGTGAAGGTACTCACCGACGCAGACACAGGGCCATTTGCCTTGGCGTTCACGTAGGTGGCATTGCGCAGGTTCACCATGATGGGCGAGCCCGACGAGGATGTGGTGATGATGCCAGCTGCAGGGCGAGGCGATTCCGCGTCGATGTAGAAGGTGCCGTTGACGGTCGCGGAGGGGGCGGGGTTGACGATCACGTTGTTGGCACCCGGCACCTGGCCCATCGAGTTGGTTGCAGCCACGTGCACCACGCAACCGGGGTTGGCACCTTCATCGACGAAGCGGCCCAGACCCACGTGAGTGGCGCGGCTCAAGATGACCTCGGCGTGATACACCGTGTTCAGGGCGGTCTTGATACAGGCTTCGCCATCTTCGATCACCGTGGCCGGCGGGGTGAAGGTGAATGCGCCACCGAGCGATTCAGAGGAGAAGGCGCCTGCGGAGGCAAAGCCCGACAGCACCGTGCGATCAGGGTTGGTCGTTGCGTAGAACGTGGCAGGGGCCACCAGATCGCTGTAGTGCGTGTGCAGATCCAGCGAGCGGGTCAGGGCGTCACCCGTGTAGTCGCCATGCGTTTGGGCGGCCGTAGCCGGTTGGGCGCTCTGGTAGATGTAGCCTGCGCCCGAGGCAACGCGGTGCGCATTCATCGCATCGAACGCCTGGGCCTTCATCGAGGCCGGCACATAGCCGTTAGCGCCAGCGCTGGTTTGCAAGTTGCCGGTAGTGGCAACAACTTCAATCGGGGTGCCGCCGGCGCCTGCGCCTGCTCCGGAGTCGCTGCCGCCACCGCCACCGCCACCGCCACAAGCAGCCAAGGATGCGGTCAGCGCCATTGCGGCCAGGTTCAGGAGCGTGCGGTTATTGGACTTCATGCTGTTCCTTCTTTCGATGTTGCGGGCGTTCCGCGTTGTTGATGTCTAGTTGTTACCCCGCCAGTGAGGCGGCATCAAGGCCCACTCACGCATTTTTTTGATTCTTTGCCGCAAACCTTTCCGCTTCCTATCCAGGCTGGTGCCCGTGGTGTCGAAACCGCACTTTTGGATGACGCCTCGCTGGTGTATGAGTTATCCGGGGTTCAAGCGTTCGCGTTTGCACCTGTCCACCGCATAGCGGGCATTGAAGTTTTTGAAGGTTTGTCCAATGAGCACAACTCAAGCGAATAGCGCAGCGTCAGCGCCATCCATCACCCCCAGCTCTTCAAGCCGCTTCGGCGCGACAACGGCCGCCGCAAGCTCACAGGCTGACCCGTTCTACCGCGGTCGCCTCAACCTGCACGCGGGCGATCTACAAGAGGACGTTGCTCGTCGCGTTGAAGAGTTCAATGAGATGAAGGCCTTTTATGTCGGCGGTCAACGACATGACATTCGTGCCAACGGCATGCTCTCTGACATCGTTGCGTCTACGCCTGTCCTCATCTATGACCTCCCTGAGCTCAAGATGCGCGTCAACACGGCGTTTGTGGACACGACGGGCCGCATGTTTATCTGCGATACCTTCTACCGTAAGCTCATCAACGAGCAAGATGCAGGCAAGGACTCCCTGTTCTTTCTGCTGCGCCACGAGGCCGAGCACCTTCGTCGCCTGCACCTTCAGCGGATGATGGACATCGATCATGATGTCGCAAACGAAGCCCAGGACATCCGCATCAACGTGGACATCATCACGATGGCAGTTGGCAACGCTGTCGCCGCAAAGTCCAAGGATGGCAAAGTTCAGTACGACAGCGCCTTCGATGATGAGGTCCGTGCCTACATTGGAAACATCGGCGAGAGTCTTCAAGGTGGTTGCGGCCTGACCTTCGAGGCCTACGAAAAGTACCGCGGCTGGTCTGAAGAGCGCATTGCTGCTGACATCATGAAGAGTCGGCCGCCAGCACCAGCTCAGAACGAGAAGCAAACAGAGATCTCTTTCACCGAACTCATGGAGGGAGCCGCCCAGGACAGCGACAAGCTGTCTGCACTGGGCGCCCTCACAGGCAACTCGATGCCCAACACCATGCCCACGCAGACGGGCATCACGGCGCCGGACATTGCAGTCACCACACTCACCAAAACGCTTTCCACAGAGCTTCGCGCGATCGGCGCCGCTCGCGGGAAGGTGAACTTGCAGAGCCTGCGCGACTGCATGGCCTCGCTGCTGGCTGTCATGGACACAGACGAGATGACCGACCGCGACCTGCAGCACTTGAATCTGCAGAAGACGCCAGGCACGGTGGTTCCCAGCGTGCAGACGAAAGACACCTACGTCAACGAGTTGTCCCCGCGCGAGCGGCTGATGCTGGCGGCCAAGCTGCTCAACATGATCCTCAACCCCAAGAGCGGCGCCAGTGCCGGCGCAAGCAAGGGCGGCCTCAAGGTCAAAGACATGGACGCCATGCTCGGCAAGAGTGGTGGGGAGCCAGACCCGTCGCAGGCCCCTCAGGGCGACCCTTCTGGCGCCGACGGCACGCCCGACGCCAATGTTCAGCATGGTGGCGACCACGTGATGACCGCAAAGGAGATGGCGGACATCCTCAACAGAAACGGCCTTCACGAAACTGCTGCCAAGCTGGGCTATGACGACCTCAAGCAGATCAGCCAAGAGCAGCAGGCTGCAAAGCAATCGGTGGTGGCCGCGATCAACCAGGCCAGCGAGGACATGATGCGCGTGGGAGCCAGCCGGATGCCAGGCGGGCACATGGTGGACTACGCGGTTGCTCGCCTCAATGATTTCTACAAGCCTGTGCTCACCTTGAGGATGGCCATAAAGGAAGCCATTGAAGGTTGCGGCAAGACCCTGCGCTTCGAGGAAGAGGAGCCCTGGCAACCTTTCTATGTCGACCACGAAGACATGGGCCTATCCTCATCTGCAGACATCCCCTATCAAGGCTCCTACATTTCTGGCGGCACTCAAAAGCCCGTGGTG
>JACCDZ010370740.1_pt1 | contig 13793 bp, 10 predicted proteins | sample 7449551 | NCBI WGS metagenome assembly JACCDZ01 (sample SAMN15323452, study PRJNA562643) | freshwater metagenome | isolation source: river surface water | place: USA:Blue River Watershed | collected 2017-08-18
GAACCAGTGTTGTGGACAAACCCAACATCCGTGCAGCTTCGGCAGTGCTCAGAAATTGCGACAGTTTGTCATTGGCTGGCCGCATCGATGTGGCCGATGATTCCATCACGGCCATTGAAGAATTTTCGTCACCCATGGTGTTTCTCCTGGAATAGTAGTTGGTGGTTTATCGCTCGCGTAGGGCTTGCGAAACGTTTTGCAGGGGTCTGAAGAGGTATTCCAGAACAGACTTTTGGCCAGTCCGGATTTCGACGGTGGCGGTCATGCCGGGTGTGGGCGTGAGCTTGAGGCCGTTGCGTGCGCCTTCAGGCTCTTTGACGCGGATCATGATCCGGTACAAGCCTTCTTCCAGTTCAAGGGGGTTGCCGGGTCGTTTTTGGCGTTCATCGCGCAAGGTGTCCGGGCTCAGGTGTTCAAGTACGCCATCCAGGCCGCCATATTTGTTGAAGTCATAGGCTGTGAGCTTGACCACAGCCTTTTGGCCTACCTTCAGGAATGCGACTTCAGAGGGCTTCACATACGCTTCGACCAGCATCTCGTCTTCTGTAGGCACAATTTCAAGGATGGGTTGTCCTGCCTGAATCACACCCCCAACGGTGGTGACTTGGACGTTTTTCACCACCCCTTTCATGGGGGAACGGATCGTTGTACGTTTGAGTGCATCTTCGCGAGCCGATGCGTTTTCCTTGGTTTGCGAGAGCTCGGAAGCCACGCGCACCAACTCGTTGTTGGCGTCGGTCAAATAGCGGTTCTGACGCTCGGCACGTTGCCCCATCAATTCCGACTGTTGTCGACGCAGTCGAAGCAATTCGACTTCAGACATCACGCCCTGTTTGACCAGTGGCTCAGTCATGGCCAATTCACGGCTGACAGCTGCCAGGGAAATATCCAGTGAGCGCAGCGATTCGGTCAGGGCGCGTTTGCGCGCGTTGTAGGCCTGCGTTTCTTGTTGAATCAGACTGGTCTCCTTGCGCACATCTTCCGGAAACACCAAAGGCACGCCATAGGCCTCGGACTTCAGTCGTGCAGCCAGCGCAGAAAGAGCAACATATTTCTCTTGTGCCTCGCGAAAAACAGCGCCGGAGCGGGCGTCATCAATTTGCAGAAGGACTTGGTTTTTTTCAACCACGCTGCCCTCGCGGACGTACATTTCACTGAGCACGCCGGTATCCAGACTTTGAATCACTTGCTCTCGACTGGAGGGAATCACCTTGCCCTGACCACGTGTGATTTCGTCAAGCTGAAACCAGCTGGCCCAAGCCAAAGCCAGCACCAAGGTCAGGCCTGTGGACCAGACCAGGACTTTGCTGGCTCGGCGTTCGTCATCCTCGACCGTGGCGATGCCAAAACCAGAGCTGCCATAACTGTTGTCGCTCATGCTGCAGCTCCTTGTGGGCGGGCTGCGTTCACATCAATGCCACGAGAGAGTTTGTCGATCATTTCCTGTTTGGGACCCATGGCGACACACTGTCCACCATCAATGACCGCAATTTGGTCAACCCATTCAAGGAGTTGTGGCCGGTGGGTCGACATGAGCAGGGTGCGACCGCGCAGCCATTCTTTGAGCACGGCAATCACACGGGCTTCGCTGTTTTGGTCCATGTTGGCTGTTGGCTCGTCCATGAAGACCAGCTGCGGGTTGCGCAGCATCATGCGGGCTATCGACAAGAGTTGGCGCTGACCACCCGACAGGCCGCCACCGGCTTCGGTGATGGGCATGTCCAATCCCAGGGGGTGATTGGCCACGATGTCGTAAATGCCCAGCGCCTTGAGCGCTTCGGCAATGCGGGTGTCATTGATCCAGCTGTCTGACAGCACCAGGTTTTCACGCAGCGTGCCCATGAACAGTTGTGGGTCCTGACCCACATAACCCATGCGGTTGCGTATTTCAGCGGGATCAATTTGCTGCATGTCGATCCCATCGAGGCGGATGCCACCCGCTTGGGGTGCATAAAGGCCAGACATCAAGCGAAGCAATGTGCTCTTGCCACTGCCCACGCGACCGAGCATGGCCACCTTTTGGCCCGCAGCGATCGACATCGAAACTTTCTTGATGACCGGGATCTTGTGCTGGCCTGGGTAGGCAAATTCCAGTCCTTCAGCTTGCAGGTGACCTTCAATTGATTCGGGCACCACGTAGTTACGGCCGTGGACGCGGTCACGAGGTCGTTTGATCAGACCGTCGAGGGTTTCCAGGGATGTCACGGCTTGCTGGTAGCGCGAAGCCAGTGACATGACGCTGGCCAGCGGCGAGATGGCGCGGCCGGACAAAATCACTGCAGCGATCAAACCGCCCAGTGTCAATTGGTTGGCGTGGATCATGTAAACACCACCGACCACCATGGCCACTGTGACCAATTGTTGGATGGCCGTTGTCAGACCCATGATCCAGTTGGTCAGACTGCGGATCTTCTTGTAAGAGTCGGCGCCAGCCAAATTGGACACTTCCCAGCGTCGCTGCAGATAACTCTCCGCGTTGTGCGCTTTGAGCAATTCAAGGTTCAACACCGATTCGACCAACACGCTTTGCTTGTCACCTGATTCCTTCATGTTTTCACGCATGGCCTTCATCAAAGGCTTTTGTGAATACAAACCAACGGCCAGCAAAATCGGGATGACCGCAGCGGGAACCACAGCCAAGGGGCCTGCGACGATGGCGATCAAGGCCAGGTACATCAGCACAAAAGGCATGTCGGCCAGCAGCACCAGCGATGAAGATGAGAAGAAGTCGCGCAGCGATTCGAAGTCACGCATGGAGCTGGCAAAAATGCCCACCGATTGGGGGCGGTGCTCCAAGCGAATGGCCATGATCTCGCGCAGCAAGGTGGCGTTGATGGCCAGGTCGGCTTTCTTGCCGCCCAAGTCCACCAGTCGCGCTTTGAGCCAGCGCATGATGAACTCCATCACGATGGCGATCGACGTGCCAATGGCCAGTGTCCACAACGAAGAATAGGCTTGCGTGGGCACCACGCGGTCGTACACGTTCATCGTGAAGAACACGGATGCCAAGGTCAGGATGTTGGCCACCACCGTGGCGACCATGGACTCCACATAAAAGTGACGGAAGCGCCACAAGGTGTCCCAAAACCAGCTGAAGGCTTTGCCATGCATGGGAGTCAAAGTCTGGTCATGGCGTTTGGGTGCCACTTTGACAGCCAGTACTTCGGGGCGTGCCAGGGCTTGCAGCTCCGACAGTGCCACACGCTGGATGTCCATTCCCGTGTGCGCCCACAGCACAACAGCTTCGCTGCCTTCGATGGCTCGCACAACACAGGCCCGGCCATCCATGAGGGGCATCAGGACAGGCAAGACATAGGCAGGAACTTCGTTGATCTTGATGCGGGACCAAGCCGCCATCAGCCCATGCTTATGGGCCAGATCGGGATAGGCTGCCAAGGGAACGCGGCCGCGTTCATCAAGGGCAAAACCTGCCCTCAACACTTGCATGTGAACCGGACGGTCCAGCAATTTGGCGGCCATGGCCAGGCACATCAGCATGGGGTCAGCCATCACATCGGCACCCGCAGGCGCAGGGCGAGGTGCTTGGGCGCTGGGCAATAAGGAAATCAGATCGGCCATGGGAGTCAGTTTTTTGAGTCGGGGGTCTTGAACGACTGGGGCAAAGATACGGTGCCGGGTTCAGACGCGAAGCGTTTGGCCAAATCGCCAGTGGCAGCCAAAAGGCGTACACGTGCAATGCGTTCATCGTGGAACGCGGCGCGGGAGGCGCTTCTGTAATTGAAGGAGTCAGCCTGGATGTTCAGCAAATCCAGAAGCGAGCGGCGCGCAACGCGAAATTGCTTGCGGTAGCCTTCGACGACTTTGTCGCCCACATCCGATTGCGAGGATCCGACCCCCGCACGTGAACGCGCGGAGGCCCATTCCTGCCAAGCCAGCGCTGCTTTTTCGCGGGCCAGCAAACGCGCCTCTTCCAGCGCAAATTGGGCGGCCTTGAGTTGACCTTGTGCCGCCTCTACGCTTGCGGCAGTTGCGCCGCCATTGAAGACAGGTGCATTGAGTTGCAATTGTGTAAAGGTCTCAAAGCGCAATGTGTTGGCGTTGTATTGGCGTGACATCGCTGCGTCCAGGGTTGGCCAGAACTGTCCCTTGGCCATCCTCACGGCAGCTTCGGCGGCCACGACTTGGGCTTTGTACTGGGCGATGCTTGGCAGATCATCAGTGACGCGTTCCACAGCAGCCGAGAGGCTCATGGGGATCTGCCCCAGAACACCGTTTTCCGACACGGCTGCATCCAATCCCACCGGGCGTGCGTCCATCTCATCTGTCCAGAATCGGCGAAGTTTTTGCATGGCTTGAGCCAAATCGGCTTTGCGTTGCTGTAAAGCCAATGAAGCGTTTTCTTGCCGAACCAAAGCTTGCTCATAGTCAATGCGGCGACCGGTATCGACTTGGGCAATTTTCTGGATGTCGTCCAGTGTTTCCCGGTGTGAATTCAGATTGCGGACCGACAGGCTGTACAAATCGGCTGTTTTGTCCCAATTCAGGTAAGCCTCTGCTGCTTGCTGCGCCACATCTTCCAGCGTCCCGTCCCGCTGCAGTTCTGCTGCTTTGGTCAAGGCTTCTGCGCGATTGGCCTCGGCCTCGATCTTGCCGCCGGACCACAGGTTCAGTTTGGCCGTGGGCGATATTGAGGTGCGTCCCACTGAAGATGGGATCGAGCCTGACCCATATTGATTACCGTAGGCTGTGACGCCGATTTGCGGTTGGTGAGCGCTTCTGGCTCGGGCGATGTCTGACTGTGCGGCCTGCGCTTTCGCGTTGGCTGTCTGAATGGATGGATAGACCTGCAATGCCCGCTCAACCACTTGCGGCAATGTTTGAGCTTTCAGAGGGGACAAGCTCAATCCACATGCACACGCGACAACAGCCAGTCTCATCCAGTCTGCAGCGCACATCGTGTGCATCAGAAAGGACCGAAACAAACGGATCGGCTCTGGGCGGGCAAGTTGAAGCATCAGCAGGTAATTGCAAATTACGTTAAAAACGCGATTTTCGGCATTGGGGCTTATTTGTAAATCCGCCAATTGGCGTACGCCAATTGGCGGATTTGAAAAAGATGGCGTAAAACTACGCTTCAAACGATTCTTCATGAGAAATTCATTAGATACGATATCAATTCGTTTATTTGTTTGAGAGAACTTTGGTTGTAAACTAGTGTAACTGATATGGTGATTAATTCGATGTAAATAAATACTAATAATTAATATCTTAAATAATCTGTGAAATCAATTTAAATTCATAATTTGCTTGAATTTATTATTTTCAATGGTATTTGATGGGGGTTCACGCAGAGAAAATCATTCGAAATACAAAGTGATGCATCTGTGGCATGGTTGCTTGAGCGGTGTTTCAAGCATGGGTAATGACGGCTAAGCCGGGTCAGTTAGAAACCCTCCCCTATGGATTTGTCCCTGACTTGACCACCTGACTTGAACAGTCCCACGCACAATGCCCGGATGCAAAACATCCGATCCCCCCTTCAGGCGCAAGTGGTGCAGTGGCTCGTTCAGGCGGGCGATGCGGTGGCCGCAGGTGATGTGCTGGTCATTGTGGAAGCCATGAAAATGGAGCACGAAATCCGGGCGCCTCATGCGGGCCGCTTGGGTGAGTTGTTTTTTCAGGTGGGTGAGGCGGTCAACGAGGGCGAGGCCCTGGGCACCTTGCAGCCGATGGCGATGCCTGCGACTGCACACGATGCGGCACATGCGGCGCACGATGCCGCGCCATCATCTGCGCCTGTTGCGACCAGTGCCTTACCCAGCGCCGTACCCGGTGAGACACCCGGTGCTCCGTCCATGCGTGCCGATCTGCAAAAACTGCAAACGCGCCTGGCCTTCACGCAAGACGCGCAGCGCCCCGAAGCCGTGGCCAAGCGCCATGCCCTGGGCTTGCGCACGGCGCGCGAGAACATCACCGACCTGTGCGATGCGGGCAGCTTCATCGAATACGGCGCCCTGGCCGTCGCCGCGCAAAGCCGCCGCCGCTCGGCCGACGACCTGATGCGCAACACCCCGGCGGACGGCATGGTCACTGGCATCGGCCAAATCCACGGCCAGCGCGTGGTGGTCATGGCCTACGACGCGACGGTTCTGGCCGGCACGCAAGGCATGCGCAACCACCAAAAGACCGACCGCATGTTGGCCATCGCGCTGCAAAACAGCTTGCCCGTGGTGCTGTTTGCCGAAGGCGGCGGCGGCAGGCCAGGCGATGTGGACGTGGCCATCGTGGCCGGGCTCAACCTCACGACCTTCGCCGCCTTTGCAAGGCTCAATGGCCGCGTGCCGGTGGTGGGTGTGGTGGCGGGGCGCTGCTTTGCGGGCAACGCGGCTTTCCTCGGTTGCTGCGACGTGGTCATCGCCACGAAGGACAGCAACATCGGCATGGGCGGCCCGGCCATGGTCGAAGGCGGTGGCCTGGGCGTCTTCAAGCCCGAGCAGATCGGCCCCAGCGCCGTGCAGCATGGCAATGGCGTGATCGATGTGCTGGTGGACGACGAAGCGCAGGCTGTGGCGGCGGCCCGGCATTACCTCTCGTTTTTTCAAGGCGCTCAATGCGATGGGCAAGCCCCCCCAGCAGAGGCTTTGCGCCAGGTGGTGCCCGAAAACCGTTTGCGCGTGTACGACACCCGCACGGCCATGCAGGGCATCGCCGATGTGGGCAGCTTGCTGATGCTGCGCACCGGTTTTGGCGTGGGCATCCACACCGCGCTGTGCCGCATCGAAGGCCGGCCCGTGGGCATGCTGGCCAACAACCCCTCGCACCTGGGCGGCGCGATCGATGCGGACGCCGCCGACAAGGCCGCCCGCTTCATGCAGCTGTGCAACGCGCACGGCTTGCCCATCGTCAGTTTGGTGGACACGCCCGGCTTCATGGTCGGGCCGGACATGGAAGAAAAAGCGCAGGTGCGCCACGTCTCGCGCATGTTCATCGCGGCGGCGCATTTGCGGGTGCCCTATTTGAGTGTGGTCTTGCGCAAGGGTTATGGCTTGGGCGCGATGGCCATGACGGCCGGCGGTTTTCACGAGCCGCTGTGCAACGTGGCTTGGCCCACCGGCGAATTTGGCGCCATGGGCCTGGAAGGCGCGGTGCGATTGGGTTACCGCAAAGAGCTGGAGGCCCTGCCCGAAGGCCCCGAGCGCGAGGCCTTGTTCGACCAGTTGCTGGCCCAGCAATACGACAACGGCAGCGCTCTGAACATGGCCACCACGCTGGAGATCGATGCCGTCATCGACCCCGCAGACACGCGCCAGTGGTTGGTGGCGGGTTTGCAGTCAGGCCGGGTGGCACCAGCTGCAGGGCCTTTGTCCATCGATGCTTGGTGATGTGTTGTCGGGGTTGAAGCCGCCGATCTGCAAAAACAGTCGGGGCTGAAGCTCCGACCAGCTGCGTCATTGTGAGGAACGAAGTGACGTGGCAATCCAGCTTCAGTGGACCTCACACACTGGATTGCCGCGCTTCGCTCGCAATGACACCGTTCTTGAAGGTCGGCGGTTTCAGCGCTGACCGGATTTCCGAGGACGGCTCACTGCGCCTGAAAACCGCTGGCCTTGATGATGCGGGCCCAGGTGGCGGTGTAGGCTTTTTCGCGGGCGCCCAATTGCTGGGGCGTCATGTGGCCCACCGTCAGGCCTATGGCGGTCAGGTGGGCCTTCACGTCTGGTTGGGCCAGCACTTTGGCCACAGCGTCCGAGGTGCGGTCGACCACGGCCTTGGGTGTGCCTGCGGGCGCGAAGATGCCGTAGTAAGGCAGGTCTTCAAAGCCCGTCAAACCCAGTTCTGCAAAAGTGGGCACATCGGGCAACAGCGCCTGACGGTCTTTGCCCAGCAAGGCCACCATGCGGACTTTGCCCGCCTTGTGGTTTTCGATGAAGTCGGGCACCGAGGCCACGCCCGCCGCGATCTGGTTGCCCAGCATGTCAGCCATCATGGGGGCGCTGCCACGGTAGGGCGCAGCGGCCAGGTCGAGCTTGTATTTCTCGCCGATCACCTTGACCAGAAATTCGGGCACCGATGCAGGCGCAGGCACGCCCACGGTGTCCTTGCCTTTGGATTTGACCCAGGCCACATACTCGTTGAACGATTTGGCGGGTGTGCCGCCGGACACGGCCAGGCCGTTCACAAAGGTGGCAAAGCCGGCCACCGGCGTGAAGTCTTGCGCGGGGTTGAAGCCGGGGTTCTTGACCACTTGCGGCAGGATCGAGATGGTGTGGTCGTGCGACAGGAAGAGCACCGTGCCGTCCGCAGGCGCGGCTTTCAAGGCTTGGGCGGCGATCTGTCCACCAGCACCGGCCTTGTTTTCGACGATCACGTTGGCGCCCAGAGGCTCTTTGAGTTTTTCAGCCAGCAAGCGCGCAATCGCATCGGTGCCACCGCCGGGCGGGAAACCCACCATCAGCTTGATGGTGGTGTTGGCCTGGGCCAGGCTGCCCAGCAGCAGGCTGCTGAGGGCCAGCGCTTGAACGAGACGACGGCGTTCGGGTTTGAAAAATGACATGAAAGGCTCCGGGGAGAGGTGTTGATCTGTTGAATTTATCACTGGCGTGGGGCTCAAACCTTGGGCGCACGCGCAGGCAACACCGTGCCCACACACTCGCCAAAGCCGATGCGCGCTGCGCCATCGCGCTCGCACCAGCCGCGCAGCACCACGCTGTCGCCGTCTTCCAGCCAGGTGCGTTGCTCGCCGTTGGGCAGGGCAATCGGATTCTTGCCGCCGGTGGTCAGCTCGATCAGGGCTGCCGCCTGGTCGAGCGTGGGCCCCGACAGGGTGCCGCTGCCCAGCAGGTCGCCCGGCTGCAGGTTGCAGCCGTTCACGGTGTGGTGCGTGACCATTTGCGCCACCGTCCAGTAAGCGTGGCGGTAGCTGGTGCGGCAGATGCTGGCCTCAAGCTGGCCGTCTGCACGCATCTTGGGCGTTTGCAGGCCCACTTGCAGCTGGATGTCGAACGCGCCACCGGCACGGTTGGCGGCCGAGTCCAGATAGGCCATGGGCTGCGGGTCACCCTCGGGGCGGGTGAAGGCCACGCGGTAAGGCGCCAGGGCTTCGATCGTCACGACCCAGGGTGAGACTGTGGAGGCAAAGTTCTTGGCCAAGAAGGGCCCCAGCGGTTGGTACTCCCAGCCCTGGATGTCGCGGGCCGACCAGTCGTTGAGCAGGCAGATGCCAAACACATGGTCTTCGGCTTCGCTCATGGCCACGGCATCGCCCAGCGCATTGCCGCTGCCGATGGAGATGCCCAGCTCCAGCTCGATGTCCAGCCGTTTGCAGGCACCGAGTGTGGGCTCGGTGGCGCCGGGCGGCAGGGTTTGCCCCACCGGGCGGCGGAACTGCTGGCCCGACACGCCAATGCTGGACGCCCGGCCGTGGTAACCGATCGGCACCCATTTGTAGTTGGGCAGCAATGGGTTGTCAGGGCGGAACTGTTTGCCGATGTTGGTGGCGTGGTGGACCGAGGTGTAGAAGTCGGTGTAGTCGCCAATGCGGGCGGGCACGTCGTATTCGGCCTCGGCTTGCGGCACCAGGCACGCTTGCAGGACGGCTTGTTCAGCAGCACCTTCGCGCAATGCGCGCGACAAGGCCAAGCGCAAAGCGCTCCAGGTCGTCGTGCCCAGCGCCATCAAGGCGTTGAGCTTGTCTTGCGCACCCGCTTGCGCGGCGGCAGCGGCATCACCGGTCAACACGCCAGACTTGGCCACAGCGGCCAAGTCCAAGATCTGGTCGCCAATGGCCACGCCACCACGGAAGGCTTCGCCAGCGCCATGGCGGCGGAACACCGCGAACGGCAAGTTCTGGACAGGGAAGTCGGTGCCGCTGGCGTTGGCCGAGGCCACCCAGCTTTGGAGCGCGGGGTTGTGCGTTTCGTTCAGTGTGCTCATGTGGGTCTCGTTCTTGTGTCGGGGTTCAAAGGTCTTGCAGGGCGGTGTCGACCTGCTGCTGAAATTGCGTGGCATCGCCCAGTGCCTGGGCCTGGAGCAAGGCGAGTTTCACCAGAAACAGCTCGGCCTTTTCCGGGCCCGCCTGGTCGATGGCGGTGGCCAGCGAATCGTAGACGGTTTCCAGGCCGCCAATGGACAGTGGGGTGTGGGTCATCGTGTTCTCCTTATTGCGGCAGGGCAGTGGCCAGCGCCGCTTGCAGGCGCGTGGCGTCCAGGGTGAGCCAGCGGGCGCAGATGTGCTGGTCTGGGCGCAGCAAATACGCGCCGCCGTGGGCTGGCACGCCATAGCGCTGGCGCAGCTGCCCGTCGGCATCGGGCAGGTGCTTGTTCGCGCCAGCGACAGGCTGGGCCGCACCCACCGCGATCACGTTCAGGGGCATGCCTTGTTGCCGTGCAGTGTGGATCACCTCTTGCAGCGCGTCGGGCAAGGCAGCATCGGTGAAGTACAGCAGGTCAAAGCCGCCGCCCAAGTGGTCGAGCAGAAAGTCGTTCGCGCCCAAGCGCACGTTTTGCGGCGGTGCGCCGTGCGCCGGGCCGCTCTTGAACAGGCCGTTGTCATCGCCCGCGCTGTTGAGCACCGAATGGGTGTACTCGTGCGGCCGCGAGGTGCGCCAGTGGTACAGGGGCCGCACAAATTCTTGCGTGAGCGAGAGCGACAGCACCGCATCGCGCAGCAACCTGAAGCCCCGGCTGGGCGGCGCCATGAAGCGGGTGCTTTTGCCCGCTTCGGTGATGATTTCGCGGGCTGCACCCACTCGCTCGGTGCTGTGGTTGGCCAGCAGCTTGGGGCCGGCCAGGCCTTTGACCACAAAGGCCAAGTGCCAGCCCAGCGACTGCGCATCCTGAAACGCCGTATTGGCCCCGCGCACGCCAAAGATGGGCAGCAGGTGCGCCGCGTCGCCGGTGAAGATCACGCTGCCGTGCACGAAGTCGGGCAGGGTCAGGGTGCGGGCCGAGTAGACCGAAGACCAGTCCATCTCCCACTTCAAGCCTGCGTGGCCAATCATGGCCAGCTGCGCGTCGATGCGGGCCTTGAGCGATTCGGGGCGCAGCGCTTCTTCGGGCGTTTCGCCCGGCGGCAGCTGGTAGTCCACGCGCCAGATGCCGTTCGGTTCGCGGTGCATCAAGATGGTGTTGCCGGGGTTCCAGTCGGGGTCGAAATAAGCCAGTCGCTCGGTGGGAAAGGGCAAGTCAATTTGGATGTCGGCAATCACGAAAAAACCTTCGTAGGACGCGCCTTCCATTTGCAGGTTCATGGCCGAGCGGATGCCCGAACGGCCCCCGTCAGCGGCCACCACCCAGTCACTCTCCAGCGGGTAAGTGCCTTCGGGCGTGTCGACTTCCAATTGCGCGTAGCCGTCTTTTTGCACCACGGCGTTGACCTTGTTGCCCCAGCGGAAGTCGATCAGCGGGTTCGCTTTGCAAGCGTCGTGCAGGTACTCCTCCATGAACTGCTGCTGCACGTTGATGATCGGAAAAAAACGGTCATCGGGGTCGTGCGGCGCCTCCATGCGGAAGACGCGCTGGCCCCGGTAAAACGAGTTGCCAAAACGCCAAGGCAAACCGCCCGCCGTCATGCGGTCGGCCACGCCGACCTGCTGCAGGATCTCCATCGAGCGGCGGGTGAAGCAAATCGCCCGGCTGCCCTGTGAGAGCTGCAGCTCTGCCGACAGCACCACGCTGGACACGCCGTGACGGGCCAGTTCCAGCGCGGTGACCATGCCGGCCGGGCCGGAGCCAACGATCACGACTTTTTGGCGCGCTTGCTTCGGGTGGGCCGAGGGCAACCAGGGCTTGAAGACCTGGTAGTTGTAATAGAGCGAAGGACGGGCTTCGGTGCTGGGGTTGTGCATTGGGCGGTGCGTCGTATGGGTTTCAGCGGGGACGGGCGTGCGATATCAATCGGTCGAACAGGGCGCTCAGCGTGGCCTGCTCTTTGTCGGTCAGGCAGCCAAAAATGTCTTCATTGCGTTGGTGGACCATGGTCATGGCGCATTCAAAAACCTCACGCCCGGCGGATGTCAGTGTCAGCACCACACCACGACCATCGCCGGGGTGGTCGGCTTTGAGCACCAGGCCTTGATCGACCAAGGCCTGCGCTGCCCGGCTGGCCTGGCCTTTGTTCAGGTTGGCTTTTTCTGCCAGTTCCTTGACCGACAAAGGCTCGAACGTGCCGATCGTGGTCAGGCAACGCCCATCGCTCATCGACAAACCGGTGCGCTCCGGGTAGATCGACTGGCTGTCCGCATCGGTCAGCTTGTGCAACTGGTGCAGGCGGTAGGTGAGCGTGCGGTCGAGTGGCTTTGGCATTCGGCTCTTCAGTCGCAAGGGATGTGAAAGAAGGCCTGATCTTAGTTTGATTTGGTTGCGCGCGCAACTAAAAAATCCCCTGTAGGTCGGCGGCTTTAGCCCCGACATGGTGGATCACCACTGCTGGTCGGAGCTGAAGCGCCGACCTGCGGGGAGCGAGATGGCGTGGGCGATTTGAAAATGAATACTTGATGACCCAATCAAACCATGGCTCAATGATTTCAAAAAATCAGGGAGGAGGCAGCCATGCAATTCCGTCGATCCAACATGCCGGGCGGGACTTATTTTTTTTACAGTGGTGACCCACCAACGTCAACCGTGGCTTGAGCAGCCGTGGGCGCTCACGACTTTGGGTCATGTGATGCGGCACGTCCGCAGTCAGCGACCTTTTGAAAATCTGGCGATGGTGGTCATGCCCGATCACCTGCATTGCATCTGGCGCTTGCCTGCCGATGACGCTGATTTTTCGACCCGCTGGATGCTCATTAAGCAAGGCTTGGTGCATCGACTGCGTGGTCGAATGGGTGTTCAGACTTTGTGGCAAGCGCGTTTTTGGGAACACACTTTGCGTGACGAGCGGGATGTCGCGCAGCACACGCATTACATCCATTTCAACCCGGTCAAGCATGGACTTGTGCAACAGGTGTGCGATTGGCCGCACAGCACCTTTCACCGGTACGTGAAAAACGGCGTTTATCCTGCCGATTGGGGCATCGCCCCGGGCGTGTTGCCTGGCGTCAGAGAGTGAAGCGTTTGTAGGTCGGCGGCTTCAGCTCCGACGATGCCAGATTTGCAAAAACCGCACGTCGGGGCTAAAGCCGCCGACCTACAAAAAACCAACAGTTCAAAACCGTGGCAAATCCGGATGCTTGATCGCCCCCGCCCGCACCAGCATCTTGCCGTACTCGGCGCAGCGGTTCAGCGTCGGAATGACCTTGCCGGGGTTCAAAAGGCTTTGCGGGTCAAAGGCGCGCTTGACCGCGAACATCTGCTCGTTTTCTTCCGCGCTGAATTGCACGCACATGCTGTTGACCTTCTCGATGCCCACCCCGTGCTCGCCCGTGACGGTGCCGCCCATGGCCACGCTGGTTTCCAGGATGTCTGCGCCAAACAATTCGCAGCGCTTGAGCTGGTCGGGATCGTTCGCATCAAACAAGATCAGTGGGTGCAGGTTGCCGTCGCCTGCGTGGAACACGTTCAGGCAGCGCAGTGCGTACTTGGTTTCCATCTCACTGATGGCTTGCAGGATGTCGGCCAGGCGCTTGCGCGGGATGGTCGAGTCCATGCACATGTAGTCGGGGCTGATGCGACCTGAGGCCGGGAAGGCGTTTTTGCGGCCACTCCAGTATTTGAGGCGCTGGGCTTCGTCGCGGCTCACCGTGATGGCGGTCGCACCGCAGCCGCGCAACACTTCGCTCATGCGGCCGATTTCTTCTTCCACTTCTTCGGGGGTGCCGTCGCTCTCGCACAGCAAGATGGCGGCGGCGCTCAGGTCGTAGCCTGCGCGCACAAAGTCTTCCACTGCGATC
>JACCDZ010346799.1_pt1 | contig 13792 bp, 13 predicted proteins | sample 7449551 | NCBI WGS metagenome assembly JACCDZ01 (sample SAMN15323452, study PRJNA562643) | freshwater metagenome | isolation source: river surface water | place: USA:Blue River Watershed | collected 2017-08-18
TCTATTAAATATTTTTCTTAACCTCAACATTATTACTCCTACTACGGCTTCGCGGATAATTCCTCCACTCATTTTTGATTGTCCTTTTGTTCTATCGGTAAAAATGATAGGCACTTCAACAATTTTAAAATTCTTTACGAAAGCGCGATATTTCATTTCAATCTGAAACGCATAACCCACAAATTTTATTTGATCCAAATTGATAGCTTCTAAAACTTGTCTTCTGTAACATTTGAATCCTGCAGTAGCATCTGCAATTTTCATACCTGTTATCATTCGAACGTAAACGGAAGCAAAATAAGATAGTAAAACACGACTCAAAGGCCAATTTACCACATTAACTCCGTTAGAATATCGGGAACCAATGGCAACATCTGCACCATTTTCACAAGCAACTAACAACTTTTCTAAATCATTTGGATTGTGAGAAAAATCGGCATCCATTTCAAAAATATAGTCATATCCATGAGAAAGTGCCCATTTAAACCCCGCCACATAAGCCGTACCTAGACCCGATTTTTTCATACGTACTTTTAGATGCAATCGATTTGGAAATTCTTCTTGCATTTCTTTCACTTTTGTAGCTGTTCCATCAGGCGAATTGTCATCTACGATTAAAACATGAAAAGGAGTAGGCAAAGTCAAAACTGCCTTTAGAATTGCTTCAATATTTTCAATTTCGTTAAAAGTTGGAATTACAACAATACCCTGGGCCATAAAAAATCTTGTATTTCAACTGCAAAAATAAGGTATTTCTAGCTGACAATTCTTAATAATTTTATAATAATGAAAGTGATACTATTTTTTGTAATTTTGCGCCAATTATGTTAGCAATTCAATTACACGACAGAATCATCGAAAGCAAAGATTGGGCAACCATCTTGTTCATCATCTGCGTGGCTATAATTGCCATTAATAAAACCATATCTTCTGTTCGATTTAACGAGTTTGTTCGATTGGCTTATTCCGATAAATACACTAAAATTTATCGCGATAGTAGTAACTTGATGAGTGGTTTTACCATTTCGATGTTTGTTTTGCAGTTAATTTCATTTTCGTTTTTTACGCTATTGGTTTTAAATCAATTTCATAGAGCTGAAAAAACCGATTTGATTGTTTATATCCAAATCTTTACTTTTTTGAGTGTTTTTATCCTCTCTAAATTTTTAATTGAGAAAATTATTGCAACAGCATTTAAAATTGAAGAATTTAACGAACAATTTAACTTGTTGAAAGTCAACTATAGAGCTTATTTTGGATTCATTTTATTACCAGTTAACATCATTTTATTCTACAATTCGTTTGATTCGGATTGGTTTTTTTGGACATTATTGATTACCCTAATTACCATAAACATCACTACTTACTTGGTTGCATTGAAATTGTATCAAAATTTACTATTACGTAAAATATTTTATTTTATTTTATATCTTTGCACCCTTGAAATAGCACCTTACTATTTTATTTATAATTGGTTTACAAAAAATTAGAGAGAAATATGTCAAATTTGAAAGTGAAGACAATATTAGTTTCACAACCAGAGCCTAAAGTAGAAAATTCTCCGTTTTTTGAGCTTCAAAATAAACTGAAAGTAAAGGTTGATTTTCGACCTTTCATCCATGTAGAAGGTGTTCCGGCTAAAGAAGTTCGCGCTCAAAAAATCGACTTAAATAATTATACTGCCATCATATTAACCAGTAGAAATGCTGTAGATCACTTCTTTAGAGTGGCTGAAGAAATGCGCTACAAAGTGCCAGAAGATTTAAAATATTTCTGTCAGTCTGAAGCGGTTGCTTTTTACTTACAACGTTATGTAGTATATAGAAAGAGAAAAATTTATGTGGGTCAAAAAGACTTCGCTGATTTAGCTCCGCTAATTAAGAAATATAAAGACGAAAAATTCTTATTACCAAATACCGACCAATTAAACGCCGATGTTCCACAAACATTAGATGGTTTGAAAGTAGAATGGAAACAAGGTATTTTCTACAGAACGGTAATGAGTGATTTATCAGACTTGAAAGATGTTTATTACGACATTTTAGCGTTTTTTAGTCCAACAGGAATTAAATCGCTATTTAAAAACTTCCCTGATTTTCAACAAAACAATACTAGAATTGCTGTTTTTGGAGAAACCACTAAAAAAGAAGCTTTAGAACACGGTTTACGTGTTGACATCATGGCTCCAAGTCCTGGAACACCATCGATGACAGGAGCTTTGGAAAAATATGTAGCTGAAGCTAATAAAGGAAAATAATAACAAACAAAAATACACAGAACCCAAATTCGAAAGAGTTTGGGTTTTTTGTTTGATCAATACCAATAAAAAAGTCCCGAAAATTTCGGGACTTTTTACTATGTAAATTTCTTAGATTACAATTGAGGACCAGCTGCCACTAAAGATTTTCCTTCTTCGTTGTCTGTATATTGAACGAAGTTTTTGATGAATCTTGAAGCTAAATCTTCTGCTTTTGTTTGCCATTCAGCAGCATCTGCATAGGTGTTTCTTGGATCTAAAATGTTCGTATCTACATTTGGTAAAGCAGTAGGAACTACAAAATTAAATACTGGAACTGTTTTAGTTTCTGCTTTCTCAATAGAACCATCTAAAATAGCATCGATAATTGCACGAGTATCTTTAATAGAAATACGTTTTCCTGTTCCGTTCCAACCTGTGTTTACCATGTAAGCTGTAGCATTGTGTTGCTCCATTTTCTTCACTAATTCTTCACCGTATTTTGTTGGGTGCAATGATAAGAATGCTTTTCCGAAACAAGCTGAGAATGTTGGTTCTGGCTGCGTTACTCCTCTTTCAGTTCCTGCTAATTTAGCTGTAAATCCTGATAAGAAGTAATATTTAGTTTGCTCTGGAGTTAATTTAGAAACTGGAGGCATTACGCCGAATGCATCTGCCGTTAAGAAAATAACTTTAGTAGCGTGACCTGCTTTAGAAACCGGTCTTACAATATTTTCAATATGATAAATTGGATAAGAAACACGTGTATTTTGTGTCACTGAACCATCTTTGAAATCAATTTTTCCGTTAGCATCAACGGTTACATTTTCTAACAATGCATCTCTTTTGATAGCTCCAAAGATATCTGGTTCGTTTGCTGCACTTAAATCGATAGTTTTAGCATAACATCCACCTTCAAAGTTGAAAACACCATCATTATCCCATCCGTGTTCGTCGTCTCCAATTAATTCACGTTTTGGATCTGTTGATAAAGTAGTTTTTCCTGTTCCTGATAATCCGAAGAAAACAGCAACGTCGCCATCTTTTCCTTTGTTAGCTGAACAGTGCATAGAAGCAATTCCTTGTAATGGTAAGTAATAGTTCATCATAGAGAACAATCCTTTTTTCATTTCTCCACCGTACCAAGTTCCTCCAATTAATTGGATTTTCTCAGTTAAGTTGAATGCTACATATACTTCCGAATTTAATCCGTAAGCTGCGTAATCTTTGAAACTTGTTTTTGAACCGTTCATTACTACGAAATCTGGCTCACCAAAGTTTTCTAATTCAGCTTCTGTAGGACGGATGAACATGTTTTTCACAAAGTGTGCTTGCCATGCTACTTCCATGATGAAACGAACTTTCAGTCTAGTGTTTTCGTTTGCTCCACAAAAAGCGTCAACAACGTATAATTTTTTATTTGATAATTGCTTTACCGTAGTTTCTTTTAAAGCATTCCAAGTATCTTGAGAAATTGGTTTGTTATCGTTAGCTGCTTTATCAGAATTCCACCAAATCGTGTTTTCTGTAACGCTATCTTTAACAATATATTTGTCTTTAGGAGAACGACCTGTGAATTCACCAGTCATTACGTTTACCGCTCCAAGTTCTGACAACTGACCTCTTTCAAAACCTTCTAAAGCTGGGTTTAATTCTTCATTATATAAATAATCGTATGAAGGATTGTATATGATTTCTGACACATTAACGATTCCGTATTTTTCTAACGAAATCGATTTCGTAGTTTGAGCATTCGTATCCATAAAATTAGGTTTTGTTGTGTTTATAAATAAAGTGCAAAATTATAAATTAAATTTGAGATAGCCTTTTAATTTAGTGTTTTTTAGATAAAATAACATAAAATAAGTATCCCCAAGCTGAAACCAAAAACAGCCCCCCAATGGGTGTAATCGGACCTAAAAATTTTGTCTTTAAATTTGTAATTGTATTTGTAGCCAAAAAATAAATAGAGCCTGAAAAAAACAAAACGCCAATTATTGTCAAATAAAAAATAATCGAACGTTCTTTCTCTCCTAAAAAAGTAAAAGTTCCAATAAAAAGTAAAAACAAAGCATGATACATTTGATAACGCACCCCAACTTCAAATGTTGCCAATTGTTCCACCGAAAGTACTTTTTTTAATCCATGAGCCCCAAATGCTCCCAAAATTATTGCTGTAACTCCCAAAATAGCCGCAACCAAAAGAATTTTCTTGTCCATTTTATAAAATTTGAGACCAAAGATAGCAAAAGTTTTTATGTTAAATTATGACATAAATGAAGAATTTGTTTTTACAAATATAACATTTTACTATCTTCGTGTGATATTTTCAGATTTTACAAAATGAGACAAATTTTAGTCATTGGAGCGGGTCGTTCTGCTTCATCCCTTATAAAATACCTTTTAGACCATTCCGAAGCACAAAATCTTCAGCTTACTATTGGCGATTTGTCAGAAGAATTGGCTAAACAAAAAACCAACAATCATAAAAATGCGAGAGCGATTGCTTTTGATATTTTTAATGAAGCGCAACGAAAAGAAGAAATTCAAAAGGCAGATGTGGTTGTTTCTATGTTACCAGCACATTTGCATTTAGAAGTTGCTAAAGACTGTATTACCTATAAAAAACACATGGTAACTGCATCTTATATTAGTCCAGCGATGCAAGAATTAAACGCTGCTGCTAAAGAAAACGGTTTGGTTTTTATGAACGAAATTGGGCTTGACCCAGGAATCGACCACATGAGTGCGATGAAAGTATTAGATGAAATTCGTGAAAAAGGCGGAGAAATCATTTTATTTGAATCGTTCTGTGGTGGATTAGTTGCTCCTGAAAGCGATACTAATTTATGGAATTACAAATTTACTTGGAATCCTAGAAACGTAGTTTTGGCTGGACAAGGCGGAGCTGCAAAATTCATACAAGAAGGAAAATACAAATACATTCCCTATTCAAAATTATTTAGAAGAACTGAATTTTTAGAGGTAGAAGGTTACGGAAGATTTGAAGCATACGCAAATCGTGATTCTCTAAAATATAGAAGCGTTTACGGATTAGATGACGCTTTAACTTGTTACCGAGGAACCATCAGAAGAGTGGGGTATTCAAGAGCTTGGGATATTTTAGTACAATTAGGCATGACCGATGATTCTTATACGATTGACAATTCGGAAGAAATGACCTATCGTGAATTTACAAATTCATTTTTACCTTATCATCCAACCGATACTGTGGAAATTAAACTTCGCGCCATTCAAAAAATTGATCAAGACGATATAATTTGGGATAAATTAGTAGAAATCGATTTATTCAATCCAAACAAAAAAGTAGGATTAGTTAAAGCGACGCCAGCCCAAATTTTAGAAAAAATCTTAGCTGAAAAATGGGCTTTAGAACCAAATGATAAAGACATGATTGTAATGTATCATAAATTTGGCTATGAATTAAATGGTGAGAAAAAACAAATTGATGCTACCATGGTTTGTATTGGTGATGACCAAACCTATACAGCTATGGCAAAAACGGTTGGACTTCCCGTTGCTATTGCTACATTGAAAATCTTAAACAAAGAAATTACAACTCCTGGAGTTCAATTGCCAATTACTAAAGAAGTGTACAAGCCCATCTTAAAAGAACTAGAAGATTATGGTGTAATTTTCAAAGAAATTGAAGTTCCGTATTTAGGTTATAATCCTCTAAATGTAAAGAATTAAGCAATTATTATTCAAAATAGAAAATCCGAAATCGTAATTGGTTTCGGATTTTTTTATTACGTTTGAAATTGATTTTGTATTTTTACTTTCAAATAAATTGAAAATGAAGATAAATCACTTACAAATTGAAATCGACGGAATCGATAAAGAAATTCTTCGCGATTTAATGGAAGATGCTCGCAAACCTATTTTACAGATTGCGAATAAAATTGGGATTTCGGGTGCTGCGATTCATCAACGTTTGCGAAAATTAGAACAAGCGGGTGTGATTTCAGGTTCGAAGTTTATTGTGGACACGAAAGTTTTGGGTTATAGTACGATGGCTTTTATCGGAATATATTTAGAAAAAGCGTCAAGTAATCCAGAAGTAGTGAAAGAATTGAAAAAGATTCCAGAAGTATTGGAATGTCATTATACCACTGGAAATTGGAGTATTTTAATCAAAATCATTTGTCGAGATAACGAGCATTTGATGCAATTACTCAACAAGAAAATACAACCCATTGATGGCGTTTCAAGAACCGAAACCTATATTTCTTTAGAACAACAAATTGAAAGACAAATTCAGTTGTAAATTTCAAATTCAAAAATCAAGAACAAACAAAAAACCCAAACTCTGAATGAATTTGGGTTTTAAAATATAATATCAAACTAATTATTCTCTCGAACCTAAAATTTGGAAAGCCCAATATAACAAAGACGCTAAAGCTCCTAAAGCTGCAACAACATAAGTTCTTGCTGCCCATTTTAATGAATCTTCGGCACCTGCATATTCTTGTTGGCTAACCATGTTTTTATTTTTCAACCAAGCTAATGCTCTGTTACTTGCATCGTATTCCACTGGAAGCGTAACGAAACTGAAGGTAGTTGCAATAGCCATTAAAATTAAACCTGCAACCGCTACATAAAAACCAATACTTGATTTAGAAGCGAAACCTAAAATCAAACCACCCATAATCAACCATTGCGACATGCTTGACGAAATGTTTACTACAGGCACCATTTTAGAACGCATCGTTAACCAACTGTAGGCCTGAGCATGTTGCACCGCATGTCCCACTTCGTGAGCCGCAACAGCAGCCGCAGCCGCATTTCTTTGATTATAAACTGCTTCTGATAAGTTTACCGTTTTATCCATAGGATTGTAATGATCCGTTAATCTTCCGGGTGTTGAAATTACTTTTACATCAAAAATTCCGTGATCGTGAAGCATTTTCTCGGCGATTTCTGCTCCACTCATTCCGTTTCGTAATGACACTTTTGAATAGTATTCAAACTTGCTCTTCAAACGCGAGCTTACTAACCAACTTACTAGAGCAATCGCCCCAATCATGATATAATATCCAAACATAATTTTTCTTTTTAATTTTATAAACTATATACAAAATTTAAGCCAATTTATCTTAAATGACAAGTTGACATTTTGATTTATTTATTATACGTAAAAAATGAAAAATGTTACAAAAACTAAAAGAAAAAACCGCAGATTCGCAGATTAATTTGAAATCAGTGAATCTGCGGTTTCATATTAATCACAAGTTTGTTACTCTGAAAGAGACTCTACAAAGTTTGCGTGAGATTCTTTCAGCATGACAAAAATGTATTGAAATTATCCTACCAAATTAATAATCTTACCCGGAACAATAATGACTTTATTTGGAGTTCTACCTTGTAATTGTGCTTGTGTTCTTTCGTCTGTCATTACAATTTCTTCAATTTGAGCTGCCGTTAAATCTAATGGCAATTTAATAGTGAAACGCATTTTTCCATTGAAAGAAACCGGATATTCTTTTTCAGATTCTACTAAATATTTTTCTTCAAATTTTGGAAAAGCAACCGTTGCAATGGAACCTTCATGACCTAGAGCAGACCACAATTCCTCAGCAATATGAGGCGCATAAGGAGAAACTAAAACCGCTAATGGTTCTAAAATTGCTCTATGATTGCATTTTAATTGTTGTAATTCGTTTACACAAATCATGAATTGAGAAACCGACGTATTAAAAGAGAAATTCTCAATATCTTCCGTTACTTTTTTGATGGTTTTATGTAGCGATTTGTACATATCCGCTGTTGGTTCGTCATTCGTAATATTTAAACCATTGTCATCAAAATACAAACGCCATAATTTTTTCAAGAAACCGGAAACTCCTGTGATTCCAGCAGTGTTCCAAGGTTTTGCTTGCTCTAATGGCCCTAAGAACATTTCGTACAAACGCAAGGTATCGGCGCCATATTCATTACAAATATCATCTGGATTGACTACATTGTATTTCGATTTTGACATTTTTTCTACTTCGCGACCAACGATATATTTTCCACCTTCCAAAATGAATTCCGCATCTTTATAATCTGAATATAATGGATGTGCTTTGAATTTTTCAATGTCTAATTCGTTAGTAATATCATTAATACAAGATAAATCAACGTGAATTGGGTGAACATTTTTATCTTTAATCAATCCTTTTGAATATAAGGTTTTTGAATCTTCACTTCTGTAAACAAAAGCACTCATTCCTAAAATCATTCCTTGATTGATTAATTTTTTGAATGGCTCTTCAGTTGGAGCGAAACCTCTATCTTTTAAGAATTTGTTCCAAAAACGAGAATACAATAAATGTCCGGTTGCGTGTTCGCTTCCTCCAATGTATAAATCTACGTTTTCCCAATATTTTAAAGCGTCTTCGTTTGCAAATTCTTCGGTGTTGTGCGCATCCATATAACGCATCCAATACCAAGAAGAACCTGCCCAACCTGGCATCGTGTTTAATTCAAGTGGAAAAATAGTTACATTATCTATTAACTGATTACTAACCACTGAACACTGAACACTGTCCCACGCCCAAACCGTTGCGTTTCCTAAAGGTGGCTGACCATCTTCGGTTGGTAAATATTTTTCTACTTCTGGCAAAACAATTGGCAAATGTTTTTTGTCAATCATTTGTGGTAAACCATTCACATAATATACTGGAAAAGGTTCACCCCAATAGCGTTGGCGAGAGAAAACCGCATCACGTAAACGGTAATTTACTTTTGCCTTTCCTGCTCCAATTTTTTCTAATTCTTCAATGACTTTTTTAGTTCCCGATTTGTAATCCAAACCATTTAAGAAGTCAGAATTTACTAATTCGAAACCGCCTTTTTCTCCGTAAGCCGCTTCTGAAATATCTTGATTGAAAATATTTTTAATTGCTGGCATTCCGTGCGTTCCTTTAAAGAAATTCGCGAAAGCATAATCACGCTCATCGCCACATGGAACCGCCATCACCGCACCTGTTCCATAACCAGCCAATACGTAATCGCCAATCCAAACCGGAATCGGTTCATTCGTAAATGGATGTTCAGCATACGCTCCAGTGAAAACTCCTGAAATGGTTTTAACATCTGCCATTCTTTCTCTTTCCGAACGCTTTGCAGTAGCTTCAATGTAAGCATCAACCGCAGCTTTTTGTTCTGGAGTTGTGATTTGAGCAACCAATTCGTGTTCTGGCGCTAATGTCATAAATGTAACTCCGAAAATCGTATCAGGGCGAGTGGTAAAAACATCGATTTTAGCATCGTGATTGTTTACATTAAACGAAACCATTGCTCCAACCGATTTCCCAATCCAGTTTCTTTGTGATTCTTTGATAGATTCACTCCAATCGATAGTATCTAATCCTTGTAACAAACGCTCAGCATAAGCTGAAATTCGCATTGACCATTGCGTCATTTTTTTACGAATAACAGGATGTCCACCACGTTCTGAAACACCGTTTACGATTTCGTCATTCGCCAAAACCGTTCCTAATGCCGGGCACCAGTTTACTTCGGTTTCCGCTAAATAGGTTAATCTATATTGTAATAAGATTTTTTGTTGTTCTTCAGAAGAAAACGATTTCCAATCTTCAGCAGAAAAAGGTACAATATTATCATCACAAACCGCATTTACATTGGCGTTTCCGTTTTTCTCGAATTCTTGAATTAAAGTGCAAATGCTTTCTGCTTTATCTGAATTTTTGTTGTACCAAGATTCAAATAATTGAATAAAAATCCACTGTGTATGTTTGTAATAATCTGGATTTGAAGTACGCACTTCTCTACTCCAATCAAACGAAAACCCGATTTTATCCAATTGTTCACGGTAACGTGCAATGTTCTCACGAGTTGTTTTTTCAGGATGTTGACCTGTTTGAATCGCATATTGTTCGGCTGGTAAACCAAATGAATCGTACCCTTGTGGATGCAACACATTAAAACCTTGATGTCTTTTATATCTTGCCACAATATCAGAAGCTATGTAACCCAGCGGATGCCCAACGTGTAAGCCTGCTCCAGAAGGATAAGGAAACATGTCTAATACATAGTATTTTGGTTTGTCTGAATTATTTGATGCAGCAAAAGTTTGATTCTCTGCCCAATATTGTTGCCATTTGGCTTCGATTTTTTCGTGGTGGTATTTCATGTCAATTTTCTGTTATCGGTTTTATCCGAAAAATAAAGGTGCAAAAATACGTTTTATAATACTAAAGTTAAAACTTTGTTGTTATATTCTATGTAAACAAAATTTCTTTACTATTTTTACGGCTTAAATAGAATTATATGGCATCATCTTTTGAAAATTACAACAAACGACGTTTGATATCTTCTTACTTTTCGGTAGTATTGAGTATCTTTTTAGTATTATTTCTATTAGGAGCTTTAGGACTTTTTGTAATTAATTCGAAAAAGATTACTAATGATTTTAAAGAAAACATACCTATGACTGTTTTCTTTGATAACGATGCAAAAGACTCTACTATTAGCGCTTTTGACACCGAATTAAAAAACGCTAAATTCATCAAAGAATATGCTTTTGTTCACAAGGATAGCGCCGCTAAAAACAATGTGGATATCGTTGGAAAAGATTTTATGGAGTTTTTAGGATTCAATCCACTTCAAAATTCATTTGACATTCACTTAAAAGGAGATTACGTTAATGCAGATAGTATCAAGAAAATTGAGCGTAACATTCGTAAAAACGAAATGGTTTCGGAAATTATCTATGATAAAGAACTAGTAGATATGGTAAACGAAAACGTAACAAAAATCACGTTTTGGATTTTAATCATCAGCGGAATTTTAACGGTTGTGGCGATGTTGTTAATCAACAGTTCTATGCGATTATCAATTTATTCTCATCGTTTTACCATTAAAACCATGCAGATGGTAGGAGCGACAAAATCGTTCATTAGAAAACCTTTTATTTGGAGAAGTATTAAACTAGGATTAATTGGTTCTGGATTAGCTATCATCGGAATTATCGCTTTAGCTATTTATGTAGATGGTATATTCCCAAGTTTAGGCATTGCAAAAGATTACGTTTCACTTGGAATAGTAATTACAGGTGTTTTAGGAATTGGAATTCTAATCACTTGGATTAGTACCTTCTTTGCTACGCAACGTTTCTTGAATTTAAAAACAGACGATCTTTATTAGTATTCAGTGTTCAGTTTACAGTGTTCATTGGATTTAAAAAAACATAAAAATGGAAAATAATAACAAACCGGAATTTCTTTTTGATAAGATAAACTATAAAATTCTTTTAGTTGGATTAGCCGTTATTGCTCTTGGATTTATTTTAATGAGTGGTGGCGGAAGCGACGATCCAAATGTTTTTAAAGCAGATGAATTATTCAGTTTTAGAAGAATCCGCTTAGCTCCAACTGTAGTTTTAATTGGATTCGGAATTACGATTTATTCGATTTTAAAAAATCCGAAGAAGTAACACTTTATGGATATTTTACAAGCTATCATCATTGCCATCATTGAAGGGCTAACGGAATACTTACCCGTTTCTTCAACGGGACACATGATTTTTACGAGTTCTTATTTTGGGATTGAAAAAGAGGAATTTACCAAACTGTTTCAAGTTTCCATTCAATTTGGAGCCATTTTAGCAGTTGTAGTTTTGTATTGGAAGAAATTTTTCGATTTCTCGAAATTTCAATTCTTTATTAAATTAGCCTTTGCCGTTATCCCTGCCTTAATCTTAGGGAAATTATTCGACGATAAAATTGAAGCGGTTTTAGAACATCCCACACCAATTGCTGTTGTACTTATCATAGGTGGAGTAATTCTGTTATTTGTTGATAAATTTTTCAAAAATCCTACCATCTTTAAAGAAGAAGACATTACCATAAAAAAAGCGGTAACTATTGGTTTTTGGCAATGTTTAGCCATGATGCCTGGTACCAGCCGAAGTGCCGCAAGTATTATTGGTGGTATGCAACAAGGATTGTCACGACAAGCAGCAGCTGAATTTTCGTTCTTTTTGGCTGTACCAACCATGTTAGCGGTTACTTGTTATTCTATCTTTTTAAAATCGTATGAAGCGAGTGGTTTAAAAGGATATGAATTGATTTTAAAAACACCCGAAAACACAAAAATGTTCATCATTGGAAATGTTGTGGCTTTTATTGTAGCGGTTTTAGCTATTAAGTTTTTTATAGAAATCATCAAAAAATACGGTTTCAAACCTTGGGGATGGTATCGAATTATTGCTGGAATTCTTTTATTAGCGTACTTTAACTTATATAAATAATGAGTGCCGAAGAATTTTTAGCAGGAAAAGTACTTTTAATCGACAAACCCTTGAAATGGTCTTCTTTTCAGGCGGTGAATAAATTGAAATACATTTTAAAACGCAAATACGACTTACCGAAAAAATTCAAAATTGGTCACGCTGGAACTTTAGATCCATTAGCTTCAGGTTTATTAATTATTTGCACAGGAAAATTCACCAAAAGTATTACCGAAATTCAAGCACAAGCTAAAGAATATACTGGAACTATAATGGTTGGAGCTACTACTCCATCGTATGATTTAGAAACGGAAGTTAATGCTACTTTTCCAACAGCACATATTACCGAAGAATTGATTTTGGAAACCACAAAACAGTTTTTAGGTGAAATCGACCAGAAACCTCCTGTTTTTTCTGCCATTAAAAAAGATGGAAAACGTTTGTATGAACACGCACGCGCTGGTGAAGAAGTCGAAATTCAATCGAGAAAAACTACGATTTACGAATTTGAAATCACAAGAATTCAATTACCTGAAATCGATTTTAGAGTTAAGTGTAGTAAAGGAACTTACATTCGTTCGTTAGCATATGACTTTGGATTAGCATTACAATCAGGTGGACATTTAACAGCGCTTCGAAGAACAAAAATTGGCGATTATTCGGTTGAAAACGCAATTACTCCTGATGATTTTGCACAATTGCATCAAGATGAAAAATAAAATATTCCTTCTATTATTTCTTTTATTCCAATTTGGTTTTTCACAAAACGTAAAACTAAAAACAGGAGATATTTTATTTCAATCGATGAATTGCGGTCCTCTTTGCGAAGCAATTAACGAGGTTACCGAAGGTTATCAAGGGAAAGATTTTAGTCATTTGGGCATGGTGTATATCAAAAATGATTCAATCTTCGTAATTGAAGCTGCTGGAAAAGCAGTAAAAATAACTCCTTACGAAACCTTCAAAACCTACACAAAAGAAGAAATGTTCGTAGGAAGATTGAAAAGAAAATACCGAAAATACATTCCTGAAGCTATCACTTTTTCGTTACAACAAGTTGGTGTTCCTTATGATGACGAATATTTGTACAATAACGGAAAATATTATTGTTCGGAATTAATTTATGATGCGTTTTTGCATTCATACAAAAAACCACTGTTTGATTTATTTCCGATGACATTCAAATCACCAAAATCAAATCAGTATTTTGAAGTTTGGGCAGACTATTACGAGAAACTAAAAATGGAAATCCCAGAAGGTCAGCTAGGCTGTAACCCTGGCGGAATTTCCACTTCTGATAA
>JACCDZ010211369.1_pt1 | contig 13791 bp, 16 predicted proteins | sample 7449551 | NCBI WGS metagenome assembly JACCDZ01 (sample SAMN15323452, study PRJNA562643) | freshwater metagenome | isolation source: river surface water | place: USA:Blue River Watershed | collected 2017-08-18
GCCTGGTGGAGGCGGATGCCTACGTGCGTTGCGTAGCTGCACGGCGTGCGCCTACACAACCCGCCGCTGCGGCTGCAGAGCATACGGAAGAGGGTGCAGCTGCGGGGGCGGCGGGGGCATCTGTGTAAAATAGGGATAGCCAGCTCCAGTCGCAAGAGGGGCTGTTGGAAGAGGCGGCGCTGTCGCTCCCACCCCTGCCCCTGCCCCATAGGTAACTCCCCCTATAAAGCCAGTGGGGGTCGGGGTCGGGACGGCAACTGACCGACCTGACTCCTCTAATGTATCGACCCGTCGCTGTAACTGACGCAAACATATGCACAGAATCACAGTCGGGCAGAGCACGATTCCAGCCACAACAGGAACTAAAATAGGTAAGGTATCCATACCCTTTTTAGTGCCCAATACTTTTCGCGCCTAAGCGTCAGCGCCTAAGCCCGCGCCCCAACCAGGCCATTCCTGCGATGGCCCCCAAGCCAATCAACAGAATGGGAATGTTCACCATAATCACCCCCTTTTCGCGGAACTTCGTGGGGACATCACAGATTGGACAATCCTCCGTCACCTGAATATCGGTATCATGTTCCTTCAGGGTAAATGCAGGAGTCTTCACAAGGTTGTGTTGAACAGTCAAGATATTCTTCAAATCGTTGTTTAGACAGGCATACATATCGATATGCATGTCAATCGGAAACACGTTCTCAAGAAGGCGCTGGGCACCACGCTTCGTAAGGAAATACCCTGTAAAGGTGGTGCAGACATTTGTCACCCAGGGTCCATAGAGATTCTGCTTCTCAACGGTAGGCATCGGCCTCCCTTTTGAGTCATAGTAGTATTCGTGGATGTAGGAAAATGACCACAGGTCAGGCTGGTCCGGTAAAAGGGTCACTTCTTTCATGGCAGTATGGAGACGCTCAGTAAATCCAACGGGAATCACAGCATCATCTTCGAATACAATCGTATAGGGTTCCTTTTGCTCCAGCGTCTTTTTCCAGAGCGCCACGTGGCTCAAGTAGCATCCCACGCCACCTGCCGAATCAAGTTCTTCGTGGTCACGTCGCATATGGGTGCGAATATTCCGCTTCGTGCGCAGGGATATACGTGCATCCTTTGCAATGTCAATCGCCGAGCCATTGATGCCTTCGAAGCGCTCAAACGGATACAGCGCCTTCAGCCGCCCCAACTCGGGCTGCGATGAAAAACGCTCCCATCGGTCGGACCGATGTTTCAAGTTAATGCAATAGATGTGGATGGGACCTTCCATACCTTCCTATTGAGAGTCCCGCCTTTATAGTTTCACGGCGGCAGGAGCAGAGCCTGCCCACATCGCCGCCCATGTCTTGAACATCTGTGCACACTGACGCGCAGCCACTGCGACGGCTCCACGAGCATCCGCCACGAGCCCAGAGGCCACACCCACGCGCAGCACCATTTCATCCCGAAGAGGATGCGGGACTTTGTATCCTGCAAAGGTGATTTGCTCCGTGTCGACTTGATTCTGCTCCATGTAGGTCTGGAGCAGATTGCCGAGGGTGTGGTCCTCTCCTTCAAAGAAGAAGTCGAATCCCTTCATGCGCGCATCGGCCGGCAGCACCTTGAGACCCTCGGGGAGGTCTCCTGCATCAATGGATGCATAGCGAAGAAGCTTCGCGGCGAGAATATCAATCGCGCGGGCAACGATATAGACAGGGTCCAGGACACCCACGCTTTCGACGATGAAGTCGAAGGAATAGGGCTCGCCTCGCTCATCCACTTTAAAGACACGCTGGACTTCCATCGTTTGGAACTCGCGCTCGAGCTCCTCCTTCTTTCCAGGATTCGCCTCGAGCATGCTGGCGTCCATCATCTTGTGTGTTTGCACCCAGCGAGCAAAGACCTCCTTTTTGCGGTCGGGGTCGTCATCGAGGGTGTATCCATATGCACAGCGGGATGTGACAGGCATGAAGGCAGCATGTTCACGGCCTGTGCCTACCGTCGCCCGTGCTGTAAAGGAGAGGGACTCGGCTTCCTGCGAACCGAGGCGCCCTTTGAGCACGGCAAGAAGGGTCGTATCTTGTGTCACACTGTCGGGATGGAAGAACTGCACACTGGGAACTTTGAGCGGCTCTTCTTCGGGTCCCCTGGCTTGGTGCACTTCAATGTCTCCCGCAAGAACATCGCGTGGGTCAGATGAATCATTCTGGATGTTGAGGGTGAATGTGTAGGCATCGGGGTTCCAGTTGAGGGGGTCCGACACATGAATAGGGAGGAGGCCAATACGATGGGCCAGCATTTCATTACTCATCGGCGTGCTGTTCTTGAGAATCTTGACATCGGACGTGCTGCCATCCTCTTCCTTGATTTTAGAGCGAAAGGCGACGGTTTCCACTTCTGTAATCATAGCTCGGCGAAGCGTATTGGCATAGCTCACATGGGTGGGGTTGAGCGTGAACGTGAGAAGGGTCAAGTCGGCCCCTCGCTTCACATTGCGAAAGATGCTGTCAGGAGGGGGAGCAGCAGCGGCAGGGGCCCCTACCCCTAGTCCTGCCCGGTTCCGTGCACGAATCTGTGCGAGTGTCATAGCTGCGGGCTTTGGAGCTGCGGTGGCCATATTCCTATTTCGTATAGTCTCTTTCTTAGGCGCTGGCATGGCCTCAATTTTGACCTGCGGGGGCCCCTGCCACCCCTACTGCGGCTTCTCCAGAAAAGAGAGGAACTCCTCAAAAGTAGTGGGACTGCGCACGAATGAACAGACAGGCGCCCAACGTGTGTTTTTACAGCAATCGTTGTCAATGGTGCAAAGCCTTTATTACTGAGCTCGCGCAGACGCCTTGGGTGAGGCAGTTTCGATTTGTCTGTGTGGACCGAGGCCCGTCCCGGCCCCAGCTGCCCAGTTGGCTGAAAAAGGTGCCAACGATTGTGATTGCGGGGGAGGCAGAACCTCGCACCGACTCGGAAGTCATGAACTGGCTCTATGAGAAAAAGATGAAAGAGGGGGGTGGCGACAGTGGCGGCGGTGGCGGCAGAGGCAGCGGAAAAGGAGGTGGACCGGCAGCCGCAGACGGCGAGCCCTCCGCCTTTAATGTAATGGAAAATACCAGCTTCGCAAAGGGGTTCTCGTATAGTGGCCTGAATGTCGATACAAGTTCGCAAGGAAATGGTGGAGAATCGATTCCAGGGGCCTTTGCCTTTTTACGGGGGGCGGCGAATCCTGGAGACCGTGCGGGGCAGGAGTTTCCTGGGGCGGCACAACCAGGGGCTGGTGGAGGAGGGGGCCAGCGCCGTTCCAAAAAGGAGGAGCTCTTTGACAAGCAAATGGAGGCGTATCAACGCGAACGTGAGCGCGGAATGCCTCCTGCCGGCCCACCTATGTACCGCTAAAGAGGCAGATAAGACGCTGCCATCCATTGTCCTCCACGATCCAATGGGCGAGTGGGTTGCGTCCTCCTGCCCACCCTATCACTTTTGCGAGGGTGACGGGGTCCTGCACGTGATATTTGCAGGCCCCCTTTTTCCATCTGTATGGCACGGAAACAATCACATTGGTTCCAGTGGCAAACAACTTCTGAAGAAAAGGGGCAGGCTGCTCCAGATGTTCGAGGACCTGGAGGCAGAGGACGAGATCATAGACCCGGTCAGGGGTCCAGCTGAAGAAATCGGCAATGATGTGCCGAACACCTGGGGTGGATTTGACAGCGACCTTATCCAGAGTTACACGCTCTTTGGAGGGGGGGAGGGCCTCCAGAACGGGCGAACGGCGGGAGCCTACATCCAAGATGCTCCGGTAGGGCAACGCCTTGACTATTGCCAGCACCGCTTTGTAGTAGTTCATATCTTTCCGTTTCTTGTAATACTCTTCAGCAATCGCCTCCTGGCCCATCTATTGCATGGCAGGAAGATTCGATTGGACGGAGTGGCGCCGCCGCGTGCGTTTGGGCTAAAGCGGTTTCCACTCTATCAGCTAGGAAGCTATGAGTGCGCTCGGTGCATTTAACACACAACTGATTCGGTTTTTCCAGGAGCTCAAGGACACCTATCCTGAAGAGCGAGACATTCGTGTCGCCCTGGAAGCGATTGAGGCGGTCAAGAAGATTAACCCCAAAATGATTTTGGAGCTCTTCTACGAACACGTCTACAAGGACCTCCACGAAGGGATTGAGCGCGATGATGAAGAGTTTGTCATTGCCTATGCACGCAAGACGATTCAAGGGAACTTCAATGAAATGTCCGCGGCACTCATCATCTTTGACAAGCACTGGCCTGCTATGGGAGATTCAAATCGCAAGGCCATCTGGAACTACCTGAAGGTCCTGTGTGTCCTCTGTGAAAAGGCACGAGCGGCGCGTGTTGGCTTCTAAAGAGGGGGTGGCCGTTTTACACCTTGTTGAATGAGCATTCTAAAATGTTCATTCATCGAAGTATTGGTAAAGAATAGGAAAATGGCCGCGGGAGGCGTAGATGCTAGAAGGGGAGGAACAAATCGAGCCGTATTTGATTGGTATGTCGAACATCATCAAGATATGATACAACGAATGATAGGAGATTCGGGAAAAAAGCTCCGATATTATGGAGGATTCTCCTTGAACATTGCCCTTGGATATGGTAAGTTGCTTGGGTTGCCATCCTTGCTTGAGGCATATCAATCTGGCTATGATGAAGTAAGAGTACATGCATCCGATATTGATGCGAAAATTCTGGGCGTATCACTTGCCGAAGAGCCTAGACTTTTAGAGAATATGCTTAAAAGGGGGCATGTGAAAGGTGCGCCCAGTGAGGTAACGGGTGATGCAAATGAGGCGTATGAGAGAATCAATCGAAAAGTTAGAGCACCCCATAGACTTATTATTTTACAGGGTCCAGAACAAATTGGTAGAGGCGCTCCAGTCAAGTATATTCTTGGGTATATCCATCATTATAAAAAGCCTATTCCAACGGCCACTGGTTTACGCCCCTTGCTTGAAGACCATTATCAGCTCATCTTGTATGCAATCTATAAAGAGGGGTCGGAATGGAAGGAGCAAGTGCTTTCTGAACTTACTCCTGTATCAGAGCCATCAAGTCCTTATGACCAACTCTTTATGAATACATCATTGCCAAAATTATTTGAAGAATTCTCAGCTCTTTCATCCTATCTTAATACACATCCAAATGCAAACCGAAAGAGTAAGACGAATACAAGGATTCAAAAGATTCTCTTAAAACTATTCCCATTCCCCTTTGCATTTGCACCCCCTCCGCCGCCGCCTCCTCCACCTCCTCCGCCTCCTCCCAGCATACGAGCGTTTAATCCGCATGCGGCAGCCTTTGTTCCAGGGACTGTAGGCCGTTCACGGAGCCGTTCACGGAGCCGTTCGAATAGAGGTGGCGGCGGCCGCCGCCGTCAAACCCGTCGTGTCCGCGGGCTGGCGTAAAGGGCACAAGTCTAGACTTACAAGCTAGGCGAATAAACCGAAATGCAACTGATTCGTCAAGAGGAAGCATATCTTATATGGAGAACATCCTGGGTGTGTATCCTATCCACTCTGTATGCAGCCTATAGAGGGCACTGGGAACTGGTACCTGTGCCTGGCGGCGTATTCCTTACATCCATACTCTATTGGAGTAAGCCGAATGATATGTTCTACCGTCGACTGGATATGACATATGTGATAAGTTCCTTCATGTATCAAAACTATATTGCATGGGGTGCAGAGAATGCTCTCCCCTATTACGTGCTCTATACCATTACATGTGCATGTTTTCCAATCAGCCGATACCTCTTTCAAGCAGGATATCGATGGGAATCATTTTATATACATGCCATGATGCACATCCTAGCGAATCTATGCAACTGTATCCTCTATTCAGGGGAGCTGCGGCGACCCCTTGCTCTGGCGGCTGCAGCGGCAGCGTAAAGAAGTAGAGCGCAAACTTCCAAGAATACACAAGAATGTCTTCATCCGATGCTTCCGATGACGCTGCTCTTGAACAGATTTTTCAGAAGAAACTCCGCGAGTTTGCTGCCGATTTAATCGGCACCTTCCCTGAAGTCTCCGCGGCCGTGCAAGTTGTGCTTGCCATGTCGGCAGAGGATGCTGTCAGCCACTACGCAAAAGAGGTGTTGGGGAAGCACGCCACTCCCTCGAAAGAGATGCCCTGCCCCGGCGTTGTGCTGCCTGGCGTAGTCATTACGGAGGAACTCTGGTCCACCGTGGGTGCCAAGACGAAGGCCGCCGTGTATGACTATCTTTCTATTCTTGATCTCTCAGCCCTTTACATTTCTGGGTTTGAAGGGCTCGGCGGCGACGACGCCGGCGAGGGATTCTCCAAAGAATGGGCCGACCGTGTCATGCGCGACTGGCGTGGACGCATGGACCGTGTGGATTTTGACGGGCTCGCTGGAAAGTTCGCCAAACTCTTTGGAGGAGACGGGTCCGCTCTGCCCCCTCTGCCTGAGAAGTTCTTAAAAGGGAAGTTGGCAAAACTCGCCGAGGATATGGTGCGCGAGTTCAAGCCCGAGGACTTTGGACTCCGGCCAGAGGATTTGGCCGCCGTGGAGAAGGACCCTACGCGCGCCTTTGAGATTCTCATGCAGGCCTCGGGGTCGAACCCTGCCCTTCTCCAGAAGGCGCTGGCCCGTGTGGCGAAGAAACTCCAGGACAAAGTCGCCAGTGGCCAACTCAAGCCGCAGGAGCTCGTGGCGGAGGCGGAAGAACTCATGAAGGAGTTCCAGTCCCACCCGGCCTTTGTCGAGATGATGGAGAGCTTCCGCTCGGCATTCTCCTTTGACGATACAGAGACGGCACAGGCTGCGGGACGTGACGGGGAAAATCGCCTGTCCATTGCCCGCGCACGTCTGCGCAAGAAGTTAGAGGCCAAGAAGGGTGGAAAGAAGTAAGTGGACTATGACTAGAGAAGGCGACCTCGCTCAACATGACAAAGTATCCACTCTGTCAACCCTATGTCTGGGAAAATCCAAAGGTCCTCCTGGAAACGGGGCTTGTGTGGCGCACACACAAGGAAGGACCCTGTGTAAGTGAAATCGTAAACGTCATTATCCTCCTCTACAGCTTGGCCCTTGTGGCGGGAGCCGTGCTAACTGTGGTCGTCGGTAGCAATATGGCCATGACGATTACACTTGGTGTGGCCACTCTGGCAAGCCTGCCCTCATTTTGGGCACTGCTTTCCATTCGCGCGAAGGTGGAAGGATTTCAGGGGGGCGCGAGGGCAGCGGCGCTGCCTGCCGGCGCCGGCAAAGTGAAAGAGGGATTGACCAACGAGGAAGTGCCTGATGGTGTCTATCACGTCATTGGAGCCGCGGCACCTGCGGCGCCAACTACGCTGCCCACGGCGCGCAATCCCTTTATGAACGTGCTGATTGATGAAATCAAGTATAATCCGAGCCGGCCCGTGGCAGCGTCCGTGATGGACCCCTCTGTAAAGGTGACACTGGACGATTTCTTCCGCACGGAGTTCAATGCTGACCCGACGGATGTGTTTGGGCGCTCACAGTCCCAGCGCCAGTTCGTGACGATGCCGAGCACGAGCATTCCGAATGACCAAGGGTCTTACCAAAACTGGCTCTATAAGATACCTGGGAAGACCTGTAAAGAGGGAGGGCGCGAGGCATGCCTCCCCGGAACAGATGGTGGAGCACTGCCGTGGCTCAATAACTAGGCCGCCCCTACTTCTTCAGAAGAGGCTGAGTCTTGAGGACTGCTCGACGACCTCGTTTTCCGCATTTGAACGTGCGCAGAGTACGCCCCTTGGTTTGGAGCACACTCTTCGTACAGATGGCAATCGCCGCAGCCTCGCGGGCTTGCGGACCACTCCCAGACCCTTTTCGGAGAGTCACGGACCGGCGCACCTTCTTAATGCAGCCGCAAAAGCGGTTCGCCTGGCGCATACTTCGTGTTTGGACCATTCTAGTTCGGGCAACGGAAAAGTATCGCATTACACCAGAATAGAGGGATGCAGATCAATCGCTTGACTCACACAAAGGACGATGCCTGCGGCATTGAGCAATATTATCGCCAATCGATTGGCCCCGGCGCCTATACGACGACCAACTTGGTCCCCCAGGCCCGCGATGTCAATCCTGCTGCTTCAAAGGATCTGATGATGTATGCCCGTGAAGGGTTCGGCGCCAACAATCGCCAAATTGACGTGGAATCCGTGCTGAAGAACCAGCCTGAGTTCAATAACCAGCGCTGCAACATCCGTGCCCAGGCCCGCCCCTTTTTGGGTGTCCCCTACATGGGTGGAGGACGTGGGAACGCGGATGTCGAGTCCCTGCTGCTGCACTCGGAACAGGTGCGCCAAGGCAAGGAATGCGGCACGGTCACCGAACAGCAGTTCGACGGCGTCTTCGTGCCCTTGATTCCTGTGGTAAAGAATAACATCCAGAAGCCTGAACATCTCATTACGGAGATGGCAGCACCTGGGTGGATTCGTGGCGGACTCCCGAGCCGCAGCTATATACGAGATGTCAATTGTTAATAGATGAAAGGGGCTCGGCAAAACTGCACAAAAAATGCACGACGTTGCACGAAGGACGAAGTAAAACGTGACTGCACGAGAAATGCGAGGAAAGCACTGAAGATGGCTAAGAAATATGGGAAACATGGAAAATCAATGACAAAGAAACAGCAGAATACGCTTGTAAACTCCTATACAAAAGCGTGCAGGAAAGACCCTGATGGTAGAAAATCGATGAATCGCCTCAGGAAAAAAGGCCTCCTTTAAAGACTCTATAAACAGAATGGCTAGGCGTGTCAGTAAAACAAGAAAGAGCAAGGTCCGTGCTATCTGTCCCTGTTCTCCTGATGTAGGTGATTGCCCGCGCTGCTGTACAGCCGTGCAGCGCCGTCGCAGGCACAGCCGCAAATATCAACGCAGCTAAGCAGAGAAGATGGCCTCCCTGTCTGAAGCATTCCCTGCTCCAAACAACGACGCCAAAGTGTTTGAGCGCGCTGAAGCCCCCCAGTCCTACGACGAGTTCCCAGCGGCTGTGCGCCACGTGAAGGAGCGTCGCCATATCCTTGGCCTCGTCGGCGGCAATGAAGTCAGTCGCATCGCCGGCAACCAGGTCGACCTGGAATCCGATCTCCAAGGAATCACTCGTCCGACAACATGGTCCACCACCCGCCAACATCTGCCCCAGGTCGACCCCAATGTCATTGAGCGCAACACTGCAAAGGGGTCGTTTAAGGTCGACGTCACGCCCCAGCACATCCCTACCTATCAAATGTGGGCCTACCCCTCCGTCCTGGCCCCTGAGCCACTGAAAAAGGAATCATGTGGCCGCCCCGAGAAGTATTAGATTGGGCGCCCTGCCGCGGCAACCCATACCTCTTAAGAACCGAAGCCAATCGTAATGAGTCATGATAGAGACTCCTTATGATTATCTTATGAACATCTGCACCTTCTGTTATCTGGTCTGCTACGTACCCGACCTCTATGCGAACTACAAGAACAAGAACGCAAACATCTGGAACATTCCTGAAAAGGTGCTGATTTTCATCGGCACGGGCTTCGCCCTCGCCTTTGCAGTCGTCACGGAGGATAAGGCCCTACTTACCAACTTCGCCCCCCTCTTTGTGCTGGACGGTGCATCAATGGGAATGCGCAGCTACTATGCCCTACGTAACAGGCAGCGCCAGCGTTATCTCGAGATGTCTCCGCAAGACTCTAATGTCTCCACACAGGATAGCAGTGGTCCCCAACCCGATGATACCCGTCAAACAGCAAGCTCTCACACGCTCGAAGTTCGATGACTTCCACCAGGCCGATGACATGCGCATCACCTCGTATGCCCTCCGCTACTATGTTGCACCTCCGGATGCGAACTGCCCCACGAGCTTTCCCGTGGACGCCACGACCCGGATTCAGAAATCTGGGGCCTCCTGGGTGGCCGGCCAATGGCGCACGGATGTCGAGTCCGACCTGAAGGGCATCAACCGTTTCAGCACACGTGTCCGCTGTGATGAACGCCTCTACAATCCAGACACGAACGGCATGAACAACCTCCCTCTTCAGCCCGCACCCGATGAATCCACACCCCAGCTCTTCCAGCGCCTTGTGAATCCTCCCTGCACCCTCCGCGCAACAGGCTGGAACCGCTGGGAAGGCATGCCCCACAATCCTCAACTGACATTTGAAACCCCCTTTGACCATTTTATCCCGTCTCGCACGCTGGACAAGGAGCGCTGCAAAACACATGTCGCGCATGGACCTGAATAGGGGTTGGGCGATTGACATACACGACAGAATAAAGTCAGATGCGCGCGTGCGTGCCGCACATGCGCATCTCATTTTGCGTCCTCCCGATAGAGAATGGAGGCAGCCGCCCTGTTTGCAATGGCCGGATTAGGATATATTGTCACACGCCTCTCTGGAGGCGGCAAATCAGACGAGCAGGAAGGATTTGCCCAAGGGCCTGCGGATGCGGCCCTGACACAGGCTCCCCAAGGAGCCGCCCCGCGTGCACCGATTCAGGAACTCGACCTTCGCTACCAGGACCTCATGGGTCGCACGGCACCTCCGTCGGAACCCAATCCCGGTATACAAGGAACACTGCTGAACTACACGCCTCCTGCAGCACGCACGGTGCCCATGAACCCTTCTCTTCAGCCTCGCCCTGAGCCAATCAACTCCGCGACGCCAGATGTGGCCATGAATCCTGCAGGGATTCAGGCCGCACCAGTCTATGTAGAGGGATTCGGCGTAAAAAGCGAGTTGACAGGGGAAATGATAGCTGCCGAGGATTTCACACACAACAACATGGTCCCCTTCTTTGGAGGCCGTGTGCGTCAGAATGTAAATGTCGAGGCCAATACCAGTCGCCTGGATGACTACACAGGTGCAGGGACCGTGCAAATCGCAAAACGGGAGATTGAGCCGATGTTCGACACCGCGCGCACTCCCTACGGAAATGTCTTTGGCCTCGAATCCAGCACGGAATTCGTGCAGTCGCGTATTGTAGACCCCCGTGCGCGTAATGGAGAACGCCCATTTGAGCCGGTGAAAGTGGCGCCTGGTGTGAATGAGGGCTTCGCCTCCGCTGGAAAGGGAGGGTTCCAGCAGTTCGAGGTGAACCAATATATGATTGACAACATCCGTCGCACGGATGACCTGCGCACGGCGGACAACCCGAAACAGACCTACAATCAGCCCGTGGTGCCTGGCCAGCATTTCATCGGAGGTGCGGCACAGGACCCTGGAGAAGTGCGCAAGTATCGCCCTGATACCTTCTATATTGATGAGAGCGGTGAGCGTTTCGGTGCGGCAGGTCAGGAGGGATTCACGAAGGAGATGAACCGCCCTATCCAAGTCATGAAGCACCAGACTCGTCCTGAGACGAGCTCGGAATTCATCGGTCCAGCGGCCTCTCAAGAATACGGGGAATCCTACGTGACGGGCTCCTACCGCACACCCATGGCGCAACAGTATGGAGGTGCAGGGTTCCGTAATGCGGATATGACGAGCTATACGAGCGCCGACACGGATGCCCCTGAACACGATTATGGTCGCAGCGGCTATGAAGTGCGCCCCAATGAACGTAGCTTTACAGGGGAGCGCACGATGGGTCTCAACTTGGTGCCTGCCGAGGCGGGTGCTACGACTGTGCACTACGACGATGCGAACCGCCCCACCCGCCGTCAGGAGACGCTGGGCAATCTCCGCCAGACGGGCACACCAGTGGGCTATGCACAGGGAGCACCGGCGATTACTGTATGGGACCCGAATGATGTGGCGCGCACAACGGTGCGCGAGGGCACAATCAGGAGGGACTGGTTCGGCCAGGCCGCGCCTGGTGCGGACGGTGCCACCCGTCTCAAGGTTTATGACCCTGACGATATCGCGCGCCCCACACAGAAACAGCAGCTGTCTGCCAAATCCGAGTATTACGGTGTGGGCAATGCGGCCAATCGCGATTTCACCAGTCACGACGCTGCCTACAACATGCGCACGAATCCCAATAAGGAGCAGATTGCTGCAGGTCGCGACCCTATGCATGGAAATGGAGGGGCACTCGCGGTGTTCGATGGAAATATTCATCAGACCACCCGCAAGCTCGATTCCGATATTGTCAATGACCGCTCCAATGCTGTCAATCGAGTAGTCGGTCTGCCTACAGGGGTAGGTGACTTAGGCCAGGTGCGTCCCCGAGTTCCTCTGAAGCTCGATGTCAGTCGCCAGCGTAATGACAATACGATGGTGGCGGCAGTGATGGCGAATCCTCTGATGGCCACACAGAACTTGGCACGCAATGCCGACCACGATGAGGCACTGCTGCGAGAAATGTTGGCAACTATGTGAGGAGGAGTAGAGGATAATTTGGCAGCTAGCTGCCCTATACAGAAAATGATTGCGAACAGCGAGTCACTGTTCGCAATCATTTTGCAAGCAATAGAGTAGAGATGGCTGCCGCGCTGACAGCAAAGCAAATCAAAGATTATATAAGAGAACTTTCCATATATGAGAAGGAAGCATTTGTATTAATTGTATCGAAGTATATTTATCTTGAGGATAAAGAAGCGAAACTATCTAAAAAATCAGAGGATGAAAAGACAGAGGAAGAAAAACGCCAGGAAGACAAATTAAAAGACCTAACCCTCGCAAATGTAAATAAACAACTCGAGCCATTTCTAAACAAACAATTAAGAGTCAAACGAACAAGGAAAACACCGAATGGAAAAGTAGAGGAATACAAGGAAGTTGTTACATTAAATCATGAAATGAGCAATATAGCAGATATATGGAATCAGAGTGATGCCAAGACACGGAATGGATTTCTAGATACCAAAATTAACCAAGTGCTAGGCTTTAAAAAGAAGTATTCAGTTGAAGACATCAAATCGGCAATTCAGGTGGAAGTTGCACGTATGAAAGCGCCTATCATAGCCAGCAGTGCGGAAGCAATACGAAGACTTCGCCCTACGTCTCGAAACCTCTTTCCTGACCTCCGTGACCCGTCAACTCTTAATACGCTTGAGAGACTAAACACATTTATTGAAGAGAAGTATCGTGAAAAGCTCGGTGACGAAGCTGAGCGGACGATTGCTACTGGCCAGACAATCGGGCGCTACTTGAAGCCCTATAAAGCCTATACATTTACCGATTTCAGATGTATGCATTCAGAAGGGAGTAACTCGGATTGTCTCATTCATAGTTTTCTGACAGCGACCTGCCCCGCCTTTCGTAGACTTACAAGCCAATTTGTAAGCGAGGGCCGCGGCAGGGATAAAAATGAGTTTGCTACCTGGTTTCGAGAGTATGTATATCCTGCAATGCCAGCCGTGCAAAGACAGCTTACCTCAGAACATGTAGATATGACAAATAAAATAACAACAGGTCTTATTACACATCAACGGATTTTTACACGAGGAACATTTTTATCCGATACAGATATTGGGCTTTTAGCTAGAATCTACAATCAAAATATTATCAGCTTTCAAGGGGCGATCCAGGTCGGCGGTCAAAGACAAGAGGCCGCAGTATACATTGCTACAGTCAATGAAGATACACCTTATATTATGATAAGTAATGAGAGTGGTGTTCATTTTGAAGCAGCGCAAACTCCAGAGGGAAACTATACGATTCCGTATAACGTTGCGACTCAGATTCAGACTATCGTAGATAATAATGCATCTGCTGATGTAATAGCAGCTGCAAAGGAGGCACTTCGTCGCCCACCCAGTGTAAATATAAATGACAGAGCGAACTACATAGAGAGAATGTTGAAGTCTGAGGCTGCAAATGCTGAACGCAAGAAAGGAACAAATGCTTCCGCTCTCACGAAACGGTATGGGGACGAATGGAATGCCGCGGCGA
>JACCDZ010523023.1_pt1 | contig 13789 bp, 10 predicted proteins | sample 7449551 | NCBI WGS metagenome assembly JACCDZ01 (sample SAMN15323452, study PRJNA562643) | freshwater metagenome | isolation source: river surface water | place: USA:Blue River Watershed | collected 2017-08-18
AGATATTTCAATGCATCCTTGATTTGCAAAGCAAATAATCGACGAAGACCTTCGCGATGTTTTTGAGCTGCCACATCGGGTTCGTCAAAGACCTCAATGACAACGGCATCTTGGACATCCACCAAAGCGGGAAAACCAATCAAACTTTGTCCACCTTTGTTGATTTCCATGATTTCAGGTAGGTCACCAAATGTCCATTGCGTGTATTTGGTTTGAGAATTGAGTTTGTTTGACTTGGCACGACTCTCTTTTTGCGCATGATCTGGCAGCGATGAATCCGATGCACTCTTTGGCATTGGCTTGGTTTGTGACATCGAATCTTTGCCAGAATTCGAGGCCGCTGACGAAGGCACTTTGAGTTGTGCCAATGCCTGGAAAGCGCCGCGTGCCTGCGATCCCAATTCCGATTTCAAAGCGCCTAAATTTCGCCCCATCCCCAATTGGCGACCATGCTCGTCAACCACTCGTAGATTCATGAACAAATGCGGGCTAAGCATGTCCAATTTGAAATCGGCACGTTTGACGTCTAAGCTCGTGACATCTCGAACTTTCTTCAACAAGGTATCGGTCAATGACCCAAGGCCAAAAACTTCGGGTACCGACAGCTGTTCAGCCAACTTGGCGGAAGAGTCTGGCAAAGGAACAAAGCGCGATCTTGGTTTTTGCGGCAAACTTTTCAGCAGCGCGTGAATTTTGTCCTTCAACAAGCCCGGCACCAACCATTCACAACGATCCTCATTGACTTGATTTAAGACAAACAAAGGAACAGTCACCGTGACGCCATCTTTGGTATCGCCAGGCTGGTGCAAATAACTTGCACTGCAATCGGTCCCACCCAAACGAATGGTTTTAGGAAAGGCTTGGGTGGTAATTCCTGCTGCCTCATGTCGCATCAACTCTTCACGAGTTAACAGCAATAACTTGGGTTGCTGCTTAACTTCTTGTCGGTACCAGGCCTCAAGCGTCCGTCCCGAACAAACATCCATCGGAATAAGTTGGTCGTAAAAAGCGTAGATCAGTTCTTCGTCAACCAACACATCTTGACGCCTGGACTTGTGCTCTAGCTCTTCGACTTTTGCAATCATCTTTTGATTGGCTGACAAAAACGGCAAGGTTGTGTCCCACTGCGATTGAACCAAGCCTTCCCGAATAAATATTTCACGGGCCGTCTGAGGATCAATCTTTCCAAAGGGTACGCGTCGTCCGCTGTAAACCACCAGCCCGTACAAAGTTGCTCTCTCAAGGGCAATGACCTCTGCAGATTTCTTTTCCCAATGGGGATCAAGCAATTGCTTTTTAAGAATGTGTGAGCCCACCTGCTCTAACCACGCAGGCTCAATGCCAGCAATCCCTCGGCCAAACAAACGCGTTGTTTCAACCAGTTCTGAGACCACCGTCCAGCGACCCGGTTTTTTGGACAAATGAGCACCGGGATGTCGGTAAAACTTGATGCCACGGGCACCCAAATAAACATCCTCTTCGTCTTGCTTGCATCCCACATTGCCAAGCAGGCCGGCCAACATGGACAAATGGATTTGCTCGTATGTGGCGGGCTTTGAATTCAAGGTCCAGCGATGCTCAGCGACCGTGGTATGCAATTGTGTGTAAGTGTCACGCCACTCTCTCACACGTCTGATGTTGATGAAATTTTGACGCAGTAGTTGCTCGTGTTGTCTGTTACTGAGTTTGTGTTCTGCACCAGCGGGAGATTTACCGCCTCTTGACTCAGACAGCCACTTCCATAATTTCAAGTAGCCACTGAATTCGCTTTTTTCATCGTCAAACTTGGCATGGGCTTGATCTGCTTGCGATTGCGCGTCCATGGGTCTGTCGCGAACATCTTGAACAGACAGTGCACTGGCAATCACCAGCACTTCGTCAAGCGCTTGTCGATTGCGTGCCTCTAAGATCATCCGACCCACCCGTGGGTCCAAAGGCAACCTGGCCAACTCTGTCCCAATGGGCGTCAACTCGTTGGTATCGTCCACAGCGCCCAGTTCGGCCAACAGTTGGTAACCATCGGTAATGGCGCGTTTAGAAGGGGCTTCAATGAACGGGAAATCATCAACCACACCCAAATGCAACGATTTCATGCGCAAAATCACACCCGCCAACGAGGATCGCAAAATTTCAGGATCTGTGAATTTAGGCCGTGCGTTGAAGTCGGCCTCATCGTAGAGTCGAATGCAAATGCCGTTGGCAACCCGTCCGCAACGACCCGCACGCTGATTGGCGGCTGCTTGGCTGATGGGTTCCACCATCAACTGTTCAACCTTGCTTCGAAGGCTGTAGCGCTTAACGCGTGCGGTGCCTGCATCAATGACGTAACGAATGCCAGGAACTGTCAAAGAGGTTTCTGCCACATTGGTCGCCAACACAATGCGACGTCCCGTGTGGTTGTCAAAGACCCGATCCTGATCAGCTTGCGACAGACGTGCGAACAAAGGCAAAACCTCGGCATTTCGCGTGACAGGGTTGTGCGTCAAATGTTTGCGCAAGTGGTCGGTCGCTTCACGAATTTCACGCTCACCGGGCAGAAAGATCAAAATATCGCCTGAGGCATGGCCCATCCATAGTTCGTCGACCGCTTCGGCAATGGCATCGTTCAAATCGTGTTCACGCGATTCCTCAAAAGGCCGCCAGCGCATTTCGACAGGAAATGTTCTGCCAGACACCATGATGACAGGTGCAGGTCCTTTGCGTGACGCAAAGTGCTGGGCAAATCGATTGGCATCGATGGTGGCCGAGGTCACCACAATCTTTAAATCTGGACGCCTTGGCAAAATTTGGCGAAGATATCCCAATAAAAAATCAATGTTCAAGCTGCGTTCATGCGCTTCATCAATGATCAATGTGTCATAGGCTTCCAGCAAAGGATCATTTTGAGTCTCTGCAAGCAAAATGCCGTCGGTCATGAGTTTGACGGATGCATCCTTAGACAGACGGTCTTGAAATCGGACCTTGAAGCCAACCACTTCGCCCAAAGGGGTCTTTAATTCTTCAGCAATGCGCTTGGCGACACTGCTGGCAGCGATACGGCGGGGTTGGGTATGGCCAATCCATTTTCCGCGCTGGCCGGGTAAAGCATTGAGTCGCCCCCTGCCCAGAGCCAACGCTATTTTGGGGAGTTGGGTGGTTTTTCCCGAGCCCGTCTCACCGCACACAATGATGACCTGATGTTCTGCCATGGCCTGCGCAATTTCGTCGCGCTTTGCAGACACTGGCAAGGACTCAGGAAACTCGATTTTCAAGGGGGTGGCGGACAATGGCAAAACTTCTGTAAAAATCAGGGATGGCGTAAGGCCTGAATTATCCGCTGTCTTGGCCCTTTTCGAGAGACCCTAAAGCCCATGTCCACTGTCTTCAACTTTACCTTTGTGCCCTGGTTTCGCTCAGTGGCGCCCTACATTCACATGCACCGTGGCAAAACTTTTGTCGTGGGCATTGCGGGTGAAGCCATCGCAGCAGGTAAGTTGCAACATTTGGCCCAAGATTTGGCACTGATTCAAAGCATGGGCGTCAAAATCGTGTTGGTTCATGGCTTCAGACCCCAAGTCAATGAACAACTCAAGGCCAAGGGCCATGAAGCCAAGTACTCGCATGGCATTCGAATTACAGACGAAGTTGCCCTGGATTGCGCGCAAGAAGCGGCAGGTCAATTGCGTTACGAGATTGAAGCGGCCTTCAGCCAAGGTCTGCCCAACACCCCCATGGCAGGCTCTACCGTTCGCGTTATCAGCGGCAATTTTCTAACAGCGCGGCCCGTCGGCATTGTGGATGGCGTTGATTTTCAGCACTCTGGTTTGGTGCGTAAAGTCGATGTGGCAGGCATCACACAAACTTTGGGCATGGGTGCCATGGTGTTGTTGTCACCCTTTGGTTTTTCACCGACCGGTGAAGCGTTCAATCTCAGCATGGAAGAAGTGGCCACCAGTGTCGCCATCGAACTGCAAGCTGACAAACTCATTTTCCTGACCGAGGTTGCAGGGTTGCGCGTCAAACCTCTCGAAGCAGAATCTGAAGACAACCCGATTGATACCGAATTGCCTTTGGCAGATGCAGAAAGCTTGCTCAAAAAATTACCATCGCCCCTTGTGCCAACAGACCATGCGTTTTATTTGCAGCATTGTGTCAAAGCGTGCAAACAAGGTGTCGAGCGCAGCCACATCTTGCCCTTTGCTGTGGATGGTGCATTGTTGCTAGAAATCTATGTCCATGACGGCATTGGAACCATGGTGGTGGACGAAAAACTTGAAGAGCTGCGCGAAGCCACGCACGATGATGTCGGCGGCATTTTGCAACTCATCGAGCCCTTCGAAAACGACGGCACTTTGGTCAAGCGCGACCGTACAGAAATAGAACGTGACATCGACCATTACACGGTCATTGAACACGACGGACTGATCTTTGCCTGCGCAGCGCTATACCCTTACGCTGAAGCCAAAACCGCCGAAATGGCAGCGCTGACCGTCTCACCCCAATCACAGGGACAAGGTGATGGCGAAAAGGTGCTCAAACGCATTGAGCAAAGAGCTCGCTCCATGGGCTTAAAAAGTATTTTTGTCTTAACCACCCGAACCATGCATTGGTTTATCAAACGTGGCTTTGTTCAGGTTGAAGCCGATTGGCTGCCAGAGGGACGCAAACGCAAGTACAACTGGGACCGTCGCAGCCAGGTCTTGGTTAAAAAACTTAGCTAAGCTTTTCTGAATGGGCTCAAGGCGTTGGCGCCCGAAAAAAACCATCGCGCCATCTCAAAGCAAGCATCAAAATCAGGATGCTGCTGAATACAAAGAAGGACCAAGTGGCAATTGAGCCGCCCAAGAAAGTCCAATCGACCTTTGAGCAATCGCCACTGCCTTTAAAAATCATGGGGATGGCGCGCTGCAAAGGGAAGTTTTCAATCATGCCGTAAAAGTCTCTACCGCAGCTGACGACTTCTGGGGGATACCATTGCAACCATGTTTGTCTAGCAGCCACAAATGCCCCGAAGCCTGCAGTCAAAAAAACCATCCAAGACATGACGAGAGATCGGATGGGTGATTTTTTGCTGAGCCCCAACAAACACCAGAGAATGACGCCCAGCATGGCGTAGCGTTGAACAATGCACATGGGGCAAGGTTCAAGTTCCAAGTGGTATTGCAAATAAAGAACACCAAAGGCCATCATGGCGATGCAAGACATGGCAACAATGGCAAGCCACGCACGGGTTGGCCAACGGATGAGCATCAGAAAGATTGCATTCATGCGAGTCATTCTATGCCTTGGATGGACGGAAGTTAACTTTCAACAAAAGCACGCTCAATGACAAACTGGCCTGGCGTTGTGGTGTTGCCTTCGACAAAACCTTTGCCTTCACAGAGCGCCTTCAGGTCGCGAAGCATTTCAGGACTGCCGCAAATCATGACCCGATCCTCTGCAGGATTCAATTCAGGTACGCCCAAGTCAGCCGCAATTTTTCCGTTTTGCAACAAATCAGTGACTCGGCCCTGATGTGCAAAGGCTTCACGCGTGACGGTGGGGTAATAAAGCAACTGTTTGCTGACCATTTCACCCAAAAATTCATTTTGAGGCAACTCTTGTGTGATGAAGTCGTGATAGGCCAACTCTTTGACCTCACGCACACCGTGTAACAAGATGACCTGCTCAAAACGCTCATAGGTATCGGGGTCGCGAATGATGCTCATGAAAGGGGCCAAGCCAGTGCCTGTTCCAATCAAGTACAAGCGCTTGGCGGGTGTGAGATAGTCAATGAGCAGCGTGCCTGTCGGTTTGCGTCCCACCACAATGGTATCGCCCACTTGAATGTGTTGCAGTTTGGAAGTGAGCGGTCCGTCTTGGACCTTGATGCTCAAAAACTCAAGGTGCTCTTCATAATTTGCACTGGCGATGCTGTAGGCGCGAAGCAAAGGTTTGCCATTTTCACCACGCAAGCCAATCATGGTGAAATGACCATTAGAAAAACGCAAAGCCTGATCACGCGTGGTGGTGAAACTGAACAATCGATCGGTCCAGTGGTGAACACTCAGGACCTTTTCTTCTAGAAATGCACTCATAAAACCTAGGGGAATTTAAACAAAACATGCCATTTTCAGGCTTATTTGCAAGTATTGGAAATACAATAATTTTATATCTGTATAGACAAGCAATCTTAAGCAACATCAAGGAATACCATGGCGCGCACAGTTAAATGCATCAAATTAGAAACAGAAGCCGAAGGTCTGGACTTTCCGCCCTACCCTGGTGAATTGGGAAAGCGCATTTGGGAAAATGTCAGCAAAGAAGCTTGGGCAGCATGGCTCAAGCATCAAACCATGCTGGTCAACGAAAACCGTCTGAATCTGGCTGATGCCAGAGCCCGACAGTACTTGGCACGTCAAATGGAAAATCATTTCTTTGGCGCAGGCGCCGATGCTGCTCAGGGTTATGTCCCTCCAACCGCAGCCTAACTTCCACGCAAAACATTGGCATCATCGTCCAGCGTGGCAAGCCCATTGGCACGCGCTGGACACCCACTTTGACAATGGCCAAGCGTTTTTAGACACCCTTCTCGCTTGGAAAGAAAGCCATCAAGCTTCAAGCACGCTTTTTTACACGGCATTTGCCGAGCGAGCGCCGGTCAACCTCATCCCAGAATTACGCCAACATTGTTTTGGTTTGTTGCCAGGTATACACCGAATATCTTTTGAACAATCAAAAGTACATTTGACTTTGTGCATTGGTCCTGTTGCACAAAACCTCAAAGACATTGATTTTGCCGCAGACAGTATTTTCATTTCAAACTTGTCGGGGTATGAACCCCGTCAATTCGCCAGACTGTGCAAATTGGGAACCTTCATTCACTTGGAAGAGAGCCCTTTTGAAGAACTGAATCAATTCAAAGCATTGGGTTTTGTTTGGCATGAAGAACTAGGACATGCCGTCTATCAACCGCACTGGAAAATAAAAACTTCTGTCCGGTTTTTGGAGTCCCGCACTGACTTGTCTCCACAGAAGGCTATTGTCATTGGTGCGGGTTTGGCTGGCGCTGCTGTGGCCCACAGTTTGGCAAAACGTGGTTGGCAAGTTGACGTCATCGATCAACACACACAAACAGGGGGCGGTGCATCGGGACTGCCAGCAGGCTTATTTGCAACCCATGTTTCCCCTGACAACAATGTGCTTTCAAAAATTACACGTGACGGCGTGCGAGCCACTGTCCAACGTGCTGCTTCATTGTTGCAAATGGGAAAAGATTGGGACCTCGCGCACTTGCTAGAGCATCGGTACTCAGGCAAAAGAGAGTTGCCCGCAGGCGATGCATGGCCACCAGCCGGACTCGATTGGAGCTCTGAAGCAAAAACAAGTCAGAAAGTATTGGCAGGACTTCTTCCTGAAACTCAAGCGCTTTGGCACCCGATGGCTGGCTGGATTCAGGTTCAAGCTTTGGTCAAAGCACAACTGTCCCATCCTCAAATTAATTGCCTTTTTGGAATCAAAGTTTCAAGACTCGTTCGTGACAACTCAACTTGGCAATTGTTTGATGCGCACAATCAATCCATCGCAACATCCAACTTGGTCGTCATTGCAAACGCACATGAATGTCAAGATTTGCTCAACTCCGTGTCGCTCAATGAAACGCATGATGCAGGACCAGCGCCCTTTATTCCTGTCACGCCATTGCGCGGGCAAGTCACCTACGGCAACATGAATCTATTGAACCAAGCTTTGAAGGAAAAATTACCACCATTTCCTGTCAATGGCCATGGAAGTTACATCGGCAACTTACCGTCTCTCCAAGCCGACCTTCCCTCGCCCTATTGGATCATTGGCTCAAGTTTTCAACGCTTCGACCTGGACACACAGACACGATCGCAAGACCAGCTGAGCAACTTGAAACAATGGGCGGAATTAATGCCTGCTTGGCACGATGAAATATTAGAAAGTGTTGACGTCTCAGCGGCCAAGGCATGGGCCGGCATTCGCGCAGCCTTGCCAGACAGACTGCCTGCCGTCGGTGCTTTCCAAAACCCACGCTATGAAGGCCTTCAGGTCTGCACAGGCATGGGCGCAAGAGGTATTAGCTGGTCTGTTTTGTGCGGCGAACTTTTGGCCGCGCAAGTGAGCCAAGAGCCTCTGCCCATGTCGGCATCGTTGGCCAAACTCATGTCAGCTTCACGCTTTGGTTGATTCAGCGTGAAGGCGACAGACCCAAGAAATCAAACAAGAATGGACGATTATTGTTGGGCAGCAGCAGGTCTGCGCGCTTTGACATAACTGTCTGAAGGCTGATAGTTCTTACCATCGGCGTAGCGCCATTGCGTCATGGTGCCTTGATTGCCTCGGAGGTCTAACTTGCCGACATAGGCGCCCATGGTCGATTGTTGATCAATGGCTCTAAATTCAGCGGGACCAAAGGGCGTTGAAAATTTCAAACCGCGCATGGCCAAAACCAATTTTTCGTTATCGGTTGTGCCCGCCTTTTTGATCGCCGCAAAAATGGCTTGCATGGTGGCGTAGCCCACGACCGATCCCAACTTGGGATTTTCTTTGAATTTTTTGTAATAGTTGGCAGTGAAAGACGCGTGTTCTTTGGTGTCAATTTGGTCCCATGGATACCCCGTCACAATCCAACCTTTGGGGGTTTCATCTTTCAGAACTTCTAGGTACTCAGGCTCTCCTGATAGCAGCGATACCACAGGAACCTTTGGGAAAATGCCCCGTTGATTGCCCTCCCGGACCAGTTTGGCCAAATCGGCACCAAAGGTCACATTGAAGATGGCATCGGGCTTGGTTTGCATCAGCGCACTCAGGCTACTGCCTGCATCAATCTTCCCTAACGCTGGCCATTGTTCGCCCACAAATTCAACATCAGGCCGCTTGGCTTTCAGCAGCTCCTTAAAACTGGCCACAGCACTTTGGCCATATTCATAATTGGGTGCCAATGTTGCCCATCGTTTGGCGGGCATCTTGGCAGCCTCTTCCACCAACATGGCCGATTGCATGTAGGTGCTGGCCCTTAAACGGAAGGTATACCGGTTGCCTTTGTCCCAAACAATGGCATCTGTCAGGGGCTCACTGGCCACAAAAAGGCGTTTGTTTTTGGCTGCATGGTCTGCCAGCGCAAGGCCCACATTCGACAAGAACCCACCCGCCAGCACATCCACTTTTTCTTGGCTGCTAAGTTCAATGGCATGACGCAGGGCATCTTCTGGCTTCCCTGCATCGTCCCGTGCAATGACCTCAACCTTGCGACCCAGCAAGCCGCCGGCCGCATTGATTTCTTCAACGGCCAACTGCCATCCTTGCTTGTATGGCTGGGTAAATTGGGGGATTGCGGAATAACTGTTGATCTCGCCAATGCGAATGGGCGTTTGCGCTTGAACCGTCAAGCCTGGCAACGCCAAAATAAACAAACCACTCAATAGCCAAGACTTCATTGCGTACTCCTCAAAAGCGAAACTGTATCAGCCCCTCAAAATACCGATGTTTTCAAGCTTTTATTCACAGCGCGCGAACACAGCTCTTATGATCAAAAAGAATATATGTAAAACGAATAAATTGTTTGTTTTGACATAAAGAGTCGGTAAAGTTCGTGACTTCATCGGCAAAGTCCGAACTTTACCCCTGCACCAGATGTACCAATACACCGAATTCGACCGCCAATTTGTCAAATTGCGCGCGGCTCAACATCGAGATCAGCTTGAGCGTTGGCAAAAAGGCCAGTTGTCCGATGAAGAATTTCGCCCTTTACGCCTTCAAAATGGTTGGTATGTTCAGCGGTATGCGCCCATGTTGCGCGTGGCCATTCCTTACGGCGAAATTTCTAGCAAGCAACTCAGCGTGTTGGCCAAAATTGCCGAAGAATATGACCAGCCTGATCCCGAACTGTTTGCCAATGCACAGGCACAACAAAATACCTTGCCCGGCAAGTCACCTCGCCTGATCAAAGGATATGGTCACTTCACCACCCGCCAAAACGTTCAATTCAATTGGATTCCACTGAGCAAGTCCGCCGACGTGATGGACCTGTTGGCCACGGTCGACATGCACGGTATCCAAACCAGTGGCAATTGCATTCGAAACATCACGACCGATGAATTGGCTGGCGTGGCGGTCGATGAAGTCGTTGACCCGCGCCCCTATGCAGAAATCTTGCGTCAATGGAGCACCTTGCATCCCGAGTTTGCGTTCCTGCCACGTAAATTCAAAATTGCCATCACTGGCGCAACCGAAGATCGAGCCGCCATTGGATGGCACGATGTCGGCTTGCAATTGGTTAAAAATGACGCTGGTCAAATTGGCTTCAAAGTATGGGTCGGCGGCGGTATGGGTCGCACGCCCATCATTGGCACCTTGGTCCGTGAGTTCTTGCCTTGGCAACAAATCATGAACTACCTAGAAGCTGTTGTGCGTGTGTACAACCGTTGGGGCCGACGAGACAACTTGTACAAAGCGCGTATCAAAATTTTGGTGAAAGCAGAAGGCCAGCGCTACATCGATGAAGTTGAAGCTGAATTTGATGACGTTGTCAACAAAGATGGCGGACCTCACACCATCACGCAAGCCGAGTTCGATCGCGTCGCAGCTTGCTTTGTTGAACCAGAAGCCCCAGTCAAAGTCGCATCTTCTGCCACTGGCAACACCCAAGATCCCGCGTTCCAACGCTGGGTTCGTCAAAACGTGGTGGCGCACAAAAATCCTACCCTGCGCGCTGTGACGCTTTCATTCAAGCGCTTGGGTTTGGCACCAGGCGATGCCACTGCCGCGCAACTCGAAGCCTCCGCTCAATTGGTCGCCAAGTATTCCCGCGGTGAAGCTCGCGTGACACATTCTCAAAACTTGGTACTGCCATGGGTCCCAGAAAGCCAACTGTTGGATCTCTGGCAAGAAGCCAAAGCCCTTGGCTTGGCCAGTCCGAACATTGGCTTGCTGAACGACATGATTGCCTGCCCTGGTGGTGACTATTGCGCATTGGCCAATGCCCGCGCAATTCCTGTGGCAGCGGCCATCTCCGAGCGTTATCAAGACATCGATGAATTGGATGACCTGGGCCCGATCGACTTGCACATCAGCGGTTGTATCAATTCTTGCGGTCATCACCACAGCGGACACATTGGTATTTTGGGCGTCGATAAAGACGGCAAAGAGTGGTACCAAGTGACACTCGGTGGCTCCGATGGCTCTGATTTGTCAGGTGCTCCGGGCCCTGGCAAGGTCGTTGGCCCCTCGTTCTCCGCAGCAGAAGTGCCTGAAGTCATTGAGGCCGTGATTAACCAATACCTGGCCCTTCGTGAACCTAGCGCTCAAAAAGGTCGGGCTGAATACTTCATTGAAACCTTGCGCCGTGTTGGCCAAGATCCCTTCAAAGCTGCAGCCAACGGTGCACGCCATCCTGAGCGTGAGCTCGCTTGATTCCGAGTTGATCCCTATGAACATTTTGTCATTCAATGAACACGCCGCAGGTACCCAACCCAGCGTCATCAGCATTCCCAACGATGCAGATCCTCGGACGGTTTCTCTCGATGGCGTGACGCGCATCGACTTGCACTTTCCCAAATTTACCGATGGCCGCGCATACAGCCAAGCCTTTTTACTTCGCCGTCGTTTAGGCTTCAAGGGTGAAATCCGCGCAACAGGTGATGTCCTGATCGATCAATTGGTGTCCATGGCGCGCACAGGTTTTGATGTGGCCGTTTTGCGCGAAGGTTTGGACGCCAGTGCTGCGCAACGTCAATTTGATCGCTTTCCAGCCTACTACCAAGGTTCGGCAGTCGATACACAGCCCTTGTTTGCAAAGGCAGTGGCATGAGTATGTCCACATTGAGTCAAAGCAATCAAAGCAACAAGGCCAACGCCATTGCTTTGCACGCCAAACCCAGTGCCCATTTTTTAGAGAAAGTTGCAGAGACCGTTTCGTTGCTGCAGCAATCCGTCACCGATTTCAGCCCCGTCACTCAGGCTTCAAGTCTAGGCGCTGAAGATGTGGTCATCACGCACCTGATCGATGCCAATGCGCTGAACATTCCTGTGTTTGTCTTGGAAACTGGCGCTTTGCACCACGAGACCTTGGCCTTGTTGGAACGCACACAAGCGCACGCCAGAACATCCATCAAGGTCTACCGTCCCGCCAACGAGAAGGTCATTGAGTTTGTCAAAACACACGGGCAAAACGCCATTTACGAAAGCTTAGAACTTCGCAAAGCATGCTGCCAAGTTCGCAAATTGGCGCCCTTGGCAGAGGCCCTGAAAGGTCAACGCGTTTGGGTCACAGGACTTCGGCGTGAGCAATCAAGCAATCGGGCTGAAGTGCCTTTGATCGATCGCACAGATGAACCCTCTAAAGGGCTTATCAAACTCAACCCCTTGGCGAATTGGACATGGGGGGATGTCTGGCATTACATCGCAATCAACCAAGTTGACTACAACCCTCTACATGATCAGTTTTTTCCAAGCATTGGTTGCGCGCCTTGTACACGCGCCATCAGTTTGGGTGAAGAGTTTCGCGCGGGTCGTTGGTGGTGGGAAGATGAAGCGGCCAAAGAGTGCGGCTTACACGCGAAAAAATAAAGCATTGGGCTAATTCAACACATCACACGCTTAAAAAATCATGAATGCTCGCACCGAACCTGAACTGTTGCACCATTTGAGCAACGCCCACCTGGACGCGCTTGAAGAAGAAACCATCTTCATCCTGAGAGAAGTGGCTGCCGCATTTGAGCGTCCCACCCTGCTTTTCTCTGGCGGCAAAGACTCATTGGTCATGCTCAAATGTGCCGAAAAAGCCTTTGTCGACAAACAAAAAGGCGGACGCATCCCCTACCCTTTGTTGATGATTGACACAGGTCACAATTTCAAAGAGGTGACTGACTTTCGTGATTTTCGCGCCAATGAATTAGGCGCAAATCTCATCGTACGCAGCGTTGAAGATTCCATGAAACGCGGCACCGTTCGTTTGGCGCACCCTGGTGAGTCTCGCAACGTTCACCAGTCGGTGACCCTGCTCGAAGCCATTGAAGAGTTTAAATTTGATGCGCTAATTGGCGGCGCTCGTCGCGACGAAGAAAAAGCACGCGCCAAAGAACGCATCTTCAGTCACCGCGACAGTTTTGGTCAATGGCAACCCAAATCTCAGCGCCCTGAACTGTGGTCATTGTTCAATACCAAATTGCACCCAGGCGAACACTTCCGAGTTTTTCCAATTTCAAATTGGACAGAGCTTGATGTCTGGCAATACATTGCCCGCGAAAACATCGCGCTTCCTTCCATCTATTATTCTCACAAGCGTGAGGTGGTTGACCGCCGCGGCCTGCTGGTGCCTGTGACTGAGTTGACACCGCCCAAAGATGGCGAACAAGTTGAAATTCGCGATGTGCGTTTCCGTACTGTGGGTGACATCACCTGCACGTGTCCCGTTGAAAGCACAGCGGCCACCCCAGAGGAAATCGTCATTGAAACATTGGTGGCAGAGGTTAGCGAACGCGGCGCCACCCGCATGGACGACAAGACAGCAGACGCCTCCATGGAAAAACGCAAAAAAGACGGATATTTCTAATGATCACCAGCGACAAATTAGATTCGACTCACAATTCCAACCCTGTTTTCGAACGCAATTCCAATGCACTGAAATTCATCACCTGCGGTTCGGTCGACGATGGTAAAAGCACCCTCATTGGCCGCTTACTGGTTGACACCAAAGCCGTTTTACAAGATCACTTGGCGGGCGTGCAACGGCAAGGTGAAACCGATTTGGCTTTACTGACCGATGGCTTGTCAGCAGAGCGCGAACAAGGCATCACCATTGATGTCG
>JACCDZ011471411.1_pt1 | contig 13789 bp, 12 predicted proteins | sample 7449551 | NCBI WGS metagenome assembly JACCDZ01 (sample SAMN15323452, study PRJNA562643) | freshwater metagenome | isolation source: river surface water | place: USA:Blue River Watershed | collected 2017-08-18
CGAGACGGGTATTGCGAGGTTTCATGACTGACTCCAGATGATTTTGAAAAAGAACCGGATTTTTCGGCCTGAAGGAGCAGCAACAGCAGCGGAAGCAGGATTTCAGGACAAAGCGCCCCCGCCTCCGGTAAAACACCGGAAGTTCACAGTCATTTCCTTGAAGCGGGATTCCCTTTAATCCCCGCGCGTTGCGCGCGGGGTTTCCCCTGTCAACAAAACTTCAAGGCGGTGGCCCGCAAAGACGCCGGGAACATCATGCTGACGTTCCCGGCCATGCTTTAACGCAACACCGCACGATACGACACGTCTCCTTCGCCACCGGCTTTCAGCGGAGCGCTCAGCGTCCAGCGCAGGTTCGTGATGTCCGAACCACTGGCGGCACGCACTTTTCCGTCAGCGCCTTTCACCGTGAGCTGGCTGAACACGCCGAAGGTCTTGCCGCCATCGGCGGACGCTTCAAAGCGTGTGCCATTGCCCAGCGCGGAGTTCGCGACATAGGACAGCTCTTTCGGCACCGGGTTGTTCACCACCACGTTCTGCACCGGCTCCTTGCCGGTGTTGCGGTAGGTGATGACGTAAATCACTTCCTGGCCAGGCGTGGCATTGCTGAGCGCTTCGCGCTTCACGCTTTTCTTGCCGTCTTTGGCCACCACTTCTTTTTCCTGGAAGGCAGCACTGCTCAGTTGCACTTCAGCGAATGCCAACGCCGGCAGCAGCAAGCCCACGGCCAGCAGCGGCGACGCCAGCCGACGCAGGAAGGCGGAGAGGCAGATGGATGCAGTCATGAAATCACTCCTTGGGTTTATGAACCGACTGCGATCAGTCGATCGTCACCTTGAAGATTACTGTATGCCGGGCACCCGGTGCTGCCGCTGCCGCCACGGTGCCGAGACTCACGGTCACCAGGCCTTTGGCGTTGTCACCGGCCGGTGCTGCTTCCACCTTGCCGGCATCGGCATCTGCCGCATCGCTGAGCGCCACGGTATCCAGAGTCAGCGAGTTGGCCAGATAGGTGGTGCCGGCCGGGATGGAGTCGGTAATCGCAGCATTAGTGAGATTGCCGGCGCCGGTGACGGTGAACTCAAGGGTGTAGGTGATGGTGGCGCCGGGAATGGCATTGCTGCCACCGAAGGGGTCCAGCACGGCGCTGGACTTGGCCAGCACGGCGGCCGCATGGCTCACGGCATAGCCGTTGTTGCGCGCGGCACTGGCGCCGGTCGAGCCCACCACGGCATCGCTGCCATTGCTGCCCTGGCCGGCAAAGCTGGTGCCCGGGGCGCCGCTGCCGGTCTTGGCAGTGGCAGTCAGCGTGGCCAGGCCGATATCGCCATTGGCGAGGCCCGAGGGAATGTCGCTGACCACAAAGACCACGATGTAGCCATCAGCGGCCAGCACCGGATCAGGCGTGGTGCCCGCCACATAAAGCGTGTCAGTGGCGCTATTGAAGACGCCATCGCCATTGTCGATATAGAGACGCACATTGCCCGGATTGAACTGGTCGCCCGCCACCACGCCCGTGGCACCCAGCACAAAGGCCTCGGAGCCGTTGCCGGTATTGGTGAGACTGAAAGACAGCACGCGGTTGCTGGAGGGCGTATTCACCGAGACATTGCCGGCGTCGTTGGAGACCACGGTGACGTCCAGGATTTCGTCCACCTGCAAGGTGGAGGTATTGGAGGTCACGGTCTGCGGCGTACCCGCCGGATCATTGAAAGAGGCCGAGGCCGTATTGACGATATTGCTGCCCGCCGCCGTACCGGCAGCTTGCGCCTCCATGGCGAGGACGGACAAAGCCAGCGTGGCGAAGGCCGTCCTGGCCAGGAAAGTACGCTTGTTCATGTTCTACCCCATGTAGCCGGACGCACTGCTTGCTCGCCGCCCCTCAAGAAAGGAGACACACCACACAGGAGACTTGTGATGCCGCGCACACAAGCTGGGCGCCCGGATTTCCGTGTAAAAATCAAAAAACCAAACATTTCAGCTACTTACCGTTAACATTACGACACAATAGAAGAAACGCGCTTTTGCGGGGGGCAGCAGGAATTTATGCTGGAGCGACTTTATGGCGGGGCCCCGGAGGGGCTATGTCTCCACGCTCCCGGAGGCCGGGAGGCTTGTCATGGGAGCCCGGCAAGTAGTCTTGAGAGCCCAGGCAGACCGGGGACAATCAGAACATGCGGAGCATCCGTCCTTCAGGGCTGGCGGCGAGCTGGTGCTCAGCCACCCCCTTGCCGGGCTGAAGGGGCCGCCAGTTGCAGGATGCCGGGCAGATCCAGGCGACGTACCGCCTCCTGCACCGTCAAGGCAAACAGGCGGTATTCCGGTCCGGCCTGCAAGAGACGACCTACCCAGTCCTCGATATCCGATACCCGCCCCTCGCTGGCCGCCTCACGCAGCAGCGCCAGCTCGGTCTCGGGCGGGCGCGTCATGTCGGCATGGGCCGCTTGCGCGCAGGCCGGCTCCCATTCCAGTTTCAGCACGCTGGCAATGGCTTCGGCCAGCAGCATGGGCTCGGCGGGCTTCATCAGGATGACGGCAAACACCAGATGCGGCGGCCACTTGTCCGGCAGCACCGGAGCGGCGCCGGAGAGCAGCAGGAAGGGCATGGCGTGGGCGCGCTCACGAGCCCGGCGCAGCAGCTCCCAGCCACTCATGCCGGGCATGAGCTGGTCGGTGACGACCAGATCGAAGGCCTGTTGCGACAAACACTGCAGGGCTGCCTCGCCGCCATCGGCCAGCGCCACATCAAAGCCCAGCGTGGCCAGCACATCCGCCAGCAAGGCCCGGTTTTCGGCAATATCGTCCACCACCAGCACGCGCCGCACCGGGCCGTGATAGCGGCGCGGCATGAGCTCACCCACCAGCAGCTGCACCTGGGCCTCCGGCGCCTCTTCCAGGGCAATGCTGAAATCGAAGAGGCTGCCGCCGCCCTCGGCCGCCGCGCAACGCAGCTCGCCGCCCATGAGATGAACAAACTGCTGTGAAATGGCCAGACCCAGACCCAGGCCCAGGCCCTCGCGGCGGCGCTTGCCCTGCTCGAAGGGCAGGAAGAGACGATCGCGCTCTGCGGGCAGGATGCCTATGCCATTGTCCTGCACAGCCAGATACAGTCGCCCCTCGCCATTGCGCAGGGCACGCAGGAGGACGTGGCTGGCCTGACTGTGCCGGCAGGCATTGACCATGAGATTGAGCAAGACCTGACGCAGACGCACAGGGTCCAGCATGAGCGTGGACGGCAGCCCGGGATCGACTTCCAGCGTCAGTACAATTTTCTGGACCTGGGCCTGCGCCTGCACTTCCTGCAGGATGGCCTCAAGCAAGGCCTGCAGATAAACCGGACGCGGTTCCAGTTGCAGCTTGTTGGCCTCCAGCCGCGCATAGTCCAGCAGCTCGTCAATCAGCGCCAGCAGATGCCGGCCACTTTGCTGCACGGCAGCAACGCGGCGACGGTCACTGGCACTTTCGCTTTCACTGAGGACGAGGCCGCTATACCCCAGGATGCTGTGCAAGGGGGTGCGCAGCTCATGACTGAGCTGGGCCAGAAACGCCGACTTTGCATGGCTGTTGGCCTCGGCCAGCTCCTTGGCCATGCGCAACTCGCGGGTATGCAGCTGCGCTTCCTGCTCAGCCTGCAAACGGGCTTCGAGCGCCGCATGCTCGATGCGCCCGCGCTCGCCGCGAAATTTGTTGTTCATCAGGGCCACCAGCATCATGCCGGAGAAGAGCAGCGCCCAGTACTGCGAATAATCAATCGCCAGATCGGTTGGCAACAGGCCGACAACCTGCGCCAGACGCACCGCGGCCACCAGCCACATGGGCATAAAGGACACGAGCAGCAAGCCCGCATCCTTGATACCCCGCCAAGCGGCATACGCCGTCATGTACACCTGCAGTAACACCAGCACCAGACCCATGCCCTGCTGCACATTCACCCACAGCAGATAGTCGCCAAACAGCATGAGGGGCAGCACCAGCAGCATGATGCCCAAGCAGACATCCAGCAGCCTTGCCAGCTGTGGCATGGTCTGGCGCATCTGCAGCAGGCGCATGAGCATCCAGGTGCTCGCCAGCATCGCCGGCGTGCCGAGGATGGCCGGACTGCGCACATTCCACTCCGGCGCATGCGGCCAGAAATAGCTGTAGCTGTACTGGAAAAGGCTGAGATCGTTGAGCAGACAAGCCGCCACCAGAATGCCGAAAAACAGGAAAGCCGGCTCGCGCGTGCTGCCATAAAAAAGCAGCGCGTACATGACGAAGAGCGCAAGCGCCCCGAACTGGATGCCATTGAGAAAATCGATGCGGCGCTCGGCGGCGTGAAACCCGTTCTCGGTCCACAAGCGCAGGTTGAGCATGATGGCGTTGCGCGTGGCAATGCGGATCAGCACGGTCCGGGTTTCACCCGCCGCCAGCGTCACCGGAAATACGGACAGGCGTGAGTCCACCAGACGCTGGCGCACCGGCACCCGCATGCCGGCTTGTTGCACCTGCCAGCTGCCGTCCGCCAGCTGCCGGTAAAGGCGAATGTCTTCCAGGCGCGGCGGACTCACCTCGAGATAGCGTTGCGTTGCCACGCTGGCGGTATTGCTCAGCACAAAACGCAGCCAGATGACATCCCGCGAGTAGAAAGCATGCAGGTCATCCGCCTGCACTGGCCGGAAGGGCGCCTGGCTCGCCCGCGCCACCGTGTCGGCCTGCGCTTGCGCAGGCGCCGCCGCGTGATCTCGCCAGATTTCGGCGCGCTCGGACAGCACCGTACCGGCGTCATCATCGCCAAACACCACGGTCGCAGCGAACACCGGCAGGGACAGCAGCAAGAAGAGGCCCGCGCACAGCCATGCCAGCAGCCGGCGCGCCGGCCTTGCCGCTCGCGATGAAATGGTGGCGCTCAATTCAGGGAACTGGCCCGCTCGCGGCTGGCCTGGCGATATTCGCGCGGCGTCACACCCAGACGCTCGCGGAACATGGTGGTGAAATTGCCGGCATTGCCATAACCGACATGATCGGCAATCTGCTGGATATCCAGACCGCTCTCCGCCAACAGTCGGCAGGCCATCTGGAAGCGCTGCTCGCGCAGCCAGGCAAACACCGGCATGCCGGTGGCACTGCGGAAAAGCTCGGTCAGGCGGCGTTCATTGGTGCCGACCTGATGCGCCAGATCCGGCAAGGAAGGCGAGTTGCCGGGATCACGCAGGAGGATTTCCATGGCCGCCTGCACCGTGCTGTTGACCGGCCCGGCGGCATCAGAGAGCGCACTCTCGGGGGCCGCGGCAGCTTGCCGGCGCTGGCGCAAGGCCAGATGCACGCCAACACGGGCCAACACTTCTTCGGGAGCAAAGGGTTTGCTGATGTAATCCACGGCGCCCAGGCGCAGGCCCGTCAGCCGGTCATCCAGCTCATTGCAGCCGGAGAGGAAAATCACGGGAATATCGCGGGTACGCGGATCGGCCTTGAGCAGGCGGCAGGCCGCAAAACCGTCGGTGCGCGGCATGCGCACATCCAGCAGGATGAGATCGGGCAGAATGGCCGCCGCTTTCTCATAGCCTTCCCGACCATCAAAAGCGACCACAAGACGCAGCCGGGCATTGCGCAAGAACTCTGTCAGCAGCGAAAGGTCCTGGGGCGAGTCGTCAATGACCAGCACGGTGGACTGGGCTTTGGTAGCGGGAAGGGAAGACGTCTGGTTCATACGCGGATTTATACAGGCAAGCACGACTCCTCTGCCACCTGCAGCGTGCAGCACACGGCGCTTTTTAACTTGGCATACGCAGCCTTTACCTTGGCGTACGCAACTCATCCATGCCCGCACCAGCGCCGGCAAACACCCGAATCCGCGCCAGCCCATGCATCCGGGCAACTCGCCTCTGCTCAAGAAATTTCAGGCCAGACCTCAGCAGCCATCCGAATCTCGCCGGAAAAATTCATCAATCGGAAAGCGATATCCGCTGTGCCTGCGGCTGGCCGCAGTGGCCTGTTGCGGCGTCAGTCCTTGCCCTGATAGTGCCGGAAGAGCACGTCCACCATTTCCGCCAGCTCGTCCAGCAAGGCCCGGGCGGCGCGTGGCTCGGCCATGAGCGCCGTCTGCAATATCTGTTCGCAGAACTCACTGAGTATCCAGGCCACTCGTGCCGCGCGCGCGCGCGACAGGGTCGTACGTTCGGCCAGCAGGGCGACAACGATATCGGCGCCGCGGCGATTGGATTCCTGCACCAGACTGTCAAAGACAGGTTCGGCACGCAGCGCGCGCAGGATGGCGACATAGCCCGGCGCCTCGCGATAGGCCAGATACAGGGCCTGCAGCAATTCGCGCGCACTCACGCTCGGCTGCCGAGCCTGACGCTGCATATGCTGCTGCAGCTGCGCATCCACCGCCACCATGGTGCGCTCGGCCAGAGCCGCCAGTATGGCCAGCCGGTTTTCAAAATAGTGGTAAACCGTGGCCGCCGGCATGGCCGCTGCCTCGGCAATGGCCAACATGCTCACCGCCTCCACGCCCTTGCTTGCCAGCAACTGCGCCGTGGCATCCAGAATGGCATCTATCTTGCGCCGGGAGCGCTCCTGCACGGGCAGCACACGCTGGCGAGGCGCTTTTTCTGCAGGAACGGTCGCACGCGGCATGGCTGCCACCTCTGAAAATTGATACTTATTCAGCTTTATGATTGACTGGCCGGCGGCCGTCAAGAGCCGGAACAAGAATATGGAGACCCTCATGTCCCTGCCCGCTTCTCCGTCATCATCCGCGCCTGAAGCGCAGCCGCCGTCACCGGAGCGCCGCCAGTTCCTGAGTCGCCTCGGTCGCTATGGCATGGGCGCCGGCATGGCCGCCAGCGGCCTCATGGCCTTGCCGGAGCAGGCCCGTGCTGAAACCAAAAGCACCGGCACAAAAGCCGCCTGGCAAAATTGGTCCGGCAGCCAGACAGCCTCGCCCGCCAGCATTTTTTATCCGGATTCGGAAAGCGCGCTGCAACAAGCCATACGCAGCACGAAAGGCCAGATTCGCGCCTTCGGCGGCGGTCACTCCTTCAGCGCCGTGGTGCCCACCAATGCGCAAGGCGCGCTGATTTCACTGGAAGCCATGAGCGGCCTGGTCAGCCACGATGCCGCCGCCCTCACCGCCACCTTTCACGCCGGCACCCGCATCGCCAGCGCCGGCCCGCTGCTGCAGGCAGTAGGCCAAGGCCTGCTCAATGAAGCCGACATCAATATGCAATCGCTGGCGGGCGCCATCAGCACGGCCACGCATGGCACCGGCCGCCAGATGCAATGTTATTCCGCCACCGTGAAAGGCCTGCGTCTGGTGCTGGCCGACGGCAGCGCCGTGGACTGCTCCGCCGAAAAAGAACGCGAGCTCTTTGCAGCCGCCCGCGTCGCCGTGGGCAGCATCGGCATCATCAGCCAGGCCACGGTGCAGAATCGCGCGGCCTACAGCCTGCGCGAGCAAGTGAACGTGATGAGCACGCCAGAGGCCATCAGCGCACTCGAACGCGATCGCGACAAGCACCGGCACATGGAGTTCTTTGCCTTTCCTTTTGGCGACAAGGCCATCGTCAAGCGCATGGACATCTCCACCGAAGCGCCAACCAGAATTGAAGAACCCTTGATCGATGAAAACGGCATCCTCGAGTTTGCCGCCGACATGGCACGCCAATATCCCTGGACCAATAAATGGTCGCAACGCCTGGTCGGCGCCTTTGTTTCCGACTCGGTACGCGTAGGGCGCTCTTACGAGATATTCCCGTCGCCGCGCACGGTCGGCTTCAATGAAATGGAATATTCGGTGCCTGCCGAACGCGGACTGGAGTGCTTCCAGGAAGTGCTGGCCCTCATGCGCGCCAAAGAAGTGAACGTCTTTTTCCCCATCGAGTTCCGGTATACCGCTGCCGATGAATGCTGGCTGAGTCCTTTTTACCAGCGTGCTTCCGCCTCGATTTCCGTGCACCAGTACTACAAGCAGGACTATCAGTCCTTCTTCAGACTGGTGGAACCGGTATTCCGGAAATATCAGGGACGGCCGCACTGGGGCAAGCTGCACTCACTGGGCGCACGCGAGCTGCGCGAACTGTATCCGCGCTTTGACGATTTCGTCCGCGTCCGCCAGCAGCATGATCCGCGCGGCCGCTTTCTCAACGATTACGCACGCAAGCTCTTTATTTCCTGAGGGCACCGGAGCTCGCCATGAAACGTCGTACCTTCATTCTTGGTGGCGCCGGACTCGCCGCTGGCGCCGCCCTGCTGCTGCGTCCCGCCGATGCCGGTGGCGCTTATACGCCCTATTTCTCCGCGCTCAATGCAAACCTGCGGCAACAGGGGCCGGGGCGTCCGGTCATGCTCATCGACCGCGAACGCCTGCTCGCCAATGCCGGAAAAATCCGCGGCCATCTGGCGCCGGGAAAACAGTTCCGCATTGTCGCCAAATCACTGCCCTCCCTGCCCTTGCTGCAGCTGCTCATGCAAACCCTGCACACGCAGAGCCTCATGGTTTTTCATCAGCCCCACCTCAATGCCATCGCCAGCGCACTGCCCGGCTGCAATATGCTGCTGGGCAAGCCCATGCCGGTGAATGCCGCCGCCACGTTTTATCGCAATCTGGGTAACACGGCATTCCAGCCGGCCAGCCAGTTGCAATGGCTGGTGGACAGCAAGCCGCGCCTGCTGGAATACCAGCAGCTGGCGAAAAGTCTTGGTACGGTGTTGCGTATCAATCTGGAAATCGATGTCGGCCTGCACCGCGGCGGACTGCAATCACCGGCTGAACTGGCCGCCTTGCTCGACATCATGTCAGCCCCCGACAGTGCGCTCGAATTTTCCGGCTTCATGGGCTACGACGCCCATGTCGGAAAAATTCCATCAATTCTCGAAAGCCGCGCCACCAGCTTCCAGAAATCCTGTGATATTTATCGCGCATTCCAGAACGCCTTGTTTGAAAAACGGCCCGATCTCAGGAACAAAACCCTCACCTTCAATGGCGGCGGCAGCCCGACACTACGCCTGCATGACCAGAATTCCCCCGTCAATGAAGTGGCCGCCGGCTCCGGTTTTGTGAAGCCCACAGACTTCGATCTGGAATTGCTGTCTGATCTGGAGCCGGCCGCCTTCATCGCCACGCCCGTGCTGAAAATACTGGAAGGCACCACCATCCCCGGCATCGAGGGCATGCGCGGCCTGTTCTCTGCCTGGAACCGCAATCAGCAGCGCAGCTATTTCATTTATGGCGGACTCTGGCAGGCTCATTACGAATCGCCGCCCGGGCTTTTCGACAACGGCCTTTATGGCAAGAGCAGCAATCAGGCCATCGTGAACAGCTCGCAGCGCGTGCCGCTGCAGGTGAACGACCACATCTTCCTGCGCCCCACGCAAAGCGAGCGCGTATTGCTGGAATTCGGTGATCTTGCCGTACTGAGCGGTGGAAAAATTGCCACATGGTGGCCGGTCTTACCCAGCTGAGTACACGCGCATGAAAAACCACGGATGGCCGCTGCTGCGGGAATACCCGCCGCTGACGCAAACACTGGCGCCCATGGCACTGGCCGATCTGCCCACGCCCGTGCAGGCCATTCCGGCGCTGGGTGAACACGCCTGGATAAAACGCGACGACATCAGCCACCCGGTTTACGGCGGCAACAAGCTGCGCAAACTGGAGTTCGTGCTGCCAGAAATGCAGCGCCGCCATGCACGCCATGTGTTCACCTTTGGCGCCAGCGGCACCAATGCCGGCATTGCCGCCAGCATGATCTGCCGCGCGGCCGGCCTGCCCTGCACCATCATCACCTTCCCACAGCCGGAATCGCCCACCGTGCAGGAAAACCGGCAGTGGCTGCAGCACTTCGGCGCGCATATCGAGGCACAGCCTTCGCTGTGGCGGGCCGTGTTGCGCTTTTATCTGCATCCGGCACGCCTGCGCCGCGATCACTACTTCCTGTTTGCCGGATGCTCGAATCCGGTGAGCACCTTCGGCTATGTGAATGCCGCGTTTGAATTGCGTGAACAGATCATGGCCGGACAATGTCCCGAGCCTGCGGAAATCATCGTGGCCGTGAGCAGTGCTTCAACGCTGGCCGGACTCAGCCTGGGCGTGGCACTGGCCGGCCTGAATACCCGCGTGCGCGGCATCCGTGTCGCCGCCGAAAAGCTCGGGCCTTTCGCCGCCTGCACGCCGGCTGTCGTGAAAAGGCTGCAGGACTACGCACTGCGCGAAATGCGCCGGCAAGGTCTGCGCCCTGCCTTGCAGAAAGCACCAGCGATCATTCTGGACGGGAATTATTTTGGTGCCGGCTATGGGCACGGCAGCGAGGCGGCAAGCGCCGCAATACGGAAAATGCAGGCGGCGACCGGCCTGTCACTGGAAAGCACCTACAGCGGCAAGGCGGCCGCTGCTTTTCTGGATAGCCTGCAAAGCGCAACCGGCCCCGTACTGTTCTGGAATACCTTCAACAGCCGCCCGCGAACGGGCGAGCTGTAAACCTTCAGCGCTTGCCGTCGGCCTTGAGCAAGGCATTCACTTTGTTCGTATAGGCGGCTTCAGCATCTGTCGCGCTCATGCCCTTGAGCTTTTCCCAGGCATCGTATTTCAGGCGACCGGTGACATTGAGCATGCCGGGGCGCTCGCCCTTGGGGGCATCACCTGCGGTGGCCTGTTTAAAGCTGGCATAGAGTTCCAGCAGATCCGCCGGACCGGGCTTCTGGCTCAGGGTGTGTACGTCTTTTTGGGCTTGCTCGAATGCACTCATCAAAGGCTCCTGTTAAATAGCGACAGGGCGCCATCTTAGGGTCAGTTGCGGTCTTGCCGGTAGAGGCCTTGCTCCGCTATAGGGGCAAGGGCTGCAACGGCAGCCGCCGCCCTGCCCCTGCGCGCTCATGCGCACAGGCCACCACGGCAAGCCGTTTTCATTTAGCCGCCGCTTTTTCATGTGCCCGCCATTTTTTCATTTCCCCTCAGGGCAACGCTAGAATGCGCACACTTCCACTTTCCGGCAGGCCTGCGCCATGACGACATCCATCGCCGTTTTCGGGGCCGGCAGCATAGGCTGCTATGTCGGCGGACGCCTGAGCGCCGGCGGTAGCCGCGTCACCCTCATCGGCCGCGCCCGTCTCGGCAGCGTGCTGCAGGCACAAGGCCTGATGCTCTCTGACTATCGCGGCTGGCAGCGCCAGCTGCCTGCAAGCGAACTGCATTTCAGCAGCGATGCCACCGCCATGACCGATGCGGATCTTGTACTCGTCACCGTGAAATCGGGCGACACGGCAGCGGCCGCGCAAACCCTGGCTGCCGTCCTGAAACCGGGCGCACTGCTCATCAGCCTGCAAAACGGCCTGCACAATGCCGAGCTACTGGCAAAGCGGCTGCCACAGCACACGGTGCTGACCGGCATGGTGCCGTTCAATGTGGCGCAAACGGCACCCGGCCATTTCCATCAGGGCTCGGAAGGTGAGCTGGCGGTACAAGCACACCCGCAACTGGAAAAATTTCGCAGTGCTTTTGCGAAAGCCGGCCTGCCATTAAGCGAACATGCCGACATGAAAGCCGTGCAATGGGCCAAGCTGCTGCTCAATCTCAACAATGCCGTGAATGCCCTGTCCGGCCTGCCGCTGAAAGCCGAGCTGGAACAAGGCGATTACCGCTACGTGCTGGCCGCCGCGCAAGACGAAGCCATCGCGCTGCTAAAGGAAAACAATCAGCCGCTGGCCAAACTCACGCCGTTACCGCCACACTGGATTCCGAAATTGTTGCGCGTGCCTGATGCCGTCTTTCGTATTGCCGCCAAGAAAATGCTCGCGATTGATCCGCTGGCACGCTCCTCCATGCAGGACGATCTGGCGGCCGGCCGCAAAACGGAAATCGATGTGCTGCAAGGTGAAATCGTTGCCCTGGCCAAGGCAGCAGGAAAATCAGCGCCCATAAATGCCTGCCTGCTGACATTGATCCATGCCGCCGAAGCAGGCGGTCGCCGGGACTGGAGCGGCGCCGCACTGCGCAGCGCCGTGCTCGGCAAACCCTGAGCACCTCCGCCTCATCACAGCGCGCGTGCGTAAAAAAACCAATCGGCAGGAAAAAAAATGAAAAAAATCGGTTTTGCCGGCATCGGGCTGATGGGCCTGCCCATGTGTCGCCGCCTGCTGGCGGCCGGGCATGAATTGTCCGTATGGAATCGCTCCCCCGAAAAATGCGCGGCCCTGATCCAGGCCGGCGCGCAGCAAGTATCAAGTCCCGAATCACTCGCCCGTGACTGCGAGCTCGTCATGCTCTGCGTTTCCGACACCGCGGCCGTGCAGGAGCTCGTGAGCCGTGCGGATGGCCTGCTGGCAGGATTATCCGCCGGCAAGATCGTGGTGGATTTTTCCTCGATTGCACCGGCGGCCACGCGCGAACTGGCCACGCAAGTTGAAAGCAAGGGCGCGCACTGGGTGGATGCGCCGGTATCAGGCGGTGTCGTTGGTGCCGAGACCGGCACACTGGTCGTCATGGCCGGTGGTGATGCCGGCATCATTGATGGTTTGCGCCCCGTACTGGCCGCCGTCGCCCAGCGCGTGACGCATATGGGGCCGAATGGCGCCGGGCAGGTCAGCAAAATCTGCAATCAGTTGATTGTCGCTGCCAATGCCGTGCTGATTGCCGAGGCGGTGGCGCTCGCGGAAAAGTCCGGCGTGAATGCCGCAAAGCTGGCACCCGCATTGGCCGGCGGCTTTGCCGACTCCAAACCTTTCCAGCTACTGGTGCCACGCATGAGCTCACGCCAGTTCGAGCCCGTGCAATGGCGGGTAAAAACCCTGCTCAAGGATCTGGACATGGCCGTGAGCCTTGCACAGCAGGAAAGTGCCAGCGTACCTCTGGCTGCCCATGCCGCCGAGCTTATGCGCGAACATGGCGCCAGTGGTGCTCTGGAAAACGATCTCAGCAGCCTGATTACGCAATTTGCCGGCCCTAAATAACCATGCTGAAATTTTCTGCCAATCTCTCACTGCTTTTCACCGAAAAGCCACTGGCCGAACGCTTTTCTGCTGCGCGCGCAGCCGGTTTTTCTGCCGTGGAAATCCAGTTTCCCTATGAACTTGAAATTTCAGAACTGAAGAGACTGCTCCAGGAAAACAAACTGGAGCTCGTACTTATCAATGTCCCAGCCGGCGATCTCATGCAGGGCGGCGATGGTCTGGCCTGTGTTCCCGGCATGCAGGCAGAGTTCAAGGCTGCCACCCTGAAAGCCGGCGAATATGCCGAAGCCCTGCATGTACCCTTCATCAATATTCTGGCCGGGCGACAGCCACAGGGCGTTTCACGCGACGACTGCATGGCAACGCTGCTTGAAAATCTGGACTACGCCAGTCATCACTTCCATCGCGCTGGCATAGGCACGGTTGTCGAAGCCATCAACATCTTCGACATGAAAAATTTTCTTATTCACTCCGTGACTCACATGCAGCATCTCTGCTCACAGAACAGCCGCCTGAAAATGCAGTTTGACTGTTATCACATGAGCCGCATGGGCGAAGACATCATGGGCTCACTGCGCAGCAATCTGCCCTTGATTGGCCATATCCAGTTTGCCGACAACCCCGGACGCCACGAACCCGGCACCGGCCATATCGATTACGGCTCCATTTTTTCCCTGCTGAGTGAAAGTGCTTATGCCGGTTGGACCGGAGCGGAATATCGGCCATCAGGCGCAACAAACGACAGCTTTACGTGGATGAGATCCTTCCACCGGCCATAATTTTCCAGCGCCTTTCCTGCAGCAGCAAGCGTAGGTTGGGGTAAGGCTACGCCGCACCCCTGAAGGAAAAGGAAGGAAAAGGGGTC
>JACCDZ010486203.1_pt1 | contig 13782 bp, 15 predicted proteins | sample 7449551 | NCBI WGS metagenome assembly JACCDZ01 (sample SAMN15323452, study PRJNA562643) | freshwater metagenome | isolation source: river surface water | place: USA:Blue River Watershed | collected 2017-08-18
ACGATGACAACATGATCTGTGGGTCCTTTGACGCGAGCAGGCATTAAGCACTCCTTTTAGTTGCGATGTTAGCTAGCTCGACGAGCAAAGCCTTTCCATCGTTGGTGAAAAGCGATGATTCAGCTGCATTCAATGCAGCATCGGTCAATCTTTCAATAGTTGCTTCAAGCTCAGCACGTGCACCGGTTGATTCAATAATCTCTTGTAGTACAGCCACGCCCTGTGCATCTAAATCCTGTCGACCGAAATACTTCTTGCAGGTTTCAGCCTGTGCCGCAGATTGGCGTTCATGAGTCATTGCAATCAAAACAGTGCGCTTGCCTTCACGAAGATCATCGCCTGCCGGCTTACCTGTGACTGTTGGATCTCCAAATACACCCAGCAGATCATCGCGAAGTTGGAAAGCTTCTCCTAATGGCAATCCATAAGCCGATAATGCATCAAGAACTTCATCACTTGGATTGGAACTTAACGCTGCTCCAAGATGCAACGGACGTTCAATGGTGTACTTACCTGACTTGTATCGAGCTATCTTCATCGAACGATCAGTGCTGGTGTCTTTTTGAGTTTGCTCATGAATGTCCAAGAACTGTCCGGCCATTAACTCAACGCGCATCTCGTTGTACAACGGAATCATTCGAGCGTATTGCTGATTTGATAATCCCGCGCTGTTGAGCATTTGATCTGACCACACTAATGCTAAATCTCCCAATAAGACCGCTGCGGATAAGCCGTATTGCGGTGCGAAACCATCAAGCTGATCCTGAACGTGGATCGATTCAAAATGTCGGTGGATAGATGGCTTTCCTCTGCGAGTATCTGAACCATCCATCAAGTCATCATGGATAAGTGCACATGCTTGTAATAGCTCTAAGGCTGCCATTGCACGAGTCATTGATTTTTCAATTGCACCACCTGCTGCAGCAAAACCTGCATACGCAAACAACGGGCGAAGGCGCTTGCCGCTATCTAAAAGGAAGGAGGTCAAGGACTCTGAAACCGGAGTTAAGTCTGATGAGATCGAATTCAGGTAGGCGCTTTCCCGATTGAGGAAGATGCTTAGCTCTTCTTCTACGGCGCTTCGTACGCTCTTTAATGTTGCCTTCGGCTCTGAACTCACGCGGTAACGGTACCCTCACTCCGTGGTACTCCGCACTTCGTACTCATTCGAGTTCTTCCCTCCAAAGGATGTTGAGGGTGAAGAACGCCTGTGGGCTGCCATCGAAGGGCTCAAATCAATCGCCCCTGACTTTGTCTCTGTCACATATGGCGCTGGCGGATCTACCCGAGATCGCTCAATTCGGATTGCTCAAGAAATTACTAAGCGGACAGGCATTTCAACCGTTGCGCACCTGACTTGTGTTGGATCTACACGTGATGAATTAATTGCAATTTTGCACAGTTATAAAGAAGCGGGAATCACAAGCATTTTGGCGTTACGCGGAGATCCAACTGGAGGACCAAGTGCGCCATGGACCCCAACACCAGGTGGCTTCAATCATGCTGATGAATTAGTTCAGTTAGCTGATGAGTTTGGTGGCTTCACAATCGGAGTTGCTGCATTTCCGGATGGTCACCCTGCATCTAACGGAGACTTTGATAAAGATGTAGATGTACTTATTCGCAAAGAAGAGTTAGGTGCAACCTTTGCCACCACCCAATTCTTCTTTGAAGCGGCTCAATACACTCGATTAGTTGAAGCACTTGCGGACCGTGGATCAAAGTTAGTAATCATTCCTGGCATTCTGCCGGTCACCAACGTTAAGTTACTTCATCGAATGGCTGAACTCGGCGGAACTCCAATTCCAGCTCACATTGCTGATGCCTTCGCAAAAGTTGAAAATGATCCACAAGCCGTACGCTCATTAGGTGTAGAGATAGCAACATCACTATGCCAAGAGCTATTGGCAGCTGGTGCACCAGGCCTACACTTTTACACAATGAATAGCTCAACAGCTACCCAAGAAATCTACAGAAAGCTCAACGATGCTGAGTAACCAAGAGTTCAAGGCAAAGTGGAGTTCTTTGCATAGCGATGCCGAAACAAAGGGGATCGTTGGTGCTTGGTTAAACATTTCTTATCGCTTTGGCTTGATCTGTACCTTGCTTCGCATTTCTCCAAACGCACTTACCTACCTTGGTTTATTGGGTGCGGTCGGAACTGCGTTAACAGCACAAACGTGGTGGTCAATCGGCTTCTTGGTTTTCTCGCTTTTTTGCGATGGAATCGATGGAAGCGTCGCGATTTTTCAGCAGCGTGACAGCAAGTGGGGTGCAACCCTTGATTCAGTAGTCGATCGAATCAGTGAAGCACTGTGGTTTTACACTCTTTACGTAATCGGCGTACCAGCCTGGATTCCATTAGCGTTGTGGTGCGTTGCAGCTTTCCAAGAGTATGCACGAACAAAGTTGATCTCACTTGGAGTCAGTGATTTAGGCGTTGTAACTCCAGCTGAACGACCAATGCGCGCAAGCTACATATTCATTATTTTGGTTTTAGATCTCGTGGGTCTTCCGGGCGCAACCGTGCTTTCCATTATTTTCTTTGCAATTCAGTGCTACAGCTTTATTAGTGTCGTGCGTTTTTCTCGTAGCCAATTGCTTCCGTAACCAAATCTCCACTTATTCCAACTAAAGGCAATCCACCACCTGGATGGGCTGAACCACCGACTAGATATAAACCCTTAATCGGAGAACGATTCTTCGCTCTCATGAAAGCTGCGCGAGCACCATTGCTAGATGTGCCATAGATAGCTCCTCCTGGCGCATGGACAGCAGCTTCTAGATCGGCAGGAGTTCTTACTGTTAAAGACTCTAAACGATCGCGAACCGAAATTCCTCGAGCTTCAATTTGATCGATAATGCTGTTGGCATAATTTCGAGCGAACTCCTTATCGCTCCAATCAAATTGGCCATGAGTTGGCGCATTAACAAGAACAAACCAACCCTCCAAGTTTTCATCCTTAGTCATATCTGGGTCTTGCGGAGCGCAAATATAGATAGTTGGTTTCTCGACGGGCTTACCGTGAGAAAAGATTGCATCGAACTCAGCATCATAATTTTCAGGAAACAAAATAGTGTGATGGTTAAGTACTTGGTCGGGATCCTTACGCATGCCAAGTAGCAATGAAAAACCTGCAACAGATACATCTGCTTTTTCAATATTCTTACGTGCCTTCTTAAGGGTTCGCTTATGTCCATTGATGAGCTTGGTGTAAACCAATGATGCATCTGCATTCGCCACGACAGCATCTGCTTCAACCACGGTACCGTCAGCAAGAATCACCCCTGTGGCTTTCTTGCCCTTGGTAGTAATTGCAGTGACAGGGGAGTTCAGGTGGAAAGTAACCCCAACATCTACAGCGCGCTGGTAAACCTTTTCAGTAAGTTGGCCAAGACCGCCTTTTACATGCCATGCGCCAAAACTCTCTTCGACAAAGGCAATAGTTGATAAAACTGCCGGTGCTTTACGTGGATCTGAGCCACTGTACGTTGCGTATCGATCCATGATGAAACGTAGACGTTGATCCTTGAGAATCTCATCAGCATGAACGCGCAAGCTTTTCCAAGGGGCGATGATCTTCATGTCACGCACAAAGGTCAATCGTTTCATCAGGGACAAAGGCGATTTCAATTCAGACTCAATGAAGGGTCCACGGCTTACATCCCACATACGTTCGGCGCGCTTCATGATGCGATCCCATTGCTCAGCGCTATCTGTACCAAAGGATTCTGAAATTGATTTCAAAGTGTTGTTTCTTGAGAGATTTGAAAACTTTACTTTTGAACCATCAGCAAATCGATACTCAAAGGATGGATCTACAGATTCGATTGGGCAGACAAAGCCCATTGGTTTACCGGTTCGCTGAAAGAAATCTTTATAAACGGCTGGCAAAGTCAATAAAGATGGACCGGTATCAAATGCAACCTTGCCAATCCATTCGGTTCGACATTTCCCACCGACCTGGTCGGATGCTTCGTAGAGAACAACCTCATGACCGCCGCGTGATAATCGTGCAGCAGCCGTCATTCCGCCCATACCTGCACCAATTACAACGATTTTCATACCGTGCGACCTTTCCATGTCACAGTTCCTCGCACTAAGTATGAGTACACAATGAGGTAAATCAGGGCAGCTATAGATATTGGATGCAACACACTATCCAGAACGTTACCTCGGCTCTTAATCGCACTAAGGGCGCGGGTTCCAACCATAGCCGCAAAGCCAAGCCACCCATATGGATTTCCAAGTAGGCCCAGAACTAATGGGGCAATACTGGTTGCAAAGAGAAAAACGATTACAAAAATCGCACCTATTAATGATCCAAAAGCCTTGTTGAGTGATTTTCCATATCCGGCTTCAATCTCTCGCCAAGAAGAGTACATACGCGTCTCTGCAATTTCCGAACCATTGATAACTGTGCCTGATGAACCAATTGCAATCAGTTGGCGTGCCAGGAAAACATCATCAATCACCGCATGCTTAACTGATTCATATCCCTTAATTGAATCTAATGCTGAGCGTCGAACCACAAAGAATTGACCGTTGGCAACCGCCATCGATTTTTGTTGAGCACCTTCGGCGTATCGAAGCGGAACCGTTGTGAGCCAAGACAACTGGAGCAAAGGTTGAATCAAACGTTCTCCAAAGGTCCGAGCGATTTGTCGCGGATATGGAGAGACAAAATCTAATTGAGCACTCCGAAGCGAGGTGATTGCCTTATTGATCGCATCATTAGTCAAGCGCACATCGGCATCTATGGATACAACTATTTCTTCCTTGCTCGCTGTATAGAGTTGTTGCAACGCCCAGGTCTTGCCAATCCAGCCATCAGCAAGTGGCGCACCTTGGATAACCGTAAAACGAGAATCGCCAGCGGTGAAACGTTGCAATAGCTCCCAAGTTGAGTCTTCAGAGTTGTCATCTAACAAGTAGAAGTGGAATGGCCCTTCTTGTGCTGACAAGGTGGCAACAACGCCTTCCACATTCTCTGCCTCGTTACGCATAGGAACTACTACTGCCACGCTCTCCAATAGTTGAGAACTGGATCTAGGGGTGCGTATTTGAATGAAATTCACCGCAGCGATAATCAGCAGAATTAAAGGAATGAGAAAGAAAAGAATCATCAAGTAATTACGGTCTTCCGACCCATCGGTTAAAGAAGTACGGAGCTAGCAAGATGCCAAGGATTGTTCCTGAAAAGAGCGCAATACCTGGGCGACTAAAGAAAAAGAGATTTCCGACAACCCCTGAAAACCATGTCCAGAACAACAACACGTCAGCTGCGATTAGTGAACCGCCGACTTTGCGTCTTTCACGAGGAGTTGAAAAATGCAAGATAGTCATCAATGCCATACCGGATAACAACCAGCCAAAGGTATTTGATAAAGGAATCTCAGGTTGAAATGGAACATGAGATCCAGTTACAACCCAGGTCCAACGACCAGCGGTAACCATTAGGGGATCTAGGAAAAGATCCCAGGCTGTCATTAACAATGCGCCGTAGAGAAACACCCAAGACTTACCAATTCGACGTGCTGCAACTAAACATGGATGGGCGATCATTACCCAAGCAAAAGGAACAACTAAAGGAACATCAAAGATCTTTGGACCCAAAGTTGAGGAATACGAATATTCACCAAAGGGCCAGCTGGTTGCAACACCTAATTGTTCAATGAAGTAACCAAATGGAAGTGTGATCGCCAGTAAACTCCACCCATATCGGGCACCAAAAGCTGCGACTCCATGCAAGAACATGGCAAACGCTGCCAAGTAAACAGATGTGATTGTGATGAACTGCAACGCTGAACCATCGACTAATGGATATGCGATCTGCATCAAAATTGTTAAGCCAAGTGCAGTTCCCATTACCTTGATCAGTAGGGGAGACGCGCCACCTCTAGCCCGACGACGGGGTGTGTAATGGCGAATCGACATAGGTGTAAGTCTGCCTTATTCCATTTATATAAGACAGTTACTGCAAAGTTCCGCGTACTTCACGCACGGCAAATCGAGCAAAAAGCTCCTCTGAATACCAGTTATAGGCCGATGTATCTGCAATCGCTTTTTGGTGCGCCGCTCCCTTATACGCGAACTCTCGAATAGCAGCCGCTGATTCCCACAGTGAAAAGGTGCCCTGAAGTCCGATCGGCGCTTCACCAATTCCAATCGCTGCAACCAATCCCGGTGCAGATTTCAAGGAAAGGGTTACGGGTGGGACTGAGCTCCAAAACCTAAAGTTTTGACTCCATTTAATCCGGGCACGTGTAATTGCTGCAACCTGTCCATCCCAATCTTTAATCCCACCAACAAATGGCTCTTTGCGAGCCCATTGCCCATGAGACGAGATGGGATCTAACACTGCACGGAATTCTGATACAGATTTTTTGCGCCAACGCTTAACAATTGCAGATGAATCAAAGCTCTCAATATTTTCAACAACTGCAACTAAACCCCACTGCAATACATTGGCATCGTTTGGAGTAAATGTCTCACCCTTGCCAGTGCCTAAGGATTTATAAAATGAAACATTCTTGTCTCGCATCAACGAAAAGCGATCAAAGCCCATTGCTTTGATCGCAAAGGGAACTTGGGAAGGCTTAATACGCCAGAAGTAAGCAACAATCATGTTGAGGTCGCTTCAATCAGATCCCACTTGTTGCCGTATCTGTCTTTGAACACAACAACCTGCCCATACTTCTCTTGGCGAGGGATCTCAAGAAACTCAACCCCCTTGGATTTATAGCTCTGATAAGTTTCTAGAAAGTTAGACGTGTACAAGAAGAATCCAACCCGACCACCTGTTGAGTTTCCAATTGCAGCTTTTTGTTGCTCGTTGGCAGCCTTCGCTAACAAGATCCTTGCTCCCTCTTTGCCAGGTGCCACCACAACCCAGCGCTTTTCAGGTGACATAATCTTGTCTTCAATTAAACTAAAGCCCAGTTCATTTACATAATGTGCAATTGCTAGGTCGTAATCATCAACAACAATTGCGATCATGCCCAAGGTGTTCATCTTTATTCGCCAACAACCATCGGCTTTGCCCCAGTGCAGTCAATAAGTTCGGCAAAGGTAGTTGGATATACGGCGTGTGGGTGTCCCGCTGCAGCCCAAACAACTTCATAGTCATTGAGAGCTTGATCAATGAGAATCGTTGCGGCCGATACCCAGCCAATAGGAGCAACGCCGCCAATAGAAAACCCAGACTTTTCCTTAACATAATCTGCATCAACTCGTCCGAGCTTTTCGATTCCTAAGTTTTTGGCAACTAAAACTGTGTCTACTCGGTGACGACCACTTGTAATGATTAACAGTGGCGAATCATCTGGAAGTTTAAAGATTAGAGATGAGGCGATCTGCCCAACTTCAATTCCCAGCGCAGATGCTGCTTCTTGAGCCGTTCGAGCGCTGTCTGAAAGAACGTGAACTTCACCCGTTAATCCATGCTCGGCAAGGGCGGCAATTACCCGCTTTACCGCAGCTTTTTCCTTTACGCCTTCCATGAGCCAACTTTAATGCGTCCCAGAATTAAATGTAGAGCGATACCAATTACCATTCCCCAAATAAGGTCAATGGCCAGGACAGAAACCGCGGTGACAAGCAGAGTCGCAGCTTCAGGTTTGGTGGTGCGCAGAGATTCCATAATCGACGATGGATTCAAAATTCTGTAGCTCGTACCCAACAGAACACCTGCTATTGCAGCGGTTGGTATGTAGCTAACAAGCGGTGCTCCGATAAGTGCAATTAGAAGTAATACAAGTGCATGAAAGATCGCTGCCAATCGTGACTTGGCGTGAGATCTAACGTTAACGCTTGTGCGTGCAATCGCACCGGTTGCCGGCATTCCACCCATTACCGATGCAGCAACAGTGGCAATGCCTTGTCCAAAGAGTTCACGATTAGGCTCAAAGGGTTTTTCATCCTTAGCCATACCATCGGCGACACGTGCTGATAACAGGGACTCGACCGCTGCAAGAAGTGCGATCCATAGAGCTGGTACTAATAGATTGTTGAAGTCGGTAATAGTTGGAGTTTGATATGCACCAACGCTGCGAGGAATGGCACCGATAGTGACAACATCAACTGACAAAAGTTTTACAAATAGCGAGACGATCAAAAGCGAAACAAAGCTCGCTGGAATATGAAAGGGAAGAGATTTAGAAAAACGCGGGAAGTTGAATTTGATGATCAAAGTCAGTACAACCATCAATAAGGATGTGGTGTTCAGTCCTGTATCGATTGCATTTTGGATCGTGTGCCAAGCCACAGGAAGGGATTTATCACCTTCACCTTTAGCGATGCCGAGAGCTAGAGGAATTTGTTGAAGCGAGATTACGAGTGCGATTCCAACAGTAAAGCCTTCGACCACAGCCCAAGGAACGCGGTTGATGATCGCACCTAATTTAAAGATGGCCATAAGAACGACCATGACACCAGCCATGACGCCCAAAGCTGGAATTGCTTCTGGACCATACGTTTGAATGACAGGGATCAAAATGACAGTCATCGCACCTGTTGGGCCACTTACTTGGAATTTAGAGCCACCAAATAATGCAGCCAGAAAGCCAGCGATGATCGCCGTGGTTAGACCCGCGGCCGCTGACATGCCTGATGTGATTCCAAAACCTATAGCCAAAGGAAGAGCGACAATCGCGACAGTGATTCCTGCGATGAGATCAGAGGTCAAATCCTTGCGGGTTCTTGAGAATTCGTTGAGTCGAGGCCAAAACGAAAAGAACATAGTTGATTGTAAGAGTTTATTGAGTCAATGTCAGTTACCGTTATCACTCTATGGCACCAGATTTGTATGCAATGGGAATTCGAGCCCGTAACGCTCTGTGGGCTTCATTCTTCTTGCTTGGATTCTTAGGTCTTGCTTGGATTCCCCGAATACCTGAAATTAAGACATCGCTTGGATTAAGTGACGGACAGTTTGGTTTAGTCCTATTGGCCAGCACAGTTGGTTCAATTCCCGGTGCACAGATTGCTGGTCGCGCTGTGCATTCATATTCATCAAAGTTAGTCGTGCGAATTTCGGGTGTCTTACTGCCGGTTGGTGTGTTTGTCGTGGGCATCGCTGAAAGTGTTCAGGTGTTGCTTTTAGGTTTGTTTATCACGGGCTTCAATGTCGCCTTCATGGATATTGCGATTAATGGTCAAGCCGTTGAAATTGAAAAACACACCAAAGGTAGATGGATGTCGAGCTTTCACGGCCTGTGGAGTATCGGCGCATTTGCCGCGACCTTAGTTGGGGGAGTTGTTGCAAACTTTGTTTCTCCGCGCGATAACTTGATTGCAATTTCTGTCATCGGTTTATTCGCATTTCAGTTTGTAGCAAATTTATTGTTGCCTGCAGAGCACGATGGACATTTAGGTGAACCTGGAAAAGATGATGCCGGAAAGGTTGCGTTGTTTGGTAAGGAGTCTTTGATTTTGTGGGCTTTAGGAATCGGTTTGATGTGCTCTTTGATTCCCGAGGGTGGCGCATATGAATGGAGCGGAATCCTTTTACAAGATCACATGGGAATCGGCAAAGGTTTGAATGCAGCTGCCGCAACAACTTTCTCCTTAGCCATGATTGCAAGCCGTTTACTTGGAGATCGCGCATTTGAAAAGTGGGGCCATGTAAACACCGTTAAATATGGGGGTTACTTCGGTGGAGGTTTGTGGGGAATCGGTTTATTTGTTGGCATGAATATCTCTGATTCACAACCTACCCTTGGCTTAATAATTGTGTGCTTAGGTTTTGGTGCAGCAGGCTTTGGAATGGGACCTTTTTTCCCAGCATTTAATCTTGCAGCAGCTTCAATTCCAGGAATTGCACCTTCAGTTGGTTTAGCTCGCGTTGGATTGATTGCTATCGCGGCTTACTTTGGCGGGCCAACAATTATTGGATTAATCGCCGAACTTACTTCACTTCCTGTGGCCTTTGCTTTTCCAGTGGTGCTGTACATGATCGTTGGATTGCAATCTAAATACATCGTGGTGCGCGAGCTTAAGCAATAACCCAAGTCTGAAGTAGGGTAAAGATTGCGATCGTGTACAACAGTGCGGCAAAAGCCTTGCGAAGTATCGCTTGATTCATCTGACCACTCTTAATGGATGCAAAACGAGCGACAATTACCGCAGCAATAGACATAGCAATAGGCACTGTCCACGTTACCTCTGACCAACTTTGGTAATGCCCAAAGAATGCGGTGATCGAGTTAATCGCAATGATTGCAAGTGATGTTCCTGCAGCTTTACCTTGTGGAACTTTGAAGAAGAGGACAAGCACGGGAACGGCAAGAAAACCGCCACCAATGCCAAATAAGCCTGTCATTGAACCGATTACTAAAGACATAACAACTAGCCAGAAGATTGGGATCTTCTTTTCCGTGCCGGCTACAGGCTTAACTAACATCGCAGTTCCAGCTGAAAGCAAAACTATGGAAAAACCTGTTGTAATAACTGAATCACTCAAACGGTGAGCAATAATTGAGAATCCAAGATTGGTGACAAGACCCAAGGCCCAAATAACTGCAGCCTCTTTAAAGAGAACTTCCTTGCTCTTGATCTTGGGAAGCAGCCCTGAAATAGCTGCGGTCAGTACAACGGCGATAGCCGCAGTGGTTGCAGCTTGTGGGTTGAAGTCAAAGATGTAGAGAAGGATTGGCACAGAGAGCATCGCTCCACCTGCGCCGATGAAACCTAGAACTGCGCCGATGAAACCACCTGCGATTAAGCCACCGATGATTTCCATTGGCTAATCATGAAGCAAAAACGCCCGCCGGTATGAAACCGACGGGCGTTTAAGTTAATTAATTACAGGTTGAAGAATGCTCCTGTTACTGATGGACCGAACTCTGTACCAGTTGCAACTAGTGCGAAGATGATCAAAGCAGCACCTGCAAGTGAAAGGTTCTTGAAGAACCCGATTGACTCATTTTGCTTAGCTGTTGCATCTGTTTCTTTCCAGAATGCGTGCATCAAGAATGAAGTTGGGATTAGGAATAGCGCGATTAGTAGTGCGCCTAGATCTGCGTAAACGCCGAATGCGATGTAAAGACCGCCGACGAGGATCATGAGACCTGATAGGACCACGCTGAACTTTGCTGCTGGAACCTTCTTGTACTGGGCATAGCCAGTCATTGCCTCAAGCTTTGTGAGGTGTGAAACGCCTGATGAGATGAAGAGCAGCGCAAAAAGTACGCGACCGATGATGAGGACGATGTCCATTGTGACTCCTTGAAATATTGGGGGGTTGTGAACTTACTGGGTAAGAATAGTTGAAACTTCAACTAATTAAGGCCACGACACGCTTGCCCACTTGCCATTTGTCAGTGGAGAGGGCTATTTTTCGAACATCTGTTCGAATACCCACAGCTTTGAAAGGTCCACCTAGAAATGTCAGCCACGCAGGTTAATCCCGCCCTCGATGTCACTATCGATGGGGCAACGACTCCTATCGAGTTCACCTATAAAGGCAAACGCTTTCGCATCCATGCGGTGCTGTCTCGATGGTGCGAAGCGGGTGGTTGGTGGAATCGAATTAGCGATGGAAAGTATCGCCCCGATGATCAAGCGCGTGCGGTCTGGAGAGTAGAGGCGGCACCTATTGGCGCCTTAACAACCTTTGAACTCGAACGTGATGAAGTAACAGGTCAGTGGATTATCCGTAACGTATGAGCTTTATTCACCTCAATGTTGCCAGCGGGTACTCATTGAAATATGGAACTACGCAACCCCATGATCTAGTTCAACGCGCAGCTGAGTTTGAAATGCCAGCTCTAGCGTTAACAGATCGTGATGGGTTGGCTGGTGCTATCCGTTTTACGCAAAGCTGTGTTGATTACGGAATCGCCCCGATCATCGGAGTCAACTGTGCGATCGATCTGGGTGACAGTAAGGGTCGTATCACATTACTGGCGCACAGCGATGGAGGATGGCGCTCGCTATGCAGATTAATGACATCGCTAACGATGACAAGTGATACTCGTGTCCCAGTTTTAACTTTAGATTTTCTACAACAGTTCAGTCAGTACAGCACCAATGTCTATGCGATGCATGGTCCTGAATCACCAATCAGTAATGCGATACAGAACCATCGCTTTGATCAAGCGCTATCCATCTTTAATCAAACCCGAGATCTATTTGCTAACAATGCGATTGAATGTGTTTCACACCTTGTTGCAGGTCGTGGACCGCGATCTACTGAACATGCAGCTCGTTCCTTAATCTTTGCCCGCGACAACGATATTGATGCGGTAATCACCAACGCTGTACGGATGAAGGATCGGACAGATGGACCGGTGGCAGATGTTTTAGATTGTGTACGACAGCTAGTGCCATTGCATGATCGTCATATAGAGCGGCGTAACGCTGAAGGCTTTTTGAAATCAAGTGATGAGATGATTTCACTTGCCGCAGAAATTGCACGCGCTGCAGGGGAGCGAACGCCACGTGCATTGTTAAAGACAACTCGCGAATGGGCTGAACGTTCCTTGCTATCGCCTCAACGCGATATTGGTTTAGGGGGAGCCCACCTGCCAGAACCCCATGTTGTAGGCGCAAATAGTGCACAAGAGATGCGCACATTGTTGCGCTCCCGCAGCGAAGCCGGGATCAACTGGCGATACAGCAGTAGCGATCAAATCAGCAAAGCGCGTGCCCGTTTAGATGATGAACTCGCAACCGTTGCAACCCTCGGTTACGAGTCATACTTTTTAACTGTTGCAGATATTTCAGATATGGCACGTGATGCAGGAATCCGCGTTGCAGCTCGTGGCAGCGGTGCCGGTTCATTGATCTGTCACCTACTTGGAATCTCAGGTGTAGATCCCATGCAACATGGTTTATTGATGGAGCGCTTCTGTTCTCCCTTGCGCAGAGCGTTGCCAGATATTGATATCGATGTGGAATCTGCTCGTCGTCTTGAAATCTACGACATGGTCTTTAAAAGATATGGTGACAATGATTGGGCATCACCCGCTAATCAATCACGATGTGCCGTTGTTGCGATGGTCGACACATACCGCGCACGTCATGCGATCCGTGATGCCGGGGCCGCTCTTGGTTTGCCTGGCATGGAGATCGATATGTTGGCTAAATCAATGCCACATGTGCGTGCTCGCAATATTGCAGCGACCCTTGAATCCCTGCCTGAACTTCGGCGCATGAACACATCAGCTCCGCTAATGGCGGCAACAATTGAAATGGCTCAGCGTCTTGATGGATTACCTCGCCACCTTGCGATGCATCCATGTGCAATTGTTTTATCAGATGGTGGTTTTCTAGATCGCGCACCATTAATGAGTAGCGCAGGTGGTTACCCTATGGTGGCTTTTGATAAGGATGATGTTGAAGCGGTGGGGTTGTTAAAGCTAGATGTCTTAGGTGTTCGTATGCAGTCGACTATTGCATACTCAATGAAAGAGATTGAGCGGGTACACAAAGAGGTAGTTGATATTGATACTGTGCCCCTGGATGACGCAGCAACATACGAATTAATTCAATCAACCCGCACCCTTGGAATCTTTCAGGTGGAAAGCCCGGGACAACGCGAACTTGTTGGAAAGCTTGCACCCAAAACCTTTACCGATTTAATTATTGATATCTCATTGTTTAGACCAGGGCCGGTTAAAAGCGACATGATCACGCCATTTCTTAAGCGCGTCATGTGTGGAGCCCAGCGCAGATAATTCACCCTGATTTATATGAGATTTTGGCCCACACCGAAGGTGTTGTCGTCTTCCATGAACAGGTTATTCAAATCATCGCAACGATGACCGGGGTTTCATTGG
>JACCDZ010526481.1_pt1 | contig 13782 bp, 15 predicted proteins | sample 7449551 | NCBI WGS metagenome assembly JACCDZ01 (sample SAMN15323452, study PRJNA562643) | freshwater metagenome | isolation source: river surface water | place: USA:Blue River Watershed | collected 2017-08-18
AGCGTGGCGGGTACTTGAAGGTCTGCGGACAAGCTGTGCTTGAGAGGGTCTTTCTCTGCAGTGTCCATCTGCAAAATGGAACCCACATTGGCCTTGGCACCATAAAACACATTCAGGTCTTTGTAGCCATTGGAGCCACTGACATTCAGATAGGTGCTGCTGTAACTGGCATTGGTGGCAAAGCCATTGGCTTCCGTCAACACCAAGCCTTGCATGCTGGCATCAATGGGCGAACCGGCAAGTTGACGGCCATCGCGCGTAAAAATTTGCAGCTGTTGGCCGCTGTCGGCGCCGCTCATGAAGATACCGATGTCGGTCAACCCATTGGGAATGGTGGCCACTGCAGCCATGGGTTTGCTGGCGGTGGCTTTGATGTTGACTGCGGCAGAAGCATTGCTGTTGTTGGTAATGAACGAAGTCAGTAAAGCGGGACCTGTCGTGGAATTGCCCACGTATTCAATGCTGGCATCGGCAAAGCCGGTGTTATTGGGTGATTCAATGATTCGAAACTGCGCAGCAGCCGATACTTTCAGGGCGTCGTTGATGGCAACTTTGACGGTGCCAGCTGAACCTACGCTTGATTTGTCGATGCTGAATAAGTCGCCGCCGGTGTTGCCATAGGCATCAATGCCAGCTGAGTGAATGGCATTCACTTCTTTGACAAAGTTGTTGGCCAAGGTGTCAATCGATGAGCGACTGCTGCCTAAAATTTGCTCTCGAAAACTCATGATGCCTGAGAGCTTGCCGCCACTGAGGCCGGTCAGAGATGTGGCATCGCCATAAGGGTTCAAGACCAAACTGACTTTTTCTGGCGATGCAGAATTGAAGTTGGTCCCCAACATGAAGGAGTTGATACCGTCCACAACTACATCGCGCGTTAGCGAGGGGCCTAAGCTCACAGTCACGGCCCCGTTTTCTGCAAAGCCGGTTCTGATGTGGGCGTAGCTGGACAAGTCTTTCAGCAAAACATCGCGCTGGTCCAGCAAATCTGGCGGTTGTGATGCTGCAGATTTTTGCTTGGTCAATTGGATATTGACCGCTGCAAGTTGTTTGAAAATGGTGTTCATCGAATTGACGTAACTTTTCACTGTTTCGTCTGTTTCGTTTTGAACCAAATCAAGCTGGCTGGACAACTCACCAAAGCGAGCCGCTAAATTTTCGGAGTCTCTTAAGAAGCTGCCGCGCATCACGGTGGAGGCGGGGTCAGAAGACAGGTCGCGTGCGCCACTGAAGAACTGATCTAAAGCGCTGCTCAATCCCATGGACGTACTGCCCATGATGTCAATCACGCGGTTGGCAAAGTTGACCATGGGCTCTTGGCTGGCCAGGTCGCTGTTGCTGTTGCGCATGTTGGTTTCAATAAAGCTGTCGTACTGACGCTTGATTCCGTCTACCGTCACACCCGTCCCTAAAAAAACGGTACCTACTTTGGCCACGGGGTTGGCAGCCAAGGTCACATCTTGTCGGGAGTAGCCGTCGGTCGAAACGTTGGCAATGTTGTTGGACACGGTGCCCAGCGCACGTTGGTACGACTGGACCGCATTGGAGGCAACGCTGACTAAATCGGTCATGTGCCACCTCCGTTAGAAGGCTTGTTTGGTAAATTCAATGGCAAGATTTGCGGTTTGGGCAAAGCAAAGCCATTTTGTTTGGGATTGAGTTTGTCCAAACCAATGCCCATCTGAGCTGGATTCAGCGGTATGGGTTTGGTGGCAAAAGCGGCAGGATCTTGCCGCTGTTTCAAAATTTCTGCCGTTGTGGCAATGTTGGCTTGCTGCTGTTCTAGGTTTTTGACCAACATATCGGCCAAGCCCATGCTGTTCTTTTTGGCCAATTGCACAGAAACTTCTTTGTCGAACATGCCTTCAAAGGTTTCCATGGTGTTCGACTCAGACAATTCGCTCTTCACAATGGATTCGCGCATCGATTTCATCATCATCTGGATGAACAAGGCTTCAAACTGCTGTGCAGTTTCCCGAATGGCACTCTTGGCATCCTGACGCGCCTGTCCCTTGAGCTGACCGAGACCATCAAAGTCAAGGTACGAGCTGGTGGTGGAATTGTGAATGGCGTCCATGATGTTTTAACAGCAAGTGTTGTGCCAGTTAGATCACAATCAGTTCAGCGCGCAAGCTGCCCGAGCTTTTCAGGGCTTCCAAGATGGCAATCAAGGAGGAGGGCGATGCGCCCACTTGATTGACCGCGTCCACAATTTGGCGCAAGTCAACGCCAGGCTGGAACAAGAACATGGGCTTATTGGGTTCGCTTACTTTCACGTCGGCATTTTGGACCGCAGCCGTTTGGCCTTGGCCAAATGGGCCGGGTTGAGAAATTTCGTTCGTCGCTGCAATGGACACAGAAATGGTGCCGTGGGTCACAGCGGCCGCACTGACGCGCACGTTGCGACTGATGACCACCGTGCCTGTTTTGGCATTGACCACCACGCGTGCTGAGGGTTCGCCAGGCATGACGTCCATGTTTTCAACCATGCTCATGAAGGCCACGCGCTGCGTTAAGTCTTGTGGTGCCTGCAATGTGATGGACACACCGTCTAAGGCGCGGGCCACATCGGCACCAAAGCGACCATTGATGGCGCTCACAATGGCATTGGTGGTGGTGAAGTCGCTTTCACGAACATTCAAAACAATGCGGTCTGCTTTGTCAAAGGGGTTGTCCACAATGCGCTCCACAGTGGCGCCACTGGGAATGCGTGCCGCCGTTGGAACACCAATGGCAACTTTTGAACCCGCTGCAGCGGCATCGATGCCTGTAGCCGTTAAAGCGCCTTGTGCCAAAGCGTAAATTTCACCATCGACACCGCGCAAGCTGCTCAGCAACAAAGTGCCGCCACGCAAATTGCTGGCCTTGCCGATAGCCGACACAGTGACGTCAATCTTTTGACCGGGCTTGGCAAAGCCTGGCAGCTCAGCAGTCACCATGACAGCCGCAACGTTTTTAATGTCCAGCTTGCCAGAGCTGGAAGCTGTTTCAAAGTCAGACAAAGGGCCTTCCATGCTGACACCCAAACGGTTCAGCAAGGTTTTCATGCTTTGAGCGGTGAAGGACACATCGGCGCCGTCACCAGTACCTTGCAAACCGACAACCAAACCATAACCAATCAGTTGGTTGGAGCGCATGGCTGCCACGGTGGTCAGGTCCTTGATGCGATCGGCCATGGCACTGGTGCAACTCAAGGACAGCACAGTGAGCATGACCAGCCAAGGCGATTTGCAAATTTGAATGAGTTTGTTCATGACAATCTTTGGGTGTGAAGTTCTAAGTACCTAGACTTAGAAAGGCCAGAGTTTGAGCAACGCACTGGTGCCCCATGCGGCGCGTGTGGCATTGGCCAAGTCGCCAGTACCGCGGTAAGCAATTTGGGCATTGGCCAAACGACGTGATTGAACCGTGTTGTTGGGGGCAACATCTTCAGGGCGAATGATGCCGGCCACTTGAATGACTTCAGTCCCTTCAGTCAGCGCCAATTGTTTTTCGCCGCGCAGTACCAAGTTGCCGTTGGGCATTACTTCCACCACGGCCACAGCCACAGAGCCGTTCAAGCTGGCTTGTTGATCGGCTGCTCCAGTGCCTTTGTTGGACACAGAACCACCGGTCAAGTTGATGCCTTTCATCAGGCCACCGACACCTGCTGCATACGTTTGCATACCAGTCGGAACCAAGCTGTTCGAAGAGTCGCGAGTAATGGTGCCGTTTTGTGTGCGCGCCGCTTGTGTTGATTCGTTTAACAACACCGTAATGACGTCACCCACTTGAAAATTACGGCCTTTGCCAAACCAGCTGTCGCTTTGACGGCCTACATAAATAGCACCTGTCGCTATGGTGTCGCGGGCTGTGGGCAATGGATAGACCGGTTCAAATTGAGGGGAGTGTGTCAAAGCTTGAGGTGGCAAGACATTGGTGCAAGCGCTGAGGCTAGCGATGGCCAAAGTGGCGCCACACCATGCGGCACCTCGGGCGTAAGCCTTCAAAAGCTTAGAAGCAGAATGTGTCAGCTTGTTCATGATGTGTTGCCTTAAAGCTTTAAATTAGAGGTTGTTGTTGATGAACTTCAACATGCCGTCCACAGCAGAGATTGCTTTGGAGTTGATTTCGTAGGCACGTTGGGTTTCGATCATGTTGACCATCTCTTCCACCACGTTCACGTTGGAAGCTTCCAAAGTACCTTGCATTAAGCTGCCAGCACCCGTCACGCCTGGTTGCAATACTTGAGGTGCGCCTGAAGAGGGCGACTCTTTCATCAAGTTTTGACCTTTGGATTGCAAACCGCTTGGATTGACAAAGCGAGCCAATTGGATCTGACCAATGACCTGCGAGCCACCTGCTGCCAATTCAATCGACACCGTGCCATCGCGACCAAAGGTCACGCTGGAGGCTGTGTTGGGAATCGTGATGGCAGGCTGCAACAATGCGCCGTTGGCGGTCACAATTTGACCGGTGTTAGACAACTTGAAATTGCCGTCACGCGTGTAAGCAATGGTGCCGTCGGGTTGTGCAATTTGAAAGAAGCCTTCACCTGCAATGGCCAAGTCCAAAGGATTCTGGGTGTTGACCATATTGCCTTGGGCATGCTGCTTTTCAGTGGCAACAATGCGCACACCGGTACCGAGCATCAAACCTGTCGGCGCTTGTGTGTTGGCGCCCGTTTGGCCACCCGCTTGACGAATGTTTTGATAGAGCAAGTCTTCAAACACAGCGCGGTCACGCTTGAAACCAGTCGTGTTGACGTTGGCCAAGTTATTGGAAATCACATTCATGCGCATCTGCTGCGCATCCAAGCCAGTTTTGGCAACCCACATGCTAGCGTCCATGGCAAGCTCCTTTTTGTGTTTGGTAATTCGTTAAAGAAATTGAAAGTATCAAGAAGAGGCTCGCATCATGCTGCCGCCAGATTCATCAACGTCTTTGCTCTGTTTGATCACGTTGACTTGCATTTCAAATGTTCGACTTTGGTCCATCAGTTTCACCATCACTTCCATGGCGTTGACGTTAGAACCTTCCAGCGTTTGCGGTGACAGCGTGGTCAATCGGCCCGTCACAGGAATGTCTTCATTGGGCTTTCCAACCACGCGGAAAAAACTGTCTTCGCGTCGTTCTAAGTTCACCTCAGTGGCATCACGCAACAAAATGCGGTCAATTAACACTGGTGCAGCTGCTTCGGCTTGTCCTGGATTGGTGGCATAAACGGAGCCGTCTTTGGCAATGTCAATTAAAAAGCCAGGCGGAACCGTGATGGGGCCACCGTTTTGTCCACGAACCACAGCACCATTGCCAGTTTCTAAGACGCCGGTGCCGCTCAGTTTTAAATCGCCACGGCGTGTAAATGCCAATTCGCCATTGGGAGCCGTCACGCCCATCACCGCTTGATCGTCCATGGCCACATCCAAGTTGCGGCCTGTTTTCATGATCACACCAGGCTTCATGTTGATGTTGTCGCTTGAATATGCTTGCGGTTGTAAGCGCGATTCAAAACCAGCACCCTGTACCTTCAAGGTCAACATAGCGGACTCAAAGCTTCGCTTAAAACCAGGCGTGGCAACGTTGGCCAATTCGTTGGTTGTCATCTGGCGGGCGGTCCGCATTTCATTGATGGCAGCCGCGGCGTTAAAGGCTAAACGATCCATGTTGTTGTCCTGGTGTTAAGTCAGTGAAGCGTTGATTAAGAACGCAAGTTAATGATGGCCGAGGTCATCGTGCTGGATGTCTCAATGGCTTTGGCATTGGCTTGGAAGTTACGTTGTGCCGTAATCAAGTCCACCAACTCTTGCGTCAAGTCCACGTTGGCACGTTCTGTTGCACCGGCACGCAAGGTACCGAAACCAGCAGAACCTGGGGTTCCCAAAATGGGTTTGCCAGAGGCTGCAGAAGCCAAGAAGCTGGAGTCACCAATCTGACGCAAACCCACGGGGCTTGAGAAGTTCACCAACAAAATTTTGGCCAATGATTTTTGCGAACCGTTGGAGAAAGACGCACTGACCAATCCGTCGTTACCAATCGTCACGCCCACCAAGTCACCCTCGGGTGCGCCGTCTTGTGATTGCGACAAAACAGCAAAAGCAGACGAATACTGAGTGGAAGCAGAATAGTCAATGTTGATGGTCAAAGCACCCTTACCACCTGCCAGATACACAGTTTCCAACTGAGTACCTTCAACAGGCGACACCAAGTTACCACCGGTGTCAAAGGTCAGCTCGCCTTTGTCCAAGTACACAGGTGACCATGCAGGCAAGCCGGTGTAGCCATCGCTGTTGGTGGTTTCATTGCCTTCGCCATCGATATATTTGGGTTGTGGTGTGCCGTTGTTATAGTCGACGTGCTGGGTCGGTTGAATCCAAGTGGATGTTGAGCCACGACCCGCTTCAACCGCAGACAAGCCCCAAATGGGTTCGCCAGAAATTTTGATGAAGGAGTCAGCACCTGTTGTACCGCTGGTAAATTTGAATGCTTTTTTGGTTTGATCAAATTCAACTTTCACACCGTTGATTTCTTTGGGTGTGAGGCCATCTGCCCGAGTCTCGGTCATGGCATTGATTTTGGTTTGCAATGCCGTGCTGAATTCAGCCAGCGAGTATTCACCCACATCCACATAAACCGTCTCTTTAATACCGTCTACGGTCACAATGAATTTGTTGTTGGTGCTGTCAACGCTGAAATTGGTGCTGATGTTGACGGTGGGTGTGGTGCCATAGGCCGTTGCAGCCGTTGAAACAATACCCCGAGTGGCTTTGGTTTCTTGCGCAACTTCTTGGGCTTTGAGTCCCATGGCGGTTGCTGCGCTTGGGTTGATGCTTGAAACTGAAATGCTGGAGGTGTCGCCGGTGGTGCCCGACTGAACCACAAAAGTTTTGTTTACAGCATCAAAAACAACCTTCATGCCATAGCGTTCTGCACCTGTTGTGACAACGCCACCTACGGTAGAAGTGCGGGAAACACCAAAGCCCTTGATCAATTGGTTGGTAGCTTCTTCGGCAATCATGTCACCGGTAATTTTGGTCGTCGCAGGTAAAACAGAAAACTTTGATAGGTCAACTTTGACGGGTACGCCACTGTTGTCCACATCGACCGCAAAGGCATCGGCCACCAACAAGCTTGCTAACTCGCTCTTGGTTTTGCCAGCAATCCAGTCGTAGCTGGTTTCATCGACTGGGTTGCCAGTGACTTCAGCAGCGACCGATGTCTTCTTGGCTGTCAATTCATCCAAAGAAAACAATTGTGTTTTAGCCGTTGTCAGTTCGTCCTTGACTTGGCTGTAGGGCGCTGTTTGACCGTACTGGTTGACATAAATTTTTTCGTTGTTGGCGTCAGTGGCTTGAACCAAAGATGCGTTCACCTGGTCTTCACCAATGAACACATGGGTCTGCCATTTGTTGAATGGCACGTTCTGATTGGCGTTGGCGGTCTTCACGTAGTAGATGGTGGCCAAGTAACCGTTGCCACCATTGTCATACACCGTGAAGGCGGTTGACTTGTTGTAGGTGGCAGGGTTGCTGCGGTTGAAGGTTTCAGTAATGACTTCGGCATCGGCTGGGAAGTTCAAGCCCAAAGACACCAAAGAGGTTTGCTTGGCATCGCCGGAGGTCTTTTGTGGAATGGTCAACACCACACGTTCGTTGACGTTCGCAGAACCCGTCGAGTCAACTGTTGCTGCCATCAAACGCTGGCCTGAAGAGTTCACCACGTTGAATTGTTCGTTCAACAAGAATGAACCGTTACGTGTGAAGAGTTCTTGCAAACCGTCGGCTGAGCGCATGGGGAAGAAACCGTCACCGGTCACAGCCAAGTCAAGCGCGTTGGACGAGAAAGAAATGTTACCTTGCGAGAACTCTTGCGACACTTGTTTCAGAGACACACCCTGACCCACAGTCGAAGAAGCTTTTTGCAGCGGTGAGGTCGCAAAAATGTCACCGAAGTCAGCGCGTGAACGCTTGAAACCGGTGGTGCCCACGTTGGAGATGTTGTTACTGGTCACGCCCAACATAGCGGTGGCAGCATTCAATCCGGTCAGCGAGGTATAAAAAGACATGGTGGATAACTCCTAGGTTTGAGTTGGGTCTGGTGTGAAATAAATTAAGTGCCAACGCGTTGAACTTCAGTGAGCTTCACTGATCTGCCGCCGGTCACTTCCAATAAAATTGTTTTGTCTGCTTGCTGATTCACACCGGTCACAGTGGACAGCACATTGACCACTGGGTTGGTGGTCTTGCCTTGGCTAATCACGGTGGCTTTGAAGGTGTAGTTGCCATCGGGAACTTTGTTGCCCGCATCGCCGGTGCCGTCCCAAGCAAAAGGCATGTCACCTATTTTTTGGGCGCCCAAAGTTTGGCTGGTAACCAGCTGACCTTTGTCGTTAAAAACTTCCAGCTTGATGCCATCTGCACCGGTTGGCAAACTCACAAAGCCCTGCGCTGGTTTGCCGCCTTGTGTCATCACAGCAGGTGCGCCTGGCACCGCCACTGTTTTGCCGATCATGCTGGTGCTGCTCATCATGCGCTCGCCAGCCATGCTGTCGACATAAGCCTTGAGCGTGTCGGCCATGCTGGTCGTGGCCTCAAGTTGAGAGAACTGGGCAAGCTGCGCCACAAAGGCTTCGTTTTTGACAGGGTCCAAGGGGTCTTGGCATTTCAACTGCGTAGTAAACAAAGTCAGAAAATCTTTTTGACCCATGCCGCTGGATGTGCCGGCCTTGGCTGTCAATGCTTCATTGGCGGCTTGCGCAGTGGTTTTGATACCAGCTGGTGCATTGATGTTCTTGCCCGCATTGACAGCATTGGCTGCTGCATTCAATCCGGTGTTGTTGGCTGATAAAAACATGGTGGAAATTTCCTGTTAATGACTTGTTTTTTTACAAATCAAGTTTTGATGATGTCGATGGTGCGCATCAACATCTGGCGTGTGGTGTTCACCACTTCCACGTTGTTTTGATAAGAACGGGCGGCCGCCATCATTTCAACCATTTCGGTCATCTCGTTCACGTTGGCCAAGTACACATAACCATCTTTGTCGGCCATGGGGTTGGTTGGGTCTTGCATTTTTCGGATGGGCGCTGTGTCGTCCATGATCTTTTCGATGCGAACTCCACCTGCGTAGCCTTGCTCGTGAGCTTTTTGTTGGCCTTCTAGGATGGTTTTAAAGAAGGGGCGTTTGCCGCGAAAAGCTTCTGCTTCGTTACCAGTCACCGTGCCCGCGTTGGCCAAGTTAGAGGCGGTGGTGTTCATGCGAGTGGTTTGCGCATTCAGCGCAGAACCAGCGATGTTAAAAATACGATCAAGGGACATGTTTAATCTCCACGCAAGGCTCGGCGAATTCCGCTGACGCGGTTTTCAAGGATGTTCAATGTGGTTTGGTAATCAGCTGCAATCTGACCGAATTTGGCTTGTTCAACGTTCAATTCAACGGTGTTGCCGTCAAACGCAGCATTGAAGGGAATGCGAAACTTTTCACCTGCTGGACTTTCTTCCATGGGCAAGGCCATGTGCATGTTCCTGGTGGTTAGCAATGCGTCTTCACGGGTTTGTTTCAAGACCGATCTAAAGTCGATGTCTTTGGCTTTGTAGTGCGGGGTGTCGGCGTTGGCAATATTGCGCGCGAGCACTTCCATGCGCTTGCTGCGCAGTCCCAAGGCTTGAGCGTGTACACCCAGAGCGTTGTCAATCATGTTCATGATGTGGCTTCCTTCGCGTTAATCAAATGCCGGTTTACCGACAGCCCGAAGAATTAAAGTTCTCCGCAATGACTTCGATTGCAAGAGCCGTGCCATGTTTTGATTGCCGTTTTTCGATGGGTTTTTGACGGGTCAGCCACTTGATTTGTGAGGCGAGTCAAGGGTTTAGACGCAAGCCTTCACAACAGTTTTACAAATGAGAAAAGCGGCAAACCCTTGCCGCTTTCTTTGTCAATGTCTTATTCAGAAAAAAATTAAACGTCAACGAAGCCAAATTTTGGGCGCCTCGATGGCGTCGTAATCAGCAGCCTTCTGAACCTGCAACCTTGCCCTCGCGGCTGCATTGGTGCTGGGGTCTTGAGGCGGGTTCAGCGCTTGGTTGATAGCGTTGTTGACAGCATCGTTGTTGTGTGAACCCGCTGGGTTTTTCTTGAAACTGTTAAAACCTAAACGGTCGGCTGCGTTTTGCATCAAACCTTGCGTGATGGACACACGCGTCATGGGGGCTTGGGGGTCACGGCCTTCATACAAATACTTGGCCTGCTTGCCGGGTATGCCTAAGGGTTCTTCGGGGCGCTTCTCACCGCGGGCCGCGGGTTGTAACACGGCCAAGTAAAGTTCATCCAAGGGGACAGGCCCTTCTTTCTTCAAGCCCACCTTGTCAAAGTAGGTGTCGACCAGGTGCAATTGTTGGTAGACGCTGAGTCCCAAAATTTGTTTCGGTGCCTTGCCAAATCCGACTTCGGCAGCACCACGTGCCGGTCCGTCACAAAATTGAATGATGCCGTGGCATCGACTATTGGACGCTTGTGGATTCATGCCGTCGCTTTCCATGAGGGTTAAGCGGGCAAAGTCATCGGGCGCAAAATTGTGTTTCTTGGCCACTTGCAAAATCTTGTTGTAGACGTCTTGCTTTTCAACTTTGGGAATGAAGCCGCGGTTGACTGCGCGGTCCAGTGTTTGGCTCAAGACGGGGTGCGCAACGGCATTGATGTAATTGCCCCTTGGTAAACCAGTCACGGGGTTGGCCTTGGGGTTGGCCACAACGATGGTATTGGAAACCGGGTTGGCTTGACCGCTCGCGTTGCCCGCACTGCTTGTATTCGGGGGGCTCTGTGGGGCAATGGCTGTTGAATTGGCGTTGGCCACATTGTTTGGCTGGGTTTGTCCTGCTTGCCATTGCGCCAACATATTTTGTAATTGAATTCTTTGGCCAGGAAAAATGGCATTGGGGTTTTTGATGCCACTGTCTGCCGCCAACGCTTGCGTCCACCTGAATTCTTCAGACGGACTTAATTTGACGCCCTGTTGTTGGGCTTGCTCGCGAACGATGCTGGTCAATGTGTCGCCGGACTGAATCAAGCGCACGTTGGCTGGCAAAGCTTGGCCCAAGGCCTTGTCCATGGCTTGTGAAAAGCCTGGTCGTGACAAAGCCGCCGTGGTAGTAGGTGCTGTGCCAAAATTGGCATTGGGTAAATTTGACTCAACTCTCATGGTGATGGCATCTTTATTGCATGAACTCCGGTATGTTCAATCCAAGTGTCAAAACATCTACACCTGCGCAAGCCTTGATGCAAATCTTGTGCCTGACGGTTTTTTGGCTTTTCTTGCTAGCCTTGCCCTCGAGCGGTCTGGCACAAACGCCCAATTCACCGGGCGACAATATGAATACGCAGGTTCGCCAGTGGTTGTCTAGCACCCATGGGGTGGCTGCCAAAGACGTGGTCATTGCGCCTCTCGACAACCGCTTGAAGGTTCAAGGTTGTCAAAAACCGCTGTTGGTTGACCATCCCTTTGCCTCTAAAGAAACCGTCCGGGTGCGTTGCCCAGACCCAATTTGGCAACTGTATTTGCAAGTGAGCCTGCCAACGGCTTCCTTGCTGGCCCCTGCAAATGCGGGAAAAACAACATCCGCACCCGCCAAAACGGTGGTGGTTGCCAAGCGGCTCTTGCAAAGGGGCGTTATTTTGCAAGCCGATATGTTGGAAGAGGTTCAAGCTTCCCCGGGAAATGCCGATACCCAATTACTGAGTTCTTTGAAGGATGCCCAACAGGCTGAACTGACAAGAGACATTGCCGCAGGACAAGCATTGCGCATTTCCGACATTCGGCGTGCCGTCATGGTCAAACAGGGCCAATCGGTGATGTTGACTGTGGGGGAAAAGTCTGAGTTTCAGATTACTGTTCGGATGGAAGCCATGCAAGATGGCCGGATGGGCGAGCAAGTGAAGCTCAAAAACCCAGACTCTGGCAAGCAGGTTTCGGGTGTGGTCACGGGCCCCAACACGGCCAGAGGACTTTGAAATGCAAAAAATGTGCTGTTTTTTGCCAAAAAAGCTCAAATATTTCCAAAAAGTGATTCAAGTTCTAGAATCTACTGTCGATACTGAGCATGTCCAACCCTCTAATGTGTGGGTTGATGTGAGAAAGAATCAGAAAGTGAGTCAGCTATGACCGATGCAATTTCAAATTATGGACAGCGTGCCCAATCGGATGCGTCGCTGCGCAGCGCATTGGATAAAGTGAACCGCAAAAGTGGCTCTAGCAGCAGTGCTGCTACCGAAACACCCGCCCCGACCAGCAGCGCCAAAGCGCCTGGTCCCGATGAATTGCGTTTGACCAATGTGGCAGCCCGCGCCATGGCCGAGCCCGATTTTGATCGCGCCAAAGTTGAGTCTATTAAGCAAGCCATTCAAGACGGTCAGTATCCATTGAACCCCCGCAAAATTGCCGAGAGTTTCCACGCTATTGAGCAAATGATTCGTGAGTGAGCAGGCACTTTCAGTTTCTGATCAGCTTGTCCAGCTGTTGGCTTTAGAGTTTGAAGCGCTCAAGAGCCAAGATCTGGACCGGTTCGAGTCTCTGCAGCCCGGTAAAAATGACCTATTGGCCCAGTTGTCCCAACTGTGTCCCCCCGCCGAAGATCTCCAAAACCTGCCCGAGTGGGAAACTTTGCGCGAAAAACTCATCGAGTGTCGCGATTTGCACAGGCGCAATGCTGTGCTGATTGAGCGCAAACTCGACACCATTCGCGGCGCCTTGCACAGCTTGAGAGCTGGCGATTCGGGTAGCCCTGTCGAGGTTTATGACCGGCTCGGTCAAGTGGCCCGCTTTAGCCGCGGCCGCGGATACCACGAAGTTTAAAGTTTGAATCAGCTTGGGCTAGACAGGCTCATTGGGTTCTAGCGCAGCTTCCGATTTTTCATCGCCTGGGCGCATGCCCTTCAACCAATAAACCCACGACAAAACCACGGCCACCGCAGTGTAGAGTTCTTGCGGAATTTCCTGATCGACTTCGAGCCGGCTGAGAAGCGCCAACAATTGGGGGTCTTCTGAAATGAACACACCTTGCTCACGTGCTTCTTCCAGCATGCGCATGGCCAAGTCGTCGTCTCCTTTGGCGGTGACAACGGGCACGGGGTGCTTGCCATAAGCCAGTGCCACCGCTTGACGCATGTGCCGGCTCATGCGGAGACATCCACCACCAAGCCACGGCCTGAAGGTGTCCAGTTGCTGGGTTCAGCGGGGCGACTGCCGTGAACCACATTGAATGAACGCATGTTAAGACCTGCATCGCGGAGTTCATCGCCCAACAAAGAAGCGCGTGATCTGGCTTGATCCACCACGAAGGCTTGCTCAGCCCACATGGTGAGCTCAATTTGCTGTGCATTCATCAATTGTGTTTTGAGCCAAACAGGCCCTAGATCCTCAGTTTTGGAGTGCACATTGACCGTGAGAACAGGCTGTTCGCCATCTTGCCGCGGACCGCGCCTGACTGTGAGTTCAACCGGGTTTGAATCGACAAACGGCAAAGTCATGCTGAACAAAACTTCTTGCTGGGCTTGCGCTTGCACAGCTTTAACTTGATTGGCTTCTAAATCGTCTACGGCTTGGGTCAGTTTTTCAATCAGACCTTCTTCGATGTCTGCAGATTCAGGCGTGTTCCCAATACTCAGTTCGTTGATGAGCCTTCTGAGGAATTGTTTGGGATCTTGTACGGGCGCTTGCATCCCCTTGGCCAGCCAAACTTCTGCCCCCATGGCGCCCATCATGGCTTGGCGCAGTGCGGCGGGTGTGAGCTGTGCCATGGACAGTTGCATGCC
>JACCDZ011056165.1_pt1 | contig 13778 bp, 11 predicted proteins | sample 7449551 | NCBI WGS metagenome assembly JACCDZ01 (sample SAMN15323452, study PRJNA562643) | freshwater metagenome | isolation source: river surface water | place: USA:Blue River Watershed | collected 2017-08-18
ACAAGTGTTCGTGCAATTCCAGCAAAGTTAATGATTGACAATCGCACAGTCATAAATAATCACTTAAAACGTGCACGTGGTGGAAAAGTTTCTTTCACACATTTAATTGGTTACGCGATGATTAAGGCGCTTCGCGAAGCTCCCGAAATGAATGCCTTCTTTACCGAACTCGATGGCAAACCTGCAATCGGCCACCCGGATCACATCAATCTTGGAATCGCAATTGATCTTGCAAAGGAAGATGGTTCACGACAACTTCTTGTTCCATCTATTAAGGGTTGTGAAGCTCTTGATTTTGGTCAGTTCTGGGCTGAATACGAATCTCTCGTTAAGAAAGCCCGTAAAGGCGCTTTGACTGTTGAGGACTTTGCAGGCACCACAGTTTCACTCACAAATCCCGGAACTATCGGAACAGTTCATTCGGTACCGCGCTTAGTTCAAGGACAAGGTTTAATTCTTGGAGTTGGCGCGATGGATTACCCAGCTGAATTCCAGGGTGCAAGCGAGGAAACCATTGCCGAACTCGCTATTTCAAAAGTTGTCACGCTTACTTCCACTTATGACCATCGCATCATCCAAGGCGCACAATCCGGAGATTTCCTCCGCAGAATTCACGAGATTCTTCTTGGCGATGGGGATTTCTACGGTGAAATCTTTGCAGCGCTTCGAATTCCATATGTTCCAATTCATTGGCATGCGGACATTCCAGAAGGTAAAGATCAACTCAATAAAGCTGCGCGCACTCAACAACTAATTCAGGCCTACCGTACTAACGGCCACTTGATGGCTGATATAGATCCTTTGGAATACAAACAGAGAAGCCATCCTGATCTCGATGTTGTAACTCATGGTTTAACTCTCTGGGATCTCGATCGCGAAGTTGCTACCGGCGGTTTTGGCGGACGTCCTTACGCAAAACTACGTAACATTTTGGGAATCTTGCGTGACTCGTACTGCCGCTCTATCGGAATTGAATATATGTATATCGATTCACCTGAAGAACGTAAATGGATTCAGAATCAGGTCGAAGTGGGTTCGCCATTCTTCCCTCGCGAAGAGCAGCTTCGAATCTTGCGCAAACTCAACTCCGCAGAAGCATTTGAAACTTTCCTTCATACAAAATTCGTAGGTCAGAAACGTTTCTCTCTTGAAGGCGGAGAATCTGTTATTCCTCTTCTCGATGCAATTGCGCGCTATGCAGCAAAGGCTCAACTTGATGAAGTCAGCATCGGAATGCCGCACCGTGGACGTCTCAATGTTCTCGCCAATGTTGCAGGTAAGTCCTACGGTCAAATCTTCCAAGAGTTTGAGGGGCACTACCAAGAAAATGAAGTCCAAGGCTCCGGCGATGTGAAATATCACCTCGGAACTTACGGGGATTTTGTTACTGAAGCTGGTGAGAAAACCAAGATTTACCTCGCTGCTAACCCTTCACACCTAGAAGCGGTTAATCCGGTTCTCGAAGGAATTGTCCGCGCTAAGCAAGATAAGAAGAACATCAAGAGCGCGTTCTCTGTGCTACCCATCTTGATCCATGGTGATGCTGCTTTCGCTGGACAAGGTGTAGTTGCAGAAACATTGAACATGTCTCAACTTCGTGGCTATCGCACTGGTGGAACAATTCATGTAGTCATCAATAACCAAGTTGGATTTACAACTTCTCCAGAATCTGCACGTTCTTCCCGATACTCAACAGATATTGCTAAGTTGATTCAAGCTCCGGTCTTCCATGTCAATGGAGATGATCCCGAAGCCTGCGTTCGCGTGGCACGCGTAGCATTTGAATACCGTCAGACCTTTAACAAAGATGTTGTGATTGACATGGTCTGCTATCGCCGACGTGGACATAATGAAGGTGATGAACCAAGCTTCACCCAACCACGCATGTACAAACTTATTGATGCGAAGCGCACAACTCGCGTGCTCTACTCTGAAGCTTTAGTCGGTCGTGGTGATATCACTCAAGAAGAATCCGATGAGATTGCTCGCGAATTCCACGCTCAACTCGAAGGCATCTTCAACGCTGTTCATGACAAACTCCCAGAAAAGCCTGCATTTAATCGCCTTGAGACTCTAGATCCCCTACAAACCAATACAGCAATTACCGAAGATGTTGCACGTAAAGTTGCCGCTACCCAAGTTGCAGTACCAGAGAATTTCAAAGTACATCCCAAACTCACACCGCAATTGCAACGTCGCGTCACAATGCTCGATGACGGAACAGTTGATTGGTCAGGCGGCGAAATGCTCGCTTTTGGATCACTGCTTCTTGAAGGACATCCGATTCGCATTGCAGGTCAAGACGTAGGTCGTGGAACTTTCTCTAATCGTCATGCTGTTGTTCGCGATCATGAAGATGGCAGTGAATGGATTCCGCTACGAGGGCTCATCACAAATGACAATCAATTCTTTGTTGTTGATTCCCTACTCTCTGAATATGCCGCAATGGGCTTTGAATATGGCTATTCAGTTGAGCGTGATAACGCCCTAGTTATATGGGAAGGCCAATTTGGAGATTTCGCAAATGGCGCCCAGACCATTATTGATGAATTTATCTCTTCATCTCTTCAGAAATGGGGAGAGCGCTCCTCGGTAGTTCTCTTGCTCCCACACGGTTATGAAGGGCAAGGACCTGATCACTCATCAGGTCGCATTGAACGTTTCTTAACGCTCTGCGCCGAAAACAATATGACTGTCGCACAGCCAACATCAGCTGCTTCATATTTCCACTTACTTCGTTGGCACATTAAGAATCCGGCTCGTCGTCCACTCATTGTCTTTGAACCAAAATCTATGCTCCGTCTCAAAGCAGCAGCATCGAAACTCTCTGACTTTACTTCTGGAACATTTAAGCCATTTATTGGTGATTCAACTGTTTCTGGCGCGTCTCGTGTAATTCTCTGTAGCGGCAAGATTTATTGGGAATTAGTTGCAGAGCGCGCAAAACTTGGCGATACAACCACCGCTATCGTGCGCGTGGAACAGCTCTATCCGCTTCCCGTGACAGATATCGTCACAGAAATTAGTAAGCATCCAAATGCCAATTTGCTCTGGGTACAAGATGAACCTGCAAACCAAGGACCATGGCCATTTGTACAAGCAAATCTCTCTGAACATCTCGGCGGTCGCGAACTTCGCCGCGTATCACGTCGCGCAGCTGCAAGCCCTGCGACAGGAAGTATTTATGTTCACGAAGAAGAGCAAAAAGCGCTTATTGCTGAAGCTTTCTCTCGCTAGTTTTCTGTAATCGCAGTAAAACTCTCCCTCTAACTTCGTGCGCAGGAATGTAGCCCCAAGTCCGAGAGTCACTCATACGTAGTTCTACTTCCGGATCGCGATTGTCGCCTTCTACCCAATAAGCGCCGCTATGTGACTTCTGGATTCGTTTAATGAAAAAAACACCTGGCATTTCTTCGCGTTCGATGACGACTACGCTGGTTAGCGGCAACTCTCTCTCAATTCCTGTGAACCACTTAACAAGGAGTACATCGCCATCGTTAAATGTAGGAGACATGGACTCGCCAGCGACCTTGACCCGACGTAGGCCCATAAAGCCAAATTTCGCCATGGCGGGTAGTCTTCCACTAACACGCAAGTCTTACGAAGTGAGGAATCTTATGCTTACAGTTCATGCACATTGCGATCTACCTTGTGGCGTTTACGATCCAGCGCAAGCCAAGATCGAAGCGCAATCAGTCAAAGCATGTATGGAGAAATACGCCGCATCATCTGATCCAGATTTTAAGGCTCGCGCTGTTTCCATCAAGGAAGCGCGTTCCAACATGGTCAAAGAACATCTCTGGGTTCTATGGACCGACTACTTCAAGCCAAATCATTTTGAAGCACATCCACAACTTCATGGCCTATTCAACGAAGCCACAAAACTTGCCGGAGCAGCTGGCACAAAGGGAACTGTTGATGTTGCTGTTGCAGATAAGCTCATTGCAAAGATTGATGAGATTGCTGAAATCTTCTGGACTACAAAGAAGTAATCACTCAGTTTCTCTCTGAGAAATCAGAGTAAACGCGGCGGTCCGCGCAAGGAACGAAACTCGTTCCACTAAGTTTCGACGCATCATTGATGCCGCAACTAAGCGCGGGCCGTCATGTATTTCGCAGACAAAAGTTAAAGTTCCTTCTTCAAATGCGACACATGTCGCAGCGCCTTGTACTTCTGAGCCAATTCCAACTGATTCATGAACTTCTAATTCAATATCAGCAAGATATGTTGATTCACCATTATCAAGAAATTCAGCAAGTGCGGAGTTGCACGCGCTTTCCATCAGAGTAACTAGGAAACTGGTGGAGAGAATGGGCATATCGCCACTTCCGTGAGCGAGCGCTGTATCACCAGGACGGACCACCATTTGGGAAATTCCGACCGCGCCGACAACTTGTTCCCCCTGCATGGGAAATTAACCTAGCAGGATATGAGCTAACTAGAAGGGAAAGTCTCTCCGAATTTCGTGGGAAGTTTCGATCTCAATCTGGGTTTCACCATCAATTGTGATTTCAGTTCGGCGATATTGAGTGATGATTTCAGTTTGGGTGTAGCCGGCTAACTCTTGTAGCTGCAGTTCATGGAGTTGGTGAGCAATCCGCTCTTGCAAAGTTGAGGGCGCTGTTTCGCAGCATGAACGAGTAAGAAGGGTTCTGATGAGGTTAAGAGCGCGGCGCTCTGTCTCAAGTTGTTCGCGGCATCCTTCGCATTCCTGGAGATGGAACGCGATTTGATTGAAGGTTGCTGAGTCGTCAATCTCATTGTCAATGAAGAGTACGAGGGATTCGCGGCAATTCTCACATGATGCGTTACTCATTCCGCACCCCCTTTCACATATCCACGCTCGCGAGCGTAATCGGTCAATTTCTCGCGAAGTTGTTTACGACCGCGGTGCAAACGTGACATGACAGTTCCAGCAGGAACGCCAACAATTTCTGCAATTTCTTTATAGGAGAAACCTTCAACATCGGCGAGAAAAACCGCCATGCGAAACTCTTCAGGAATTTCCGCTAGAGCGTTTTTGATGTCGCTATCAGGTAAGTTTTCTAGAACTACATCTTCCGTTGATTTACCTTGATCGCTGGTGTGTGAAGAAGCCTCAGCAATCTGCCAATCTTCTAATTCAGAGTCTGATGTTTGGGGGCGGCGTTGATCTTTTCTATAGGTATTGATGAAAGTAGTTGTGAGAACTCGATAGAGCCATGCTTTGAGATTCGTACCTGGTTCAAATTGATGAAAAGAGGTGTAAGCCTTTGCGTATGTGTCTTGTACTAAATCTTGAGCATCTTCCGGATTTTTTGTGTATCGCATGGCCGCGGCATAAAGCTGATTCATGTATTGGAGCGCATCGCGCTCAAATCTCTTTTTACGTTCCGCAGCGCTCTCTTTTTCCCGATCGACGCGCACCAATTCTCCAGCGCTGCTGGAGTCTGGGGTCGAGATTTCGGTCGGCATTGATGCCAAGGTTATCGCCACAGTCGTTCAACTCGCATTTTGTCTCGGATATTCCCCACAAACTCTGAGAGATTTATCTAGCGCTGCCACGATTAGAACAGAGTCTCGGGCTCCCCTAATTCGATCGGTGTGACAAGTTCCGCTCCGTTATTGCGGATTGAGTTAACAAGGGGCGCAACGGGCCAATATTGCAGATGGTCATCGGGTTTTTCGATCTTCATTAGTCCGCGTACTTGTTCCACATCAGTTAGTGATGAATCCATCCAAGTGCTCCACCGCTCACGTGGCAGGAAGAGCGGCATACGGTTATGTACTTTTGCAAGATCGCCAACTGCATCGCGAGTAATAATTGCAACGCTATCTTTAATTTCACCGTCAGGTGAGATCCAACGATCATAAATTCCAGCGAATGCCAAGAGTTTATTGTCATCGCGAGATATGAACACGGGTTGCTTAGTCTTGTATCGACCAAGTTCGGTGGCCCATTCGTAATATCCCGAAGCTGGCACTAAACAACGATTGGATCTAAAAGCTTTTCTAAATGTTGGTTTTTCGTGAACTGATTCAGAGCGGGCATTAATGGCCTGCGATTGGCTACGAACCGCTTCAACCAAATTCTTGCTCCACGGTGCGACAAGTCCCCATGATGCAATCTTGATCTCATCATTTTTGATGATGTAAATATCTTGAGTTGGCTTGATATTCCAATCCACCGGAAGAGTGCGATCTGGAAGCCCAGCGGTAGAAAACTCCTCTGCAATGTCTGTGAGCATGGCTGAGAGCGCAAATCGACCGCACATGCTCCTAATCTATTACTCAAACTTCTTCTCATTGCTATCAACTAGAATCACCTATATGTGGCGCGCTCCGTTTAGAGGGAATAATCCTGTTGCTGCCACCATCACAATTCCTGGTTCAAAATCAGTAACGAACCGTGCGCTCATCTTGAGCGCACTTGCGAGCACTCCTTCAACTTTGCGTCGTCCACTTCGTTCCCGCGATACCGAACTTATGGCTCAAGGACTTCGAGCGCTCGGAGTTGGTATTACCGAAAGCATTGATAACACAGGCGATGAAATATGGAGTATTACACCGGGCCCACTCTTTGGCCCTGCTTCAATTGATGTAGGTAATGCCGGAACAGTGATGAGGTTCCTCCCGCCGTTAGCTGCCTTAGCCCGCGGTCTAGTTAATTTTGATGGCGATCCTCGTTCTCACGAACGCCCACTTGGTCCAGTAATTAAAGCGCTAGAAGCGCTGGGAGTTTCGATAGACCATAAGAATAGATTTGCTCTTCCTCTAACTATCAACGGTTCGGGATCGCTGAACGGCGGCGTAATAGAAATTGATGCAAGTTCATCGAGTCAATTTGTTTCGGCACTTCTGCTCGTGGGACCTGCTATGAAAAATGGAATCACTGTGAGACATATTGGAGAAACACTTCCATCTCAACCACATATCGATATGACTGTTGCGATGTTGCGCCAATTTGGTGCAGATGTAGATGACTCAACGCCCGCCCAGTGGAGCGTTAAACCTGGACTTTTGCGAGGTCAAGATATGGTCATCGAACCAGATCTCTCTAACGCTGCGCCATTTATGTCGGTCGCACTTGTTTGTGGTGGTGAAGTAATAATTCGTGATTGGCCTAAAGTTACAACTCAACCGGGTGATTCACTCCGTGAAATTTTTACTCGCATGGGTGGACAAGTTAGTTTTACTGATCAGGGTTTGAAAGTCTCAGGTACTGGAGTTCTTCATGGCATCGATATTGATCTTCATGATGTTGGTGAATTAACTCCATCTATCGCAGCTGTCGCAGCTTTGGCAGATTCACCTTCATCACTCCGCGGCATCGGACATCTACGACTACACGAAACTGATCGATTAATTGCGCTCCGCACCGAGATTAATAACCTTGGCGGAAATGTGATGGAAGAAGAGAGCGCGCTCCACATCACGCCTGCCCCACTTCATGCTGGAACATTTCATACTTACGAGGATCATCGATTAGCTACGGCTGGCGCGGTTATTGGCCTTGTTGTTGATGGCGTATCAGTAGAAAACATTGAAACCACTCGAAAAACCCTCCCTGATTTCCCCGGACTTTGGAGTGAAGTACTCAATGGCTAGACGCCGCCCTGATGAGAGCGATATTCGGATTCGCCCACCTCGCTCCACTCGTCCACGCAGTAAAGATCGACCTTCACATAAAGATTCAGTAAGTGCCATTGTTGTTACGGTCGATCGCGGCCGAACTTTGTGTCGGACTGATAAGGGTGTCTTGGTTAATTCCATGAAAGCCAGAGAGCTTGGCAAGAACTCAGTTGTGGTGGGAGATCAAGTTAATCTTGTTGGCGATACCAGCGGAGCTGAAGGTTCCTTGGCTCGTATTGTCGGAGTTCAGCCGCGTCGTAATTCTCTCTCTCGAACTATTGATGATGCTGGGGCATTTGAAAAAACTATTGCTGCAAATATAGATCAGATGATAATTGTTGCCGCATCTGCAAATCCCGAGCCGCGACATGGATTTATAGATCGTTGTTTGGCGGTTGCATACGATCAAGGAATAGTTCCAATAATCGTCATGACTAAGTCTGATCTAAACAATCCAGAAGATTTTTTAAGAGCTTATGACGCCCTTGATGTGAAATCTTTTGCTATTCAACGAGGTGGAGATTTAAGAGATATACAAGCTGCGCTGCAGAATAAGAGCTCGGTATTGATAGGACATTCAGGAGTTGGTAAGTCAACTCTTGTAAATGCTCTTTTGGGTGAGACTCATCGTGCAACTGGTGATGTCAATGATGCAACTGGTCGAGGGCGCCACACTTCTTCAAGCGCAATAGCTTTTGAACTTCCCTCAGGTGGGACAATCATTGACACTCCAGGCGTCCGATCATTTGGGTTGGAACATATTGATAAATCCCGCGTGATTAGCTCTTTTGAAGAGTTAGGAAAAGCTATTGCGCGTTGCCCAAAGAATTGTTCCCATGACGAAGAGATGTGTGCTCTAAATGACTATGTATTGGAGCACTCCGAAAGAAAACTACGGGTAGAAAGTCTGCGACGACTGCTCGCATCAAGCTCTCAGCCGTTAATCTAGGCTCACCATGAAGTATCCCGGCGATCTATTGAGCGATGTTGAACTCTTAAAGTTACTCGCCGATGCCAGCGATGAAATTTCTTTTGATCGATTTCATTCCCAGGATCTTAAGATTGAAACGAAACCAGATTCAACACCTGTCACCGACGCAGATCGTGCCGTAGAGAAAAAGATTCGCGAGATACTTGCATCTGAGAGACCTCAGGACAAGATAGTTGGCGAAGAATTTGGAAGCCCTAATGAAATTAAACCGGGCGAACGTTATTGGGTCATCGATCCAATAGATGGGACTAAGAACTTTCTGCGTGGTGTTCCTATCTGGGCATCGTTAATCGGACTGGTATCTAGAAATAACGATGGAGAAGATCAAGTAATTGCCGGAATGGTTAGTTCCCCAGCACTCTTTCGCCGTTGGTACGCTGCTCTTGGATTCGGTGCCTTTACCGAAGTGAATGGCGGAGCCGCGGTGCAAATCTCTGTTTCAAACGTTAAGAATTTAAACGATGCATCACTTTCATTCTCCGATTTAGTTGGGTGGGGTGAACGTAGGGATTTGTATCTTGCTTTCATGGAACGAGCATGGAGAGTGCGTGGCATTGGAGATTTCTGGTCACATATGTTGGTCGCAGAAGGCGCAGTTGATATCGCTGCAGAGCCAAAATTGGCGCTCTGGGATATGGCAGCCGTTGCCATTGTGGTTAAAGAGGCTGGTGGACGCTTTAGTGATCTGGAAAATAATGATGGTCCTTTTGGCAAAAGTGGCGTCTCCACAAATGGCTATCTCCATGATGTATTTATTAAGGCAATCAACTCATGAGTACTGAAAGCGTTCAAGAAAAGCTAGAACAAGTAGATCTTGCTATAAATGGCATGACATGTTCTTCCTGCGTTGCGACAGTGGAACGCTCACTCAATAAAGTTCCTGGCGCCCAAGCCACAGTAAATCTTGCGACGGAAACCGCTCATATTCTCGTTCCAGAAGGCACGCGCACCCAAACTCTTATAGAAGCGGTGTCGAAAGCTGGCTATAGCGCAAAACTGCGTACCAATGAGATGGAGAGTTTTTCTCATACTCGCAAACTTGGGATAAGAGTAGTTCTCTCTTTGCTGCTCACAATCCCGGTCGTTCTGCTATCGATGTGGCATGACGTTCACAAGCGAGTTGATCAAATCATTCTTGATCAACTTCAATTACTAAATGTTCCTGCGCCTCTGTATTCTGCAACAGGTTGGTTGGTGATAGCGCTGAGCGCTCCTGTTGTACTTATTATCGCTTGGCCAATCCATCGCGCCGCACTTCGCAACTTGGCACACCCAACTATGGATAATTTGATTTCACTTGGCTCTCTCACAGCGTTTGGCTGGTCGATATATGCCAACTCAACGGGGGCTGGAGATATTTATGCGGAAGTCGCAGCTTCGGTTGTTTCCTTCATTGTTTTAGGTAGGTATTTGGAAGCGCGGGCAAAGAAACGCGCTGGTTCCACTTTGGCACATTTGCTGTCACTTAACCCAAAAGAAGTCACCATCTTGCGCGGTAATGAAGAATTACATGCTCCTATTCAAAACTTACAAATCGGTGATCGCTGTGTTGTGAAGCCAGGAGATCGCATTCCTACCGATGGAGTTGTTGTTGAAGGCACGAGTTCCGTTGATAACTCGCTATTGACTGGTGAATCCCTTCCCATTGATGTCACGTTAGGCAGTGAAGTAATTGCGGGTTCCATTAATAAATCTGGACGTCTGGTTATCGAAGCGCGTCGAATTGGAAATGACACCGAGCTTGCTCGAATTACCAAAATGGTGCTGACCGCTCAAGGTGAGAAGGCGCCCATTCAAAAATTGGCCGATCGAATCAGTAATGTCTTTGTACCAATTGTCATTGCGCTTGCGATTGCAACATTTGTTACCTGGTACTTGCTCGATAACTCACTCCAGGATTCGATGCGGGCTGCCGTGGCACTACTTGTTATTGCATGCCCATGTGCGCTGGGGCTTGCTACTCCGGTTGCGCTCTTAGTTGCGACTGGGAAGGGAGCATCGGCGGGGATAGTGCTTCGTAAGACTTCTGCGCTTGAAGTTGCTACCAAGATTTCTACAGTTGTGCTGGATAAAACGGGAACGCTCACAACGGGTGCAATGAAAGTTCAGAACATCACGATTCCTGATCTGGGCAAGAACTCCCCTGGTGTCACGCCCCATGAATTGTTAATGGCAGTTCACTCTCTTGAGAAAGAAAGTAGCCATCCCATTGCCTCTGCAATTGTTGCAAACCTTGCATCCCAAGGCATGGGACGCAAAGAGTTACGCGACTTTGTTGAAACAGCAGGCCAAGGTGTCGCGGCAAGAATCAGATTTGGCGAAAGAGATATGCCAGTTCTTATTGGAACACCGGAATCAATTCGCAGAGCGACAGTATCGCTTCACCCAGAACTTGAAGCTGCAGTCTCAGGAGCTCGACTCCGCGGTAATTCAGTCGCGGTTGTCGCCGTTGATGGAATTGCAACGGCTGTCTTTGAAGTCGGAGATACCTTAAGAACTGATGCAAAAGACACAATCGCAGAATTTAATCACCGTGATATTGATACATGGTTGATTACCGGAGATAGCGAAGCTGCCGCGCATCAGATCGCAATTGAAGTTGGAATTCCTACCAAGAATGTAATCGCACTTGCTACTCCTGAGAGAAAGATTGCAAAGATTAAAGAGCTCCGTTCAGCAGGAGAAAAGGTTCTGATGATTGGCGATGGCATCAATGACGCTGCTGCCATTTCAGAGGCGGATCTCAGTATGGCTTTAGGCACAGGTACCGATACAGCGATTGCTAGCGCTGATATCACCTTAATGAGACCGGAATTAAAGAGTGCAATTTCAGCATTAAATCTCTCTAAAAATACTCTGAGAATTGTCCGAACAAATCTTCTTTGGGCTTTCATTTATAACGTTATTGGTATGCCGATTGCAGCTTTGGGTTTATTAAATCCAATGTACGCCGGAGGTGCGATGGCAGCCTCAAGTCTTTTCGTTGTCCTTAATTCGCTTCGTTTGAACCGCGCCAGTACGCTCGCGGCGTGAATTTAACAACCTCAACCTGGCTCATAACTGTTGGCCTTATTGTGGGCCTTCTACTCTTTGACCTACTTACGTCGACGCGAAAAGCGCATGATGTCTCATTTAAGGAAGCATCGTTCTGGTCGATTTTCTATATCGCTGTTGCGATAATTTTCGGAGCTTGGGTGTGGAGTGACTTTGGTGCCCAATTTGGTAAAGAATATTTCGCTGCATACATCGTTGAGAAATCGCTTTCGGTAGATAACCTCTTTGTCTTCCTTATCATTCTTACCAATTTTGCAGTTCCATCTATTTATCATCAACGGGTTTTGATGGTTGGTATTGTCCTAGCCCTAGTTATGCGCGCGATTTTTATCGCTCTTGGTGCAGCAGCCCTCAAGGCTTTCTCTTTTACCTTCGTTATTTTTGGTGGAATATTGCTATGGACAGGAATCAAACTTTTCCAGCATTGGGATGAGGATCCAGATCCATCCGAAAATGCGATAGTTCGTTTTGTACAACGCAAGTTCCGCTTCACAAACGAATTCCATGGTGGAAGAGTTTTTATTAAAGAAAATGGAAAGCGAATAGCTACTCCGCTCTTACTTGTCATGGTTGCAATTGGCGCTACTGACTTGCTCTTTGCCCTTGACTCTATTCCTGCAACTTTTGGCGTGACTCAAGAGCCATTTCTAGTATTTGCAGCAAACGCTTTTGCACTTCTTGGACTACGCGCACTTTATTTCTTGATTAAGAATCTTGTGAACAAGCTCATTTATCTTTCAATGGGCCTTGCCTTTATCTTGATCTTCATTGGATTTAAGTTGATTCTGGTCTGGGCTCATGAGGAATGGGCCAACATTCCAAAGATCTCCACAAACTTCTCACTCGCAGTGATCGGAGCGATTCTTCTGATCTCTACAGTGGCAAGTTTGATTAAGTCCAAGCGTGACCCGTCTGCAAAGGGCCATGCAGGACGTATGTCTGACCCAAAAAAGAAAAAAGACGCTTAGTTTTCTAAGCGTCTTTCTTTCAAAGTAGCGGGGGCAGGATTTGAACCTACGACCTCTGGGTTATGAGCCCAGCGAGCTACCGAGCTGCTCCACCCCGCGTCGGTTGCCCTAATCGTAGAGGCTGCGTTCAATTACGCCAAAACGATTAACGATTTTGCGCTGAAACCGCCGCTTCGATTGCAGACTTCAAACGATCTTGCGCTTTTCCATAAGCAGCAAAATCACCTTTAGCGAGAGCAGCTTGTGCATCGCGTAACGCTTGTTGTGCACTCGCTAATGCATTTGCAAGATCTCTATTTGTTCCCGTCGAAGGTGTTGAAGTTCCACCACTAGACGGAGTCGAAGTTGAAGTTCCAGAGTCTCCGCCGAAGACTTGATCCAACGCACCTTGAAGTGTGTCATCAAATCCAATCTTCTCACCAAAGGAAACGAGAACTTTCTGTAGCAACGGATAAGCAGCAGCATTAGCTGTGGCGCGAACATAAACTGGTTGCACATACAGCAACCCGCCACCGACTGGAAGAGTCAGCAAGTTTCCGAGCACAACATCAGATCCACCTTGACGTAGCAGTGAAAGTGATAGCGCAACCGTTGGATTTGCTTCGAAGTTTGATGCAACTTGTGAAGGTCCCGCAACGTTTGTGGAGCGCTGTAATTGGAGAACTGTGAACTTTCCATAATCCTCACCTGGATCTGAATTCACAACTGCGAATGCCGAGAGGTTTTCGCGACCACCACGTGGAACGAATGGAGTTGTGAGCGAGAAGGATGCTTTCTTCTCGCCTGGAAGTTGGAGCGTGTAGTAATAGGGAGGTTGTGCACCAGCGTTAGCGCCCAGCGTTGATGGGTCACGAGGTACGCGCCAGAAATCTTGTCCGCCATAGAAAGCGTTGGCGTTCTTCACGTGATAAAGCGAGAGAACATCGCGCTGTACGCGGAAGAGATCTTCAGGATAGCGAACGTGGGATACCAAGGAATCTGACATCTCAGATTTCTTCTTGATAACTCCAGGGAATGCCTTCATCCATGTAGCAAGTACCGGATCCTTTTCATCCCACGCATAGAGAGTCACTGTTCCGTCATAGGCATCCACTGTTGCCTTCACTGAGTTACGGATGTAATTAATCGTTGAATTTGGTACCGCAGTAAGTGG
>JACCDZ011868713.1_pt1 | contig 13775 bp, 15 predicted proteins | sample 7449551 | NCBI WGS metagenome assembly JACCDZ01 (sample SAMN15323452, study PRJNA562643) | freshwater metagenome | isolation source: river surface water | place: USA:Blue River Watershed | collected 2017-08-18
AAGCCAGGACGCATTCCATCTGAGCTAATCAAGCAGCACGTAGACAAAGTGGTCACGGTAAGTGATGATGAAATTGCCAAGGCGATTGTGGTTTTGATGGAACGTTCAAAGCAGGTGGTTGAGCCTGCCGGTGCTGTTGCAGTAGCTGCGCTGATGTCTGGCGCATTCAAGCCAAAGGGTAAGACCGTGGCAGTGCTTTCGGGCGGCAACATCGACACGCTCCTAATGCAAAAGGTAATTGGGCACGGTCTCGCTGCCTCGGAGCGATACACGACAATCTCGGTCATGCTTCCGGATCGCCCAGGTCAGTTGGTAAAAACTGCCGAAGCAATTGCAGCCGCGCACGGAAACGTGGTTGAAGTGCTGCACACCAGGCACGGCAAGGGTCTTGAGATCAGCGAAGTTGAGCTTCGTATGAGCGTTGAAACAACTGGCCACGAACACCGCCAGCGGGTCTTGAAGGCTCTGCAGGCTGCCGGCCTAAAGGCGCGCATCGAAGCTGATTAGCAAAAAATCCCGGTCTGTATAGGCCGGGATTTTTCTTTTTTTGGCTTTAGCCCTCGAAGTTTTTTACTTCTAGAATCTCAATGGTGCGCTCCTTGCCGTTTGGGGCAAAAAAGCTCACGGTCTCGCCGACTTTGGCTCCCATAATTGCTGTTCCAATTGGGCTGTCTGGGCTGTAAACATCGATGTCGGTGCCCTCGGCGATTTCAGCGCTGCCGAGCAAAAACTCTAGCTCGCTGCCGTTCATCGTCAGACGAACCACAGTGCCCTGTTCAACGACGCCGTGAGACTCACGTGCTTCGCCAACAACTGCGTTGGCCAGGATGTTTTCAAGGCGTGCCGCGCGGGCTTCGATTTTGCCCTGCTCCTCCTTGGCTGCGTGGTAACCGCCGTTCTCTTTCAAGTCGCCTTCTTCGCGGGCCTCTTGAATCTTTTTGGCGATGTCCTGACGTGCGACGGTGAGAAGGTATTCAAGCTCAGCCGCGAGTCGGTCATAGGCAGCCTGGGTTAGCCAGGTTGGTTCGTGGGTTTCAGACATAGTTTTTCTAGTTTATTGGAACCAGCATTTATCGACTAAGCCAGTGACGCCTTTTTCGGTGGTGTTTACCTTGGTCTCAGTGGCCACAATTTTCTGGTCGGAGGCGGGAATTACAACTTCCTTGTATCCGACTACCGCGTAGGACTGGTTCAAAACCTGCACAGCACAAACGACGGCATTGCCATTTGGTCTGGTTATTTCAAAAGTGACGGAGGCCTGGGTTGCGTCGATGATCTCGAAGGCCTGGTCCTGGTGCTTGATTTGGTTAGCGGTGTCGATGCTGACCCAGATGGCCCAACCTAGAAAGAGTGTGAGTAACGAGGCCGCCGCAATAATTATCCGGGCCCGCGATTTTGACGCGTTGACCGGTTTGCGGCCATAACGTTCGTTCAAAAGGTCAGTTTGAGAGCTCATCACGATTAAGGCTACATACTTAAAGCATGGACATTTTGTTTTCGGCTCTTCTCGCAGCGACTCCGTCACCATCAGTTGATCCGGCAAATACTTTTTACAGCCCGGGCACCATCGGATTCCTTGCGGTTTTTGCAATGGCTGCCGGTGCGATTGGCCTAATTTTTGACATGGTTCGACGAGTCCGTCGAGTCAGATACCGCGCTGAAATTGAGTCTCGACTTGATGCTGAGGATGCCCAGGCTACGCCGGTTGCCAAAAAGACACCCGCTAAAAAGCCATCGGCGCCGAGCAAGCCAGCAAGACCAGCGCCTCCGGCTAAGCCAAAGCGCGACTAACTTTTACCCGATTGCGGCTGAATTTAGCCGAAGCTTCCGGCCGCTGGCTCAAGTGCAATAAGTAGGATTCCGGTCCAGTGGCACATAAATGCCAAAACCGTGAATGAGTGAAAAATCTCATGAAACCCAAAATGCCCCGGAAACGGGTTTGGGCGCTTGAAGCCATAGGCTGCAGCGCCAAGCGTGTAGCAAAGACCGCCGGCAAGGATAAGAATCATCATGGGTGCATTGGCATTCATAAAGTCAACGACGTAGGCCATAGCGCCCCAACCCATGCCGATGTAGATCGGCACGTATAGCCATCGCGGCGCAGAAATCCAGAAGACTCGAAATCCGATGCCCAGTAGAGCCGTGCCCCAAATAATGCTCATTAGCACGACGGCTTTTTCTTGGGGCAGTGCCAACCATGTGATTGGTGTGTAGCTGCCGGCAATCAGCAGAAAGATGTTGGCGTGGTCAATTCTCTTGAGGGCAACTTTTACCCTTGGGCTCCAGTTAAATCGGTGATACAGCGCTGAATTACCGAACAGGAGCACCGAGCTGGCAAAGAAAATTGCGGTGGTGATTTTTGCAGCCATTCCGTCGGCCAGCGCGACCAAAACTATGCCGCCGGCGATGACAATTGGCAGCACTCCGGCGTGAATCCAACCCCGCCAGGTTGGTTTTTCATCGGCAGGGGTCTCTCTGAAGCCTTCGGAAATGGGCATGCTCATGAGGCAACTCTACGCCCGAGTTTCAAGTAGCGTTATGACTGTGCGCAACTTGATTTACAAGCTTTACGAGAGGTCGCTCGAGCGCGGCCTAAGGCCTGAGGATTTGCCTCGGCACATCGGTGTTATTTTGGACGGTAACCGGCGCTGGGCCGAGCGGCAGGGCAGCGCCTCGGCGAGCCACGGGCACGAAGTTGGGGCCAAGAAGACCATTGAATTCTTGGGCTGGTGTGACGACTTGGGTGTCAAAGTTGTGACTCTGTATCTGCTCTCCACTGATAACCTCAAGGGCCGTGCTGAGGCCGAGTTGCAGGAACTGCAGGACATCATTGGTCAATTGGCTACCGATCTTGCCGCCACCAAGCGCTGGCGCCTGCAATTGGTGGGGGACCGCGCGTCACTGCCGGCAGGCCTTGAAAGTTCAATTGCCAAGGCCGAGAAGTCGACCGGCAAAATTGATGGGCTGCACGTGAACCTGGCAGTTGGCTACGGTGGTCGCAAAGAAATTGCCGACGCAATGCGTTCAATCCTTAGACAGCACGCCCAAGAGGGAACCACGATTGATGAATTGGCTGAGCTGCTTGACCCTGATTTGATTACGCAGCACCTGTATACCTCGGGGCAACCTGACCCAGACCTCGTGATTCGAACTTCGGGAGAACAGCGCCTCTCAGGATTTTTGCTGTGGCAGTCTGCCCAATCTGAGTTTTATTTTGAAGAAGCCCTGTGGCCAGATTTTCGACGCGTCGATTTCTTGCGTGCCATTCGAGCTTTCGAGTCGCGGCACCGTCGGTTCGGCGCCTAAATTAACGCTGGGTAACGACACCCCGATTCGGGCGTGTCTTGCCGACTTTAATCAAACCCACAGGCGTAATCTCACCTCAAGTTGATTCAAAGGAGCTTTGGTGGGTAAAGCAGCGGCAACAACTAAAAAGCAGTCCAATCTAACCAATCAGGCAACCAAGACATATGTCTTAGACACCTCGGTTTTGCTCTCAGACCCACGGGCGCTTTTCAAATTCAAAGAACAAGAAGTCGTGATTCCGATCATCGTGATCAACGAGCTAGAAAAGAAACGCCACGACCCAGAAATCGGCTATTACGCTCGCCAGGCTCTTCGGCTACTAGATGACCTTCGTGAAGAGCACGAACGCCTTGATTTTCCAATTCAGGTTGGTGACGGCGGAATTCTTCGCGTCGAGTTGAATCACATCGACCAATCGGTGTTGCCGGCTGGATTTCAGCTTGGAGATAACGACAGCCGGATTTTGGCCTGTGCCTTCAACCTCTCGAGCGAGGGCGCAAATGTGACCGTGGTCTCGAAGGACCTACCGATGCGCGTAAAGGCCTCAGCGTTGGGTATGGCAGCTGAGGAGTACCGAAATGACAATGCCGTGGACTCAGGCTGGACTGGTTTGGCTGAAGTGGCGCTCTCGGCCGACGAGATGGCTGACCTTTACGACACTGAGGTAATCAAGCACAAGGCGGTTGCTGAGCTACCGATAAACACCGGGTTGGTAATTTCATCCGAGCGCGGTCATGCCCTAGGTCGGGTCGACAAGGGTTCCAAGATCAAACTTGTGCGCGGGGACCGCGATGTCTTTGGTGTCCACGGCCGCTCGGCTGAACAGCGGCTTGCGATTGATGTGCTTCTTGACCCAGAAATCGGGATTGTGTCACTGGGCGGACGAGCCGGTACCGGTAAATCTGCCATGGCCCTGCTGGCAGCTCTCGAGGCTGTGCTTGAACGCCGCCAGCACAAGAAAATCATTGTGTTTCGGCCAATTTTTGCGGTTGGTGGCCAAGAGCTGGGTTACCTACCTGGTGGCGAAAACGAAAAGATGAACCCTTGGGGCCAGGCAATCTTCGACACTCTTGGTGCCCTAGTTTCAAAAGAGGTTATCGATCACATTGTTGACCGAGGCATTCTAGAAATTTTGCCGCTAACTCACATTCGCGGCCGTTCCCTTCACGATGCATTCGTAATTGTCGATGAGGCTCAGTCGCTCGAGCGAAATGTGCTACTCACTGTGCTTTCACGAATTGGCCAAAACGCCAAGGTGGTGCTTACTCACGACATCGCCCAACGCGATAACCTGCGGGTTGGTCGCCATGATGGCATTGCCGCGGTTATTGAGGCGCTGAAGGGCCAGGATCTCTTCGCCCACATCACTCTCACTCGATCTGAGCGTTCAGCGATTGCCGCTCTGGTCACCGATTTGCTCGACCATTAGCTAGTTGGGGATAACCTCGGCAATTAAATCGCCGAGAAATTATCTTTGCCGCATGGAATTTGGTGAGTGGTTTGCCTTTCTCGGACCGGCGTATTTAGTTGCGGTCGCGGTGCCGCTTGCTCGAATAGACCTCAAACAACACCGGTTACCCAACCGGCTGGTTTTGCCGGCAGTACCGATTACTCTCCTGGGGCAGAGCCTGTGCGCAATGATTACGGGAGAGTGGATTCGATTTGGCCAGGCTTTGCTGGCCATGACCTTGGCGTTTGCTATCGGGGTGCTGCTGAACCGGTTTGCTTCATTGGGTATGGGAGACGTCAAGTTGATTGCGGCAGCCAGCCTGATGCTGGGCTGGTTCGGCCCGCTGTGGCCGCTTGTGGCCGTTTGCCTTGCCTTTACGCTGGCGAGCCTGATTGCTTTGCCAAAGGTGCTCATGCGCCGCCTAAGCCTCAAACGAAGCATGGCGCTAGGGCCCTACTTATTAGTCGGAATTATCGGAGTTTTTGGCGTTTTACCGTTTAGCTGAAGCAAGCGAATGCCATCTGGGATGAGTTCGATGAAGCTGATTGCCAACATAATTGCGGCTACCGCCAACAGCATGTGCGAGTTGATTTCAGGGCTGAGCACCTCGCGGTTGACCCAAACACCGGCCGCACCGAGTACCTCGGCAATCGCCGAAACAGCAACCAGGCCGAAAGTCCAGCGGCGGCTAGAGCCGGCAGCAAAAGCTAAGGCTGCGATAGACAGGCCCTCTGGAATGTTTTGCAGGGCAATCGCAATACCGGTGTGAATTCCGGTGGTCAGGTCTGTGCTGGCTGCTGCCACTGCAGCGGTGCCCTCTGGGATGTTGTGAAGCGTCAGCGCGATAGTAACCACGGTGGTCGAACCGATAAGTCCGGCAGCGTGTTTTTGAAGCAGGCTAGAGACCAACTTGATTACAGCAAACACGCCGAAGCCGACGAACAGCCAAAGCGCCGAGTCGGCCCATCCTGAGTCAATCGTCAATGCTGCCGGGATTAGCTCGATCACGCTGGCTGCAATCATGGCCGCCGCTGCCAGTAGTAGAACTATGGCGTTGAACCGAGTCGAGTGTTTTTTGTGTCCTGCCAGCGGGTAACCGAGCAAGGTTGCCAAAGCAGCTATTGCTGCAATGGTGAAACCTAGATCAATTGAACCTTCGATGATTAGTCCTAGAGGCCAGGGCTGGTCATCGATAGAACGTCGAGTGCCTTGTCAAGCTGTTCCATGGTGAGTTTTTCGCCGTCGACGTAGCCCAATTCAATGGTGGCTTCACGCACGGTTAGCCCCTTGGCAACTGAGTGCTTGGCAATCTTGGCCGCAGCCTCGTAGCCAATGTACTTGTTTAGTGGGGTCACGATTGATGGGCTTGACTCAGCCAGGGCACGAGCACGCTCAACGTTGGCCTCTAGTCCATCGATGGTCTTGTCGGCAAGCAATCGCATTGAGTTTGCCAGCAGTCGGATCGATTCAAGCAACGAGTTGCCCATTACTGGAATGGCAACGTTTAGCTCAAAGTTTCCGGTGGCACCGGCCCAGGCAACGGTTGCGTCGTTACCGATCACGCGAGCGCAAACCATCATTACGGCTTCTGGAACCACTGGGTTGACCTTGCCAGGCATGATTGACGAACCAGGCTGAAGGTCTGGAATGTGCAACTCGGCAATACCCGCGTTTGGGCCAGAGCCCATCCAGCGAAGGTCATTGTTGATCTTGGTCAGCGATACGGCCAGCACGCGAAGGGCACCAGATGCCTCGACTAGTGCGTCACGAGCGCCCTGAGCCTCAAAGTGGTCGCGAGCCTCGGTGATCGGAAGTCCAGTTTCGGCGGCCAAGAGGCGAATAACTTCTTGAGGGAAACCCTTAGGGGTGTTGATTCCTGTTCCTACAGCTGTGCCGCCGAGTGGAACTTCGGCGGTGCGGCCAATAGTTGATTGGACTCGTTCGATTGCGTAGCGAATTTGAGCTGCATAACCGCCAAATTCTTGACCAAGGGTTACCGGGGTGGCATCCATCAAGTGGGTACGGCCTGCCTTGACCACGGTCTTCCAAAGGTCACGCTTCTTCTCGAGTGAGGTTGCTAGGTAGTCCAACGCTGGCAATAGGTCGTTGATCAGCGCAGCGGTGACTGCAACGTGAACCGAGGTAGGGAAAACATCGTTTGACGACTGTGATGCGTTCACGTGGTCGTTCGGGTGCACATTGGCGCCCAGACCCTGGGTGGCCAGGGTAGCCAAAACCTCGTTCATGTTCATGTTTGAAGAGGTTCCCGAACCGGTTTGGAAAATATCTACCGGGAACTCGGCATCGTGCTGCCCAGCAATTACCTGATCGGCCGCATCTGCAATTGCTTTTGCGAGCGCCTCGTCAAGAACGCCCAACTTGGCGTTTGCCAAAGCAGCTGCTTTTTTGATCTGTGCAAGAGCCGCGATGTGTGCACGCTCCAGAGTGGTACCTGAGATCGGAAAATTCTCGACCGCGCGCTGAGTTTGTGCGCGGTAAAGAGCGTTTACAGGAACTTTGACTTCACCCATGGTGTCGTGTTCAATGCGGTATTCCACTTGCTTGGCCTTTCGTTGCCGTTTGGTATTAGTTCAGTTCGCCGATGGTAATAATCGGTGAAATCTCGCCTCGAGCAAGGGTGTAGTTGGCGCCTACGATGGCCACCTTGCCCGATTTGACTGCTTCTGCAATCAATTTGCTCCGAGTTAGAAGTTCGTTGATGGTGTCTTTGATGTGTAGGTCGGTGACAGCATCGATGTGGTGCAAACCCTGCTGGTTGGCAGCCTCAACGGTCGGGCGAATGCGCTCGACCAGGTTGTGAATGAAGTCTCCCTTTGCCTGCAACTTGCCCTCAGTGGCATCGATCGTGGCGCGAATTGCGCCACATTCATCGTGGCCAAGAACCAGAATCAGAGGAACGCCGAGAACCTCAACCGAGTATTCAAGTGAGCCAAGAATGGTTTCGGCAATAATCTGGCCGGCGTTACGAACTACAAATAGGTCACCTAGGCCAACATCAAAAATGATTTCTGCCGATAGGCGAGAGTCTGAGCAGCCAAATAGTGCGGCGAATGGTTTCTGCTGTCCAGCGAGCTGCTCTCGACGATCGATGTCTTGGCGAGGGTGGGCCGGGGCTCCCGAAACGAATCGGCGGTTACCATCTGCCATAGCACGCCAGGCTTCGGCAGGTGTCTGTGGGCGCTGAGATTCACTCATTCGGATAACTCCTTCTCGACAAGTTCAGCAAATTCCGAAAACTCCTCGGCTGTGGCATTGCCCTCGAGCGAGACAAAGTCTCCGTCAGTCTCAAGAGTCCAGAGAACCGGATCGGCATCTACGTTTGGACCGGGAGTTAGTTTCAACCAGTTTGCGCTGCCGGTTGTCGATGAATCGGGAATGAAACCCGCACTGCGCAGCGCAACCCAGGTTGGGTTCACCTCGAAAGCCTGGGTTAGTCCGATGTACTGGTTTTTTGGCCCAACGAAGCCGACCTCCCAGTAGTCAACGCCATCAGCGGCAGTGGCTACCCAGGTGGCGTGGTTTGCCCACCAACCTTCTGGTAGGGGAAGGCCAAGTACTGGACGGCCAGCGGCAGCCGATGCGCCCTCAGCGAGTGCGATGTGGTCAACCGGTTTAATTCGATTGCTGTCATCCCGAGGAACAATGAGAATAATTGCCAGCATTATTCCAAGAGAAGCAGCCAGCGACAGCAACAGATTGATGACGGTCTGTTTTGCGCGGTGCTTGGCTGCTGAATCTTCGCTCACGTTACTTGGCTTTCTTTGCGGCAAGTGTGTCATCAAGTTTCTTGCGGGCGCCGGTAAGCCAGCTGTCGCATTGTGCAGCCAGAGCCTCGCCACGCTCCCAGAGTTTTAGCGATGCTTCCAAGGTTGCTGAACCTTGCTCAAGTTCAGAAACCACTTTTACCAACTCATCGCGAGCCTGTTCGTAGCTCATTGAAGCCATGTCGGCATTTGCTTTGTCTTTGGCGGTGGCTTTTTCTGCAGTCATCTTGTCATCCAGTCTATTTCTTAGTCGGCGGTAACACCGATTTGGCCCTTAGCCAGGCGAACCTGGAGTTTTTGCCCGGAGGTGATTGAGCTTGAATCGGAAATCACGTGGCCATTGGCATCGCGGATCACCGAGTAGCCGCGGTCAAGGGTGGATTGCGGAGAGAGCGACCGAACCTGCTGTGAAAGGTGGCTAATGTGCATACTCTCTCGAACCAAGTACTGGTCAACTTGATTCCAAATTTGGCTTACCCAGCGCTCAATTTCGAGAGACTTATCGTCAATCAGCAGGTGCGGATTCGCCATAATTGGCCGGGATCGGATTTGTTCTAGGAACGCCTCTTGACCGGTAATTATCGAGTCGATTCGGAGGTAGTTTCTCTGACGGTATTGGCTCACCTTGTGAAGTTCATCAGCGACATCGGGGACCACTCGTTTAGCAGCGTCGGTCGGGGTAGATGCTCGTAAATCGGCAACGTCGTCGAGTACTGGTCGGTCATTCTCGTGGCCGATGGCCGAGACTATCGGGGTCTGTGCAGCGGCTGCAGCGCGAACCAAGCCTTCATCGCTAAACACCATGAGATCCAGAAAGGACCCGCCGCCGCGAGCAATGATGATCACATCAATCTCGGGGTCTGAATCCAGTTCTTTGATAGCTGCGATGACCTCTGGCGCCGCTTTATCTCCTTGCACCAGCGTGTGAATCACTCGAAAGTCGACATCAGGCCAGCGCAATCGAGCATTCTGCAGCACGTCTTTTTCGGCATCTGAATCTTTGCCAGTAATCAGGCCAATTTTGTTTGGAAGAAACGGCAGTGGCTTTTTGCGCTCCGGCGAGGTCAGGCCCTCAGCAGTGAGTTGAGAGCGTAGCCTCTCGATCCGCTCGAGAAGTTCACCCAGGCCAACCTTGCGCATTTCGAAAACCTGCATGGTGAGCTTGCCGCCCTTTGGCCAAAAGGCAGGTTTGATAAGCGCCAATACGCGGTCGCCCTGTTTTAGGTCCTTGGGAATCTTGGCGGTGTTCCAAGAGTGGATTGAGACACTGTTCTCTAGTTGAAGGTCACGCAGTTCGCCGAACATATTGCTGGGACCGATTTTGATCGACGCGAGCTCGCCCTCAATCCAGAGCATTCCCAGGCGCTCAATCCAGTCTTTGAGCGTGGCAGAAAGCCGCGATACCGGCCACGGAGAGGATTCTGAACTGACTTTGGAGGCTGCGGCGACGTCGTCTTCGCTCATTTGTCCCTCCAAATCGTCACCACAATCCATCAACTGACGCGGTTTATCATTGAGGGGTGACTGAAATCAAGAATACCGTTGACCTGCGACAGCAACCGACCTCAAAGAAGGTACTGTTGGCAGCCCCAAGAGGTTATTGCGCGGGTGTTGACCGTGCCGTTATAGCAGTCGAAAAAGCACTGGACCACTACGGGGCACCGGTCTACGTGCGTAAGCAAATTGTGCACAATAAGCACGTGGTCTCATCACTCGAAAAGCGCGGGGCCATTTTCGTTGAAGAGGTTGACGAGGTTCCAACCGGCTCTGTACTAGTTTTCTCAGCCCACGGTGTCTCTCCGGCAGTCGTAGCCGCCGCTGCCGAGCGCGGCTTGAACACTATCGATGCCACCTGCCCGCTAGTTACCAAGGTTCACCGTGAGGTTCAAAGATTTGCCTCCGAAAATTACGACATCCTTTTGATTGGCCACGAAGGACACGAAGAAGTTGAGGGTACCGCCGGTGAAGCACCCGATGTCGTACAGATCATCGACAAGGATGACAGCATCGCGGCCTCTAAGGTCAGAGACCCAAAGAAGTTGATTTGGCTTTCGCAAACCACCCTGTCTGTGGATGAAACCATGGAAACCGTGGTCAAGCTGCGTGAAACGTACCCAACCTTGCAGAACCCACCGAGCGACGACATTTGCTATGCAACTCAAAATCGCCAGGTGGCTATCAAGAAGGTTGGCGCAGCGTCTGATCTGGTAATCGTGGTTGGATCAGCTAACTCATCAAACACAGTTCGACTGGTTGAGGTGGCACTCGAAGCCGGCGCCAAGGCGTCGTACCGCGTTGACTTTGCCAGCGAGATTGAGGATGCATGGTTTGAAGGCGTCGAGACCGTTGGTGTCTCTTCTGGTGCTTCGGTTCCAGAGGAGTTGGTTGACGAGGTGCTGGTTAACCTAGCTAATCGAGGTTTTGGCGATGTTCGAACCGTACAGACCGCTGAAGAAGATGTTCAGTTCTCGCTTCCGGCCGAGCTTCGCAAAGAACTGAAGGCAGCTGGCACCGATCTGAACAACAAGGTCAAGCGCAGCTAAGCCCAGTTTTTCTGCGCCAATAATGAGCGTAAAATCAAAAGAGCCCGTCCAAATTGGACGGGCTCTTTTGATTGAGTCTAAATTTAGAGGCTCATTGACTTACCTGCTGAACCAAGTTCAGCTGCAGCCTCGACAACACGAGAAGCCATGCCGGCTTCAGCCAACTTGCCCCAGGCGCGTGGGTCGTAGTGCTTCTTGTTGCCGACTTCGCCGTCAACCTTTAGCACGCCATCGTAGTTAGAAAGCATGTGGCCAGCAATTGGGCGGGTGAACGCGTACTGAAGGTCGGTGTCAATGTTCATCTTGATAACACCGTGTGAAACTGCCTCTGCGATTTCCTCTGGGGTTGAGCCTGAACCACCGTGGAAGACAAGGTCAAACGGCATCAACTTGCCGTACTTGGCGCCGACTGCTGCCTGGATCTCACCGAGCAACTCTGGGCGAAGCTTTACGTTTCCTGGCTTGTAGACACCGTGAACGTTTCCGAAGGTTAGCGCGACCATGTAGCGGCCGTTCTCGCCAAGACCAAGTGCCTCAGCGGTTGCAAGACCGTCCTCAGGGGTGGTGTAAAGGTGCTCACCCATGCCGCCCTCAACGCCGTCTTCCTCGCCGCCAACAACGCCAACTTCGATTTCTAGAACCGCACCGATGTTCTTGGTAAGTGCAAGCATCTTCTTGGCAATCTCAAGGTTCTCGGCCATTGGCACTGCTGAACCGTCCCACATGTGTGAGTTGAAAAGTGGGTCCTGGCCGTGCTTTACGCGGTCCTCTGAAATTGCGATTAGAGGCATTACAAAGTCGTCAAGCTGGTGCTTGGCGCAGTGGTCGGTGTGCAGGGCAATGGTGATGCCGTAGTTCTTTGCTGCTTCGCGAGCAAATGCAGCCAAAACTGCTGCGCCAGATGCCATTTTCTTAATGGTTGGACCAGACCAGTAGTCGCCACCACCGGTGGTTACCTGAATGATGCCGTCAGAGCCAGCTTCTGCCAAACCGGCAAGTGCCGCGTTCAAAGTCTGTGAGCTTGAAACGTTGATTGCTGGGTAAGCAAATCCGCCGTTTTTTGCGCGGTCAAGCATTTCTAGGTATTGGTCTGGTGATGCAACTGGCATTGCTGAACTCCTAAGTTCTACGTGGGAAACGACGTCATCGGCGGCTTAATAAGATGTTAGCAAGGATGCGGGTTTGTCCGCTTCAAGAAAGGCACCATGAGTCTTCACAATGCGAACGGTCCAACTATAGATATCTTCAAGGCAACCGTTGCGGCCACGGCCGAATGCTGGCACTTGGTTGGCTCGGGCGATAAGAATGCCGTCGACGGTGCTGCGGTTGATGCCATGCGTGACTCTCTTCGCGGGGCAAACTTTGGTGGCGTGGTCGTTATCGGTGAGGGTGAGAAAGACGAGGCCCCGATGCTTTTCAACGGCGAGATTATCGGTGGCGGGCAGCCTGTTGAGTGGGACATCGCGGTGGATCCGGTTGACGGTACTGCTCTGGCGGCTGGCGGACTAGACGGTGCTGTGTCCGTCATGGCTGCTGCTCAGCGCGGTGCCATGCTGGCTTCTTCAGAGGTTTACTACATGCAGAAAATTGTTAGCGGACCTGCTGCCAGGGGAGTACTGGACTTAGATGTCGCAGCTACCGAGAACATTAACCGATTGGCGGCGGCCTTGAACAAAGATGTTTCTGAGATTCGGGTGGCTGTGATCAATAAACCTCGAAACTACGACCTAATCGCCGAGGTAAAAGCCTCCGGGGCACATTGGGTCAGGTTTGATGAGGGTGACATCACCATGGCTGTGGCGGCGGCAACTCCAGACAGCGGAGTTGACCTCCTGCTAGGAATCGGCGGGGCTCCCGAGGGTGTGGTCACTGCCTGTGCCGTTCAGATTCTGGGCGGTTTTATGCAAACCCGATTTGCGCCGGAAACTCCAGATGAAATCTCTCGGGCTTTAGGCGCTAATTATGACCTTGAACGAAAATTTGAGCTGGATGAGTTGGTTTCGGGTGACCAGTTCATTTTCGTTTGCACGGCAATCACCGATGGTCCGCTGGCCCGCGGTGTGCGCGAAACCGAGGAGTTTCTAGAGATTCAGAGTTTTGTGCTCGACAGCCAGTTGGGCGATGCCAGAGTGCTCGAAGTAAGGGTTCCGAAGAACTAGATGATTGCTGGCTCGCCGAGAGGTTCTTCTCGGTTTGGCTCAACAGTCAAGAATGCCTCAGGCATGCCATCTAGGTTCTGGAGACCAGAGGTTGGCTGCTGAACAGCAACTGCACCCCACTGAACCGCTGTGGTTACACCCTTTGGAACATCAAAACCTACACCGTAGCGCTCATCAGCTTCTGCTGTAGTTGACTCGGCCACGGCTGACAAGAAACCGGCAAGAGTTGAATCGCCGGCACCAACTGTGTTGATGACCTTGATTGGCGGTGTGCGAGCAGCCCATGAGTGGTCCTTGGTGACAGCGATCATTCCGTCTGGGCCAAGGCTGGCAAGAACGCACTCTACTCCGGCTGCGCAAAGTTCACGAGCAGCATCGATAACATCACCATTGGTGTGAAGCGAACGGCCAACAGCAGAGGCAAGTTCCTCAGCGTTTGGCTTCATAACGCTGGCGGCACCCTTGCGTGCCCAAACCTGTAGCGGCTCGCCTGAGGTGTCTAGTGCAACTCGAACACCCATAGTCTTCATGG
>JACCDZ011097787.1_pt1 | contig 13774 bp, 13 predicted proteins | sample 7449551 | NCBI WGS metagenome assembly JACCDZ01 (sample SAMN15323452, study PRJNA562643) | freshwater metagenome | isolation source: river surface water | place: USA:Blue River Watershed | collected 2017-08-18
CTCGTGCGATTTTGATAAATATATTTGTCCATAGCTCCTTGCTTGTGAACTCCGTTTTCCACAATCACAAAATTCTCTGAATCATCCGGTTTATCTTCGTCGTAAAGTTTGTTAGGTGCTATTAAATTTGTATTTGGCGGAATGATCGTAGACATGACTTGACGTCCTGAAAATTTCTTAACATCACCTTGTTGATAAGCTGGTGTGGGAATGATACCCGTGCTTTTAACATTTGAAGCCATTAAATTCATGAGCTGTTTCTCGTTGATAAATACCGAAGATTTTGTAAATCTGTAAACTCCAAGAGCAACATCTTGTACGATCGAAATAATTGGTTTACATTCTCTTACGCTGATAATTTGATTTGCTACAGCTGCTAAATCTTGTAATTCTGAAGATGTTACTAAAGATTGGGGTAAATGCATGTTCCAGTTGGTCCCTAAACTTTCGAAAAGAGCTGGACTATACCTTAAGCCTTGATAATTCAAGACCCACAACCATCTAGTCTCTGAACCTTATCCAGATTAACCGGATCTTGGATGCGGATTGTCCAATTCTCTTTATTTTTACAATTTTCAGGCTATTAACCTGGATCCTCAATTTGCTTTCGCATAATGAGATTGTAAAAGAGACTTAAGGACTTTCCCGCAATTTGATTGTGTTGCACTGGATTATATCCAGTACTAGGCAGTTATATTAAAGGTAGCATTACACCTTTTATCACACAAGGTATTGCTACCAACCTTGTATGCGGCTGCCTGTTTGAAACTGATTATGCAACCATTTCATCACCGTCAAACCCGGTTCTCTGTACTTTCGTACAAAGGGGGACTATACCTTAAGCACTTGTCATAGACAAGTACCCACACCCATCTAGTCTCTGAACCTTCTCCAGTAAAACCAGAGCTTGGATGCGGATTGCCCAATCCTTCTTGTTCGCTTACCATAACTTACGGCTTTTCGACCGTGTTCCTTGATATGCTTTCGCATAACAAGTGGTAAAGAAGGCTCTCAGGGGATTCCCGCAATTTGAGCATGTTGCATTAACTAATTTTCTCCAGGCAGGGAGAGTTTAAATTTCTTTATCAAAGTAAGGTGTTAAATAATGTGCATACATTTGGAAATATTCACTTGTATCTAAATCTAAATCGGGCTTATCTTTAACAAATTCTCGAACTCTTTTCTCTTGATAGAAGATCAAATATGGCAGGAGTTTGTTTCTCTTTTTAAGATTTGAGAGAACTAATTTTGGCATAAGATTTCTCCAATCAAAACACACTTCGACATCGAGATCACTCTCCATGTCAAAGGCGTTTACTGGAATGGTATGATCGATATTCCAAACCTTGCCATAATTATCCCAATTCATCTCTTCTGTAAAGTTAAATTCCATCCAAGATACGACAACATCCATATTGACTCCTAAATAATCTATTGTCAATGCTTCTTTTTTGACGCAATCTCTGATACGATTACTAAGAGAATCACGCATTTTTGTTGAAGGTGTTTTAGCTCTATATTCTCTAAGATACTTGTTAAGTTTTTCCTTGTTATTTGCATAATACTGTTTGTAATACTCACGACGACTAATTCTAATTGCTTCTTGATTTTTTTGCAAATACTCTTTTCTTTTTTTATCTATTTTTTCTTTGTTTATTTTCTTATATTCTCTTTTTTGAGCAAGGACTTCTTCGCTTTGTTTCTTAGAATTAACTTGCCGACATTCTAAACATCTCACATAATAATTACCTTTTTGTGATTTTTCAAACTCTGTTAAAGGTTTTAATTCCTTACACTTGGTACAAACTTTTTCTGCCATTTTTAGTCTTCTATATCTACATTGTGTCTTGTCCTTAAATAGTTTTCAAATTTTGCCTGGAGTTAAATTAGTTAATACTAGATGGTTATATTAAAGGTAAGGTTACACTGTTTTCCTTCATGGGTATCCTTACCAACCCACGAAGCAGCCACCTGTTGCTGACATTGACTTATAAATTATAGTTGCGTATTTTTAGCAACTATGATCCATAGTAGTGGATTCGTCAGCATTATAACACGAACAGGAACATACGTTTAACCTAAAAGTATTGTATGACATAATTTTTGCTCGATGGCACATCATCGAATACTTGTGTAAAGATGGTTGACGGTTAAATAGCACTGGATCACCGTCCAACATGTGGCGATCCACGATATCTCCTTCTTCAAGCTCGATGGTATCTCTGTTAATCATGTTTTTAAGACCGATAGTTCTGTCTTTTTTGCGAATAAATTTTGCGCCTGGATAAACATCTGGTCCATTTTTAACGAAAATCTGTAACTTGTCTTTGTTGTGCTTGTTAACTATCTCGGGAAAAGTCAAATTCATGGCAATCTTAATGGGTACTCCCAACTCATCGATCGAAATGTTTGGATCTGGTGTAATGACGGAACGTGCCGAAAAATCGACACGCTTACCCATTAAATTTCCGCGAATACGTCCATCTTTTGATTTTAAACGTTCTGCCAAAGACTTGAGCAATCTTCCAGTGCGCTGTTGCGCTGGGTTAATACCAGGAATGTTGTTGTCGATAAATGTAGCAACGTGATATTGCAAAACTTGAGTCGCAATGTCAATCTGCTCTTTTGAAGCTTTTTTCTCTATTTTCGCTTTTAAAGAATTGTTGCTTTTGACAATATCGCACAATTTGTGAGTTAAATCATCTTCTGAACGTTGTCCTGTATCGGTACGCACGCTAGGTCGTACTGATGGTGGTGGTACAGGAAGTCTTGTTGCAATCATCCATTCCGGACGATTGTATTTTCGCGAAAATCCCAAAATTTCTGCATCTTTATCGCTGATGCGTTTTAAAATTCTTAAAACCTCTTCTGCGTTAAATATCTGTTTTTTGGCATCATCCGCCAAATCCTTCCATTCCATGACAATTTTAACGATAGGCTCTCTGGTAATTTTTTCAGGTTGTTTAGCACCACAACCATCGATGGTCTCTTGACCACATCGCTTAACTTTTGAGCAAAGTTTGTAAATCATTTCCCAACGCTTTTGACGCGAGAATTTTTTATTTAAACATGCTTGTACTTCTGGACTATCTGGATTAATTAGAAGTTTCGAACATCTGAAACAAACACATTTTAACAACTTTTTAACATAATCAAAGAACTGAATGTAAAATACAGGTTTTGCCAAATTTATATGACCGAAATGACCAGGACAAAATACCATCTTTTGTTCACAAGTCTGACAAACTTTGTTATGATCCAAAATACCCATTCTTGGGTCAAACAAGCCATTGATGACCGGTTCTGTACCCACATAGGTATCTGTTTTAAAAATTTCTGCTACTGAATTTTCTAATATCTCATCTGGTGAAAGAACAGAAAATCTTATACCTTTTATAATGTCTATTTCATGATCATAAGATAATTCCTTATAAATAGACATTTTATCTAATCATATAAATTAATCTTATGTGGTTTTGCTGTTTTTGCCTTTTTCGATGTTATCATTAATTTAGACATTGAGGTTAAATCTTATATGCTTATCAAATTTTTTTCGCAGGTAGTTGCAAATGTATGTCTATAAAAAACATTTAAAGACTTTATGTATTTAAAATATAAATGAAAAGAAGATCAGTTAAAAACAAATGCGATTCTAAAAGCACGCAAACTGAATACTTTACACATAATACTACTCAAAATTTTTTCATAATGGCTTCTGATAATCACGATGACGATTATTATGACGATCAGGATGATGACCCTGATTATTATCCAGATCAAGACGAAGATTCTGACGATTCTAACAAACTAAAAAGATGTTATACTCAAAAAGATTACGAATATTATGATAAACTTCCGAAAAAACAAAAAAAGAACATTGACAAGATTGAAGAAAACATCGATAAAGTAGATTTTTTTCAAGTACCCATGCGTTTCAGGATTTTAGAAGCGCCCATCGACATTAAATTAAAACAACTCGCCATACAAAAAATAGACGAACTAAGCATGATGTTTCCTGGATCTGGCGAATATTTTAAGCTTAAAACTTGGATAGAAAATTTATGCAAATTACCGATCGGAAAATACAAAAACTTACCCGTATGCAAAAAAGATCCAATCGATAAAATAGCAGCTTTCATGGAAAGCACCAAAAACAAATTCGATAAATTAGTATATGGTCATACAGAAGCTAAAACGCAAATCGTACAATTATTAGCAAAATTAATCAGCAATCCTACAGCAAATGGTATCGTTATCGGAATTCATGGTCCTCCTGGAACAGGTAAAACCACTATTTTAAACAATTTAAGCTCATGTTTGAACATTCCTTATGGATTCATATCTTTGGCAGGAATTACCGATCAACACGTTTTTAGAGGATTTTCCATGACATATGAAAGCTCTAGATGGGGTAAAATTGCAGATATATTGATGAAATCACAAGTAATGAATCCAATATTGTATTTCGACGAATTGGACAAAATTAGCACTTCGCATCATGGAGAAGAAGTGGCCAATTTCTTGGTACATTTGACTGACTTTTCGCAAAATTACAAATTTCAGGACCATTACTTTGCGGATATTGATCTCGATCTATCGAAATGTATCATATTATTCTCATATAATCATGAAGAACTCGTAAATCCTATTCTTAAAGACAGAATGATTACCATAAAAGTAAACGGATATAACATGAAAGACAAAATAACTTTGGCACAAGAACACATTTTACCGAAAATATTGGAAGAATTCGGATTTTCTAAAGGTGATCTGTTATTCGAAGATAACATAATCGAATACATGATTAATAAAGTTGACAATGAAGAAGGAGCTCGTAACATGAAAAGAGGTTTGGAAGAAATTGTTGGTTCATTAAATTACAAAAAACTATTGGCTAAAGTAACAGAATTCCCTTTAAAAGTAACAAAAAACATCGTCGATGAATTGCTCATCACCAACAAAAAGAAAAGCGAAAATACAAGCAATCACATGATGTATCTTTAATATTTTGTTAAATATACTTTTTTATTATTTTTCAATATGTATTTACCACCTTTGGGTCCAGTAAATATTTTAGGATTTTTGTTTTTTGATGATTTTTTACCACCTTGATGTTGTTGTAGTTGTTTTAAAATTTCTTGACGTTTGTTACATATATATAATTCTAATCCATTTTTACATATAATTGTAGAATTATCATTTAATGTACATTCCCCTCCTGGAGATTTTAATAAATCTATAACTTCATCATACGTTAGTAAATTTTGATTTCCTTGTTTAATATTTATTATATTTAAATAATCCTGTAAAATTTGTTCATTTTGTACATCATGTTGAACTTGTTGAGCTAATTGAACTAGTTGATTTGGTTCATCTTGTATAGCTATAACTTGAACTGGTTGAACTGATTGAACTTGTTGAACTTGTAATCCAAAACGTATTATTTTTGTATTTTCGTTATAAAATGCATTTCTTACGATATTTTCTACTTTAACAACATTAAAATGTTTATTTTCGTATTTTATATTATTTATAAATTTACTTACAATATATCTGTAAGATATTTCTAGATTATCAATAAAATTAACATTTTTTATAATTTTAAATTCTTCTATAATAAAACTGTCTAACTCAATAGATGGATGATTAGGTATTGGTGAACCACTTTGCATAATATCTTCATAAAAATAAATATGAAATTTTCGAATATTATCAAAAATACAAGTAATCATTTCAAGATTTAAATCAATTTGTTTTTGTTTTTTTAATTCATCTAAATTATTTTTTGATTTAAAACTGAAAATTATATTAGTAAGTCTAAGTGTATTATTCATAATAGGTTTTTGATCAGTTATAATAAATGGAGCCGTATCTAAAATAACTCTATCCTTATCAATGCTAATTTGATATTTTAATTTGTTATGTTCTGATATATAGTTTAATATAGGATATTTTGTTCTATTTATAGTGTTTACATTACTTTTTGAACTTTTGTTAATCAGAGATAAAATAGACGCTGTAACACCTTCAGACATAGCTTGTTCGAAAATTTTACCACGAAGTTGATTAGGCATACTTGATAATAATGCTTGATTTTTTGACATTTAGTTATTAAATAGAAAATTAAACATATAATATAAAGTGGTTTAATCACCATAATTAATTTATTGTGGTAATGTATTCAAAAAGTCTTGTAATTTGTCACTATTGTCGAGTAATCTCTCCCATTGGCTTTTATACAAACTAAACGTATATTTTCCAACACCGCTCACGCATATTTGTTTTTTATCGTTAATAAAGAAACTTATAGGTTTTAATTTTTTCATATTATGATTTTCAAATTCTAATCTTTTAACTTCTTGTTTAATATCTTCTAATTCCTGCTCAGATGTGAACAATTTTTGCAATATCATTTTTTAAACAAAATATAAAATCATTATCAATTTTTAATTTTGTTGATCCTTCCAAGCCCTATATAGAGCTTGCGCTCGCAACATCTTATCGCGTTGCGACAAACTATTGTTTTCTTGAGCCACCTGTTTCATAAACGAACCTAACATTTTGTTATATAAACTAGGAGTACGTGTTTGTTTAATATTTGGTATTTTCTCATTCGAATCATTTCTGTTAAATATGACGGGAATATCAGGTTCCAATTGAACATCAGACCACATGAACACAGTCTTTTTTTTAGGAGCCATTTTAACGATAAATTTTTAAATTATTCATTCAATTTTTAACAAAAAATTGATTCATATTATTGATTTAATATCAAAAATGGCATCAAATAATAAGACTTATGACGGATACTATCTTGACATCATAAGACAAATTCTAATATATAAAATCCAAATAGAACAATTATATTGTTACGAAACACTTGATGATGATTTATAAAGTAATAAAAAATAAATTTTGTTAAATATTGTTTAATAGATTATTAAGCTTGAGGTTGAGGAATGTCAAGAAAGTCGATTCTTGACAGAAATTCCATTAAAACTTGCATGTTAAAGGCATCTTTAATGCCGAGTCGTTGATAAATCGGCATTTGGACTTTAGTTCTGCAGAAAGGACACGAATTCTTTCTGGTTAGCCATTCACGAATACAATTTTCGCAAAATACGTGATTGCAATTTAATATGATTTTTTCTCTTTTCTCAATAATATTAAGACAAATACCACATTCTACTTTTGACGAGTCTTTTTCCTTAAAATGTAACAAACAATAACCGTCTTTTTTCGCTTTATAACGGCAAGAATCGCCGTTTTTGTAATGACCTTGGCAAAGGGATGTTTCCTCAGGCAAGCTTCGCTTCATGTTTTTGTCATGTTGTTTGATTTAAATTTCGAGCTATCAATTTTTCTAAAAACTTAAGATATTACGAACATTTTTTTGCAAATAAAAATTTCTTTTGTTCTTCAGTAATGCATGGACATCCTCCATTACAAGAATATCCTCCTGATGTCGAGCAACATTCAGGCTTGCATTCATTATAAGCAAATAAAAACTTGCTTTTAGGACCTAACTCAGTACCATCGACGGACGGTGCCGACGGATCATTCATATCGGGCATTGATGGGTCTATAGGAACATCAGGGATTCCATTTCCTTGAATAACTACCAATTTATCTGCCGGAATTAATTTCTTATCCTCGTAAAAATACTCTACCGATTTCTGAGAAGTACCTCCTACAAACACATAAATTAACATGAAAAAAACGAATAATATCAATATTAAAAAGTATGTTCCGTTAAAACATGATTTTGCCATTTATTTAATTAAAATATATTTAATCTTCCTCATCTTCTTCCGGAATTTCCGTTAAAATATTCGGTTTAATGTTCATCGACATTATCTCTTGTGTTAATAATTTAAACGTATATGGTGTTCTTATCAAACTTACGTTTTGAGAATCATGTCTAGATAAAATCGTATGAGTCTCATTGTCTAATTCGTATTGGAAAGCATCCGATCTTTCCATCATTGATTCGTTTATAAACTGATAAACACCATGACTTTGCATTGAATCAAGCTCCATATTACCAATTCTTAATCCTCCTTCTGAACCTCTACCATGTGTAGGTTGTCTCGTTAAAAATTCATATGGAGCAGCTTTCATCGTATGCATTTTAATACCATTGTTAACCGTAATATAATCTACTTTGCGATAATTCATTTTATCGGCAACCATATGTTTTAATCTTTGATAATAAGTTGGTCCCATGAATATATCACATGATAATTGACATCCATAATATCCGCTGTATAAAATTTCGTTTGCGTTTCTTTCATATTTGTATTCTTTTTCTAATTTGTCAATGATTTCGGAATAATCATAGTTGCAAAAAGGTGTCGCATCCACGATAGTTCCCATACAAGCAGCTGCTTTTCCTAAAACACATTCTAGTAATTGTCCGACCGTCATGCGACTCGGAATTGCATGAGGATTTATGATGATATCGGGTACGATTCCATCTTTCGTGAATGGCATGTCTTCTTGAGGTAAAATCATTCCTATAACGCCTTTTTGAGCTATGGTTGAACATAATTTGTCGCCTAATTCCGGAGTTCTAAACTTTCTTAACCTTATTTTACATACTTTGAGATGTTGATCGTTCGTATAAACAAAAACCTTATCAACCGTTCCTGATAAAGTTTTGTTAGCTACCGAACTTTTATCGTAATATAATTCTTTTTTAACCTTATTACCAAATATATTATCGCCGCTTTCCTCAATAAACTCGCTTTTGATTTTTGTTTTTCCAATGTAAGCATCGCCTTCCTTTATAAATGAATTAACTAACGGAAATCCGTTTTCATCTAATTTTGTATAATTCGCAGATTTGATATTTTGTACTTCTTTCGTTTTTGATAATATAACGGGGTTTCCAAAACGTATGCTTTCTTTATCAAATTTAGATGCTTCTTCCAATTCCATGAGATTTTTGTAATAAGTTATGTTAAAAGAACCTCTATTTATCGCCGCTTTATTAAATATTATACTATCTTCCATATTATATCCGGAATATGTTGCGATTGCAACTATTAAATTCTCACCATTTGGCATCGCGTTATTGTTTAAATATTCCTTATAACGCGTGGTAACGAGAGATCTCTGTGGATAATGTAAAATATAAGACATCGTGTCTATTCTGTTTGCAAAATTGGTCGTATACAATCCGATTGCTTGTTTACCCTGAGCACCTGAAAACACGCAACGTGGAGCTTGATTATGATTAACTAAAGGAATTTGATGCGTTAAAATGCTAAATATCGTGCTTGGATGTATTTCACAATGCGTGTGTTGAGTCGTTAATTCGGAAGGTGTCATAGCGATGTATAACGTATTGCTTTCTTCTACATCTAAAAATTCGATGACTGCTTGATTTCTTTTAAGATCTGATAAATCATTGCTATTTACATATACATCTTTGTTATGATTTTTAATGAGATCATCCCATTTAATTTCTTTTTTGTAAGATTCAATCAATAATTTTCCATTTTCAACGACTAATAATGGTCTACAACATCTTCCTGCTTCTGTTTGTATGTTGATCTTTTTATTGATGACATCCCATGCTATGCTAGTAAATATGTGTAATCTAGCATTTCGTTTTAATAATTTTATTTTTTCGTATAAAACAGGAGCATTTGGATGGATACCTACCCAATTATTGTTGACAAATATTTTGGTATATTCGTTTAATTCTTCAAAACTTGCATTTTGTATGTCTATTATGTCATGATCTTTTAAACAATTCAAAACATTATTAACATTCGTATCAAACGTTATGTGACACATAATTGCGAAATTTTTCAATAAACCAATGCTCCCTCCATCAGGACTTTCACATGGGCACATGATACCCCATTGAGAAGGATGTAATCTGTGAGGTGCAACTATTTTTGCAGTTGGATCCATTGGAGTATTCACACGACGTAAATGTGACATTGATCCGATATAAGAAAATCTAGAAAGATCCTGAACTAAACCTTGTTTAACATCTTTGTTCGTTTCGCTAATTCCCCAATTGCCTTTTAAAGATTTTCTCATACCATCTTCTATTATATCCGATTTAAAAATATATGGTATATTAGCATTATTGATTAAATTGCTGATATCTTTAGCACCTCTTAATGGTCCGAAGAAATATTCATTATCGACTTTATTACGGATTTTATTCTTAAACTGGTTGTAATAATCTCTGAAAAGATTACCTATTAAAAATCCCGATATGTCTACTCTTTTAAAAATATAACTATCTCTATCAGATTCTTTCTTCGCACCTAAACATACTTTAACGAGTTCATTTATGATATAACCCAAAAACACGGCTTTCTTTTTAAAAGATTGACCTACATTCGGAAATAAATCGTTGCTCAGAATGTCTCTTAGTTTATCTATGTGTTTATAACTGTTTAAATTCGTTAAATATGTCAATACTTCTCTTTGCGTATATCTGCTATTTCCATGTATCAAAGATGCCATTAAAAATTCAACGACTTGATTATTAGTAAAATCGTCTATATCATATACGATGTGAGATAATATGTCTTGATCTGATTCGATGCCTAATGCTCTAAAAAGCGTGAAAAGAGGGATTGGTCTTGATAAATAAGGTAATTCTAATATGATTGAATTTGGTATTCTATCTTCTGGTGGCGGTAATTCATCTTCGTCTTCAGAAGAAGACGATTCGTCATTGGCTGCTTTCTTCTTTTTAATGGGTTTATCGCTATAAACGTATATATTTATAGTTTTAGGGAATAAAGGATTTTCTTGAGAAGTACATCTAATTAAACCATGATAACTATATTTATCATCTTTGCTTTTGTTTATAAAAATTCGATTCGTTGCGATACGTTCTTGTGCAACGATTACTTTTTCTTTACCTTCAACGATGAAGTATCCGCCTTGATCGTATACACATTCTCCCATTTCTCGTAATACTTGTTTTGGTTGATTGTTTAATACGCATAATTTGCTGTGTAACATAATAGGTATGGCTCCTATTTTTATGTTGTTAAAAGTTTTTTCGTATATTTTCTCTTCTTTTCCGACTTCTTTGGATATGTATTTAATGTATATATCGGCATATATTTCGGATTGATATGTAATATCTTTTAATCTTGCTTCATTTGGATATAATAATCTTTGATTTCCATTTTCTACTAAAGTTGGTTTATTAATGTAAATTTTATCGCTATTTTGCCCTCCTATAAAAATATTTATCTCATGTTTTACATCTGGTGTTTCTTTTATAGTTATAATCGGATTTAATGCATTTATTGTGCTTAAAATTTTATTAGACACAAAATCATTATAAGATGACAAATGATGTTTGGTCAAAAAGTATTTATCTGACGAAAAATATGAATCTAACACTTGCCATGTTAACTCCATTTATTATTATTATATAATAAATTAGTTATATGGTTTTGGCGTTTTTGGTTATCAGATCTTAAAAAAACATAATAAAATTATTCAATTTTTAATTAATTTTTCTTTGGTTTTTTAGCTTTAGGTTTCTTTGTTTTTTTAGCTACTGGTTTTTTAGCTACTGGTTTTTTAGCTACTGGTTTTTTTACTGCTGGTTTTTTCTTTTTACCACCAACGATTTTATCGATACCTGCGTAGTTAAAAAGTTGAACTCCGTCTTTCACACTGCCATAATGAGCATCTTTAATGAGTGCAGGTGATGCTGCTACATTATCTGTTGATTTTAATTGTAAAACATCGTCTGATATCGTTCTAGATGCTGTAGCATTTCCAACTAATTTAGATGTGGATGGTATTATAGAATAATCCAAACTATTCATCATATTATCTGCACCGCCACGTTTATGTCTTACATTATAATCACTAGCATTGTTCATATAATTTGAGATATTACGTGCTTGCATTTTACCACCGGATCTCACGTTTGCATTGCCTCTTAAACCAGCATATGCTGCATTTGCTGGTGCTGGACTTGAACGAAAAACGTTGAATCCTTCTTTAGTTCCTCCTAATCCTAAACCGTTCACGAAAGCATTTGATACTGTCGTGAAAACATTACCTGCATTACCTCCGCGAATGTGTTTACGACCGCCACATTTACCGCTATTCATTTGATTGCTGAAATTCTTTGATAAAGCGTTATAAGCTCCATCAGTAACTAATCCACTAACTGCGTTTGATGCAACTGATCCTCCTTTTTTGCGCATTTTATTTATTTACAGAAAATAATATTGTGCTGCTATTATAAATGTAATCAATAATACGTTATCGTTTGATATAACATCGAAAATATTATCCAAATCAAAATCATATTGAATGTCCGATTTATCCAAATAATTTTTATAAAATATCAAGAAATTCAATTTATCTTTTAATTTAGATTTACTAAATGTATAAACATAAGGATGTAATTTATCATCGTATTCTGATATAAAATCGCTATATTCATCAAAATTTTTCAGATGAAAATAATCCAGATATGTTTTTGAATTTAATATATAATTATTTAAATTAAACCTCATGTTTATTTATATTTTTTAATAATTTATGGTTTTATACGCTCAATGCTAGCATTAGAATAATGAGAAATGATCATCTTTAATTTTATCAAAACCAAACGGTGGTTTACAATCTTTTCCATATTTATTGCACAATATTTTTAACAATTTGTATGTTATCGATTGTACGAGTCTAATGTGTTTTTCAACATAATTATCCAAATTATCTATATCAATAATGGTTGATATCGTAGGTATGTTGAAATATACAGATTTCATGTCATTTAATATTTCGTTTCTTACATCTACTAACATCGGATAATATAAATTAAAATCATATTTACCTAACATAACTTTGTAATGTATTTTCAAATAATACTCTAAACATATTATAATTCTATTATATAAAGCACGATCATATATTTGTAAAAATTTTAGATTATAAACAATGTTTTTAAGTTCATCGTGTTTATTTATAAATTTTAATGATCTAGGAGTTTTATGAATAAAAAAAACTGGACTATTCGTAACTTCAAAATCGTTACCTAATTCTTTTGATATATTTGATAAAAGATTATTCTTATCCATGTTTTTTATCTTTCCTTTTTTAGAACGTTCATAATACATATAACACAATATTACGAATAATGTGATAAAAAAGAATCTTTCTGCTAGATTCTTAATGACAAATATTAATATAAAAGTTATTAAAATTAAAATAGTGAAAATCGTTTCTTTATCCATTATATACTAGGAGAAGAAGATTCCACCAAAAATATAAATAATGCGATTATTATTAGCATTATACCGATATAAATGATGCGATCTTCTTTACTTATAACTTTAATTAAATCTTGTATTGATCTAACGGTGCTCATTTCTTTTATGATTTCCGGAATCAATAATAAAAACTTATCGACAACGTGTGATAAACTCAAATTAATAAACTGATCTGATTTAATATCATTTTCTTTTATATGATTTACAACATGATCAATAGTTGATAAAACATTCTTTTCTTTTTTCATTACTTCTTCATAAACATCTTCATCTGATTTTTGTAATATGTCAACTAATGATGTATATTCGCTATATGAAATTGGTGGCATCTTTATATTTTAGTTGGATTAAATTTCATCGATAAGATCAACATGTCCTAAAAATACTCTGCGACAACAATATTTATGTAAACCTAATTCATCCAATATATCGCCTGTTTGAATTTTATCAAAGTTTTTATGTAATTTCGATTCTTCATTTTGTTTTTGCTTTTC
>JACCDZ011147049.1_pt1 | contig 13774 bp, 9 predicted proteins | sample 7449551 | NCBI WGS metagenome assembly JACCDZ01 (sample SAMN15323452, study PRJNA562643) | freshwater metagenome | isolation source: river surface water | place: USA:Blue River Watershed | collected 2017-08-18
CGATGATTCGAATGGCGCCATTTCGTTCTTCGATTCGGTCAACTTTTCCTGCAATTTTTATTGGAAAATCGAAGGATTCCAACTGAATTTCGCAACTTAATGATTCTTCTAAAAGTAAAACTTTAATAGCATCATTATCTTCGGTAATGGCTTTCTTTTCAACTTGTAGGAAATTGTAAACATTTCGTTTTGCTACTTCAAATGCTAATAAATTTTTCCCCTTAGTGATTTCGCCTTCTTTATACTCTTGTTTAAAATATTTTAGAATTACTGCATCAATTTTGGATTCCATAGATTCAATATGATGCAATGCTAAAAACTGATTCAAATAAGGCGTATACAATTCTTCCAATGCATTGTGAATAATGGTTCCTAACGTATTGGCGGCAATATTTTCTTCTACATCTTCGGCTTCATTTATTCTGAGAATACGCTGCATATAAAACTGAAAAGGATTCCGAATATAATTAGTCAATGAAGACGGTGAAAATCCCCTATCTACTGCAATTTCTTGCAAACGATCAAGCACTTGATCAGTTTTTGGAATAGTAACTGGCTCATACGCTTTTTCAGGCAAAACAGCATTATAAATTGTAGCTGTTAGATTATGTTTTTGTTGTTTTTCAATTTCCAATTGGGTGATGAAACGACTTTTTTCGCCCGCATCAATTCCTTCGTTATCGGTATTGTAGAGTAACCAAATATTCTTAGCGCGCATCAATAAATGATAAAAGTGATAGCAATAAATGGCGTCTTTTTCTTTGTAAGTTGGCAACCCTAACTCCTTTTTCACATCATATGGAATAAAGGAATTTTGCGATTTTCCGGCTGGAAATTTCCCTTCATTTACCGATGTGATAATCACATTTTCAAAATCTAACACACGACTTTCCAAAACTCCCATAACTTGAAGCCCCGACAAAGGTTCGCCTTCGAAAGATACTTCGGCCAATTCAATTATTTGCTTGTAAATAGCATGCAAAGCGCTTATGCTGTCGATTTGGTTATACTTTTCGTGATAATTGGTTAACTTCACAATGGTTTTATAAATCGAATATAAAAAGGTTTTGGCTACTTTTTCTTCCGAATTATCATTATTGAGTTGCGATTTTAAATGCAGCAAAATAGCATTTAAATTGGCTAATATTACTGAAACATCATCCCATCGTGAAAACAATAATTCGAATAAAATAGATTTGGATTTCGGATATTTTTCGGTGTATAAATCAAATAATTTTTCTCTAGAAAAAAAGGTGAAATTATTACTGTTAATTACATTTACAACTTCTTCTACTTTACAATAAGGTTCAATTAATGGATGATTTAATATAGCCAATACTTCCTTGTAATAAAAAGTGTAACTCTTTTCGTTCCGTTGTTTGGCATTGGTATGAAGCTTAAATAACTTACTAATTAATAGTTGCGCCGGATTATTCTTGCTTGGATAACCCATTGTAATATTTAAAGCCTCAACCGAAGCGGGCAAACCAAATAAAACGGGTAACAACAAATTTTCATCACCTAAAACAACAGCAGTATTTTCTAAATTTGGACTTTTAGATTGAATTTTTTCAATAATAGTTCCTACAATTTTAGCTTGACCAATACTTTTTGGTGTACCAATAATCTCGATGTTTTTCTCTTCGGTAAAATGATTTACAATCCATTCAAAATCCTGATGAATAAATGGCTTCCAGTCTTTTTTATATTTTCGAATAAACAAACCCGCATCATGATAAGAATCGTTTATAAACAACTCATCAATGTCCCAAAATATTTTAGCCTTTTTTTCATTAGCTAAATATTTTATAATTTTTTCCTCAGCTTGATTTAAAGCATTGAAACCCGCAAAATAAATTGTGTTTGTTGCGCTTGCCGAAAATTTTTCTAGATTTTTAACTGCTTCACGATATATTAGGCCTTGATAACCAATACCTTTACTTATTAAATGGTCATAAAATGATTGGTAATATAGCGGCAACTTAGCCCAAAATTCTAAATGATTATCAATTAGTGTTGTTGTTTTTGAAGCTTCTACTTGCCATCTTTTTAAAGCTTCAATAGCTTCTAAATAGCTAAAGACTTTATTAGGCTCTAGAAGATATCGGTCAATTTCATTAAAGTCTTGAATAGCAATGTTGGCCCAAGCAGCAAATTGTTCAAAATTTTGTTGTTTTGATTTTTCGGTGACCGAAAGATATACTTCATAAAACTCAAACAACAGCTCAATACTATCAATGGCTCTAAGATTTGCCATCTCTTGAATAAAATCTTCAATACTAATAATACTAGGGGCAAAAGTTGTGCCTTGAAGCTGCTTTTTTAAACTTTCTAATAAAAATACTTTTGCTCGTTTATTGGGCAAAACAATGGTATAATTAGCTAGTTCGTTTTCAGGCTGCGCTAATATTATAGTACTAAGTTTGTCTAAAAAAGTAATTGAATTCATTTTATAAAAATAAAAAAACGTCCCGATATATCGGGACGTTTCTTAGTATATTTTAGAAAAAAATTATTTTACTAATTTTACTTCTACTCTTCTATTGTTAGCTTTTCCTTTAGCAGTTTTGTTTGAATCAACTGGAGCAGACTCACCAAAACCTTTTGAAGATAATCTTGAAGCGTCGATACCGTTTTCAACTAAGAAGTTTTTAACAGCAGCAGCTCTTTCTTCAGATAATTTTTGGTTCATATCATCTTTACCATCGCTATCTGTATGTCCTTCTAATGAAAATTTAGCAGTAGGATATTCTTTCAAGATTGCTGTAATAGCTTGTAATACAGGAATTGTTTGTTTTTGGAAAGATGATTTTCCTGAGTTAAATAAAATAGTTTTACCATAATCGTTTAACTTTTTCATTGTATCATCAGAAACTTCAGGACAACCATTGTTTGCTACAGTACCAGCTACAGTTGGACATTTGTCATCTTTATCTAAAACTTTATCACCATCTGTATCAGGCCATGGACATCCGCCATTAGCTTTATCACCTTTAACTGAAGGACAATTGTCATCTTTATCAGCCACTCCATCTCCATCAGCATCTGGACAACCTTTCATCATTTTTGTTCCTTTAACATCAACACAAGCATCTTCTGAATCGATGATTCCGTCTCCGTCTGTATCAGGACAACCATTAAATTCTGCTAAACCAGCAACATCTGGACAAGAGTCAGCTGAATCTTGGATTCCGTCTTTATCAGTATCAGGACATCCTTTAAATTCTGGTAAACCAGCTACTTCAGGACAAGCATCTTGATTATCGTAAATTCCGTCACCATCTGTATCTTTTCCTCCAAATTTGAAAGTAAGACCGGCAAAATGTTGCATGTGACCTGGAACATCTACATTAGCAGTTCTAGTTACGTCATATGAATGCTTGTAAGTTGATTGAAATTGTAAACCAACTTGTTCAGAAAACCAAAGAGTTAAACCTAAACCACCATTAACAGTTCCTGCAGAAGCATCTCCAAAGAAAGTATAACCACCTCCAATATGAGCTGAAGGCTCTAACCATTTAGATTTAATCATGTCTTGAAAGCTGTATTTGATAATCCCATCAATACCATAATATGATAAATCTCCAGGATTAGTTACAACCATTCCTCTTGTATCTGCATTAGGAGAAGTAGGGTCAAAAATTACATGTTTAGTAATTTTATTTACCGATCCCGTTACTCCAAATGAAAATCCGTCTCCAACATATTTAGAGACAGTAAGATAAGAAACAGATGGTAAAATATTCCAATTTTCACTTACATCAAATGTTTGAGAAAATTGTTTGTCTAAAAAACCTAATCCGCTTCTACTAGCACTAACTCTAGTATCTACTCCGTTTGCCCCAAAAGACAATGCCCAAGGGTTGTTGCTATCTTGTGCTTGCGATGTTAATCCAGCAAACAATAATGTTACATCAAATAATTTGTTTAAATGTTTCATACGTTATTTTTTAATTACAATACGTTATAATTAGGACAAAAGTACTATAATTTTTTAACTACAAAAAGTTTTGTTAAAAAAAATCACTCTTTTGTGTTATTTTACTTAATTATTCCTAAATCTTTTCCAACTTCTGTAAATGCATTAATCGCTTTGTCCAAATGTTCCTGAGTATGTGCTGCAGATAATTGCACTCTTATTCGTGCTTTGTCTTTAGGAACCACCGGAAAGAAAAAGCCAATTACATAAATGCCCTTTACTAAAAGTTTTTCTGCCATTATTTGTGATAATTTAGCATCATACAACATTACGGGAACTATTGCCGAATCACCATCAATGAAATCAATTCCTGCTTTTCTTAATCCAGCTTTGAAATAATTTGTGTTCCATTCTAGTTGATCTCTAAGTGTTGTGTCTTTTTCTAATAGTTCAAAAACTTTTAACGAAGCGCCTACAATAGAAGGGGCTAACGAATTTGAAAACAAATAAGGACGTGAACGCTGACGCAAAATTTCAATTATTTCTTTTTTAGCTGTAGTGTAACCTCCCATTGCGCCTCCAAGAGCTTTTCCAAGAGTTCCTGTAATGATATCTACTCGGCCCAATACTCCTTTAGCTTCTAATGTTCCTTTGCCCGTTCCTCCTATAAATCCAGCGGCATGACACTCGTCTACCATTACTAAAGCATCATATTTATCGGCTAAATCGCAAATTTTATCTAATGGAGCAACTAATCCGTCCATTGAAAAAACGCCATCGGTTACAATTAATTTAAAGCGATGACCTGCTTCGGTAGCTTTGATTAACTGTTGTTCTAAATCAGACATGTTATTGTTTTCATAACGATAACGAGCTGCTTTACATAAACGAACACCATCTATAATTGAGGCATGATTTAAACTATCAGAAATAATACAATCTTCTTCTCCTAATAATGGTTCAAAAACACCTCCGTTAGCATCAAAAGCTGCCGCATAAAGAATAGTGTCTTCTGTTCCGTAGAAATTAGCTATTTTTTGTTCTAGTTCTTTGTGAATATCTTGTGTTCCGCAAATAAAACGTACAGATGACATTCCGAAACCATGAGAATCTAAGGCGTCTTTTGCTGCTTGAACTACTTCTGGATGTGAAGAAAGTCCTAAATAATTATTGGCACAAAAATTTAAAACCGTTTCACCAGTTGAAATAGTAATCTCGGCACCTTGAGGCGAAGTAATAATGCGCTCTTTTTTAAACAAACCATTTTCTTTAATCGAATTTAATTCGCTTTGCAAGTGGTGTTGAATTTTTCCGTACATAATTTATTATTGTTTGTGATTCTTTTTGGGATTACAAAGTTACTATTTCTATGCTTTCGCCTATATAAATAAGCACTTTTTTTGCAACCGAATAGTTCATTTCGCGTAAAGCCAATTCATATTCTTCTAATTGCGTTATATGTTTATGATGTTTTTCGCCCGTTTTATAATCTAACAAATACGCCATATTGTCTTTAATTACTACTCTATCGGGTTTTATTGATTTAGTATTTTTCTTAATTATGGTTTGCTCATTTATAACTTTTCCGTCTGATTCAAAAAAATCTTTCAATTCAGTATGGGTAACAATATTTTGAATGGTTTGGTTAAAAATTTCGCGTTGTGATATCCTAATCAAACCTAACTCTGTTGCTTTATTTAAGGCCAATTCAACCTCATCTTTTGTATGGACAAATGACATAATTTCGTGTAAAATTGTTCCAAAAGCAATTGCATCTTGTTGTATTGTTCCCCACATAAGTGCTTCGCGCTGAGCAATATTAATTTTTGAAGGCTTTAATTTATTGGCCACAATTCCAATACTTTTATGATTGCCTTTATGGGTTTCTATTTTAGATTTTCGTTCGGCATCACCAAATTCATAAGTGAATTTTGTGGGTTCATACCAACCCTTATTTTGAAGATACTCTAAAAAGTAGAACGATAAATTATTCGTTGCAAATTCGCCTTTAGGAGTCAATTTTTTATTTGAAATAATGTATAACTGTTCTTCGGCGCGCGTTAAAGCAACATAAAGTACATTAATAGTGTCTAGAATTTCTTCTTGGTTTTTGGTTTGAAAAATGGATTTTGCCCCGTTTCCATAACTTTCCACTTCTTTTTTATTATTGATTAATGCTTTTGGTAAATCAATAGTTGAATCTTCTAACGGAATCCAAAGTTTGTCTTTCATTTTTCTCGAAAAATCTTCTTCGGCAAATGGAAAAATAACCACCGGAAACTCCAATCCTTTTGATTTGTGAATGGTCATTATTCGAACAGCATTAGTTCCTTCTGGAGACGGAATGCTTTTCTGAAAGCCTATTTTATCCCAATATTCTAAAAAATCGGCAATACTTGACTGCGATTTTACATCTTTTTCTAACACTAAATCTAAGAAATATTGCAAATAAGATGTGTTTACTTTATTCTTTAAAAAGGCAGCAATTAATGTTTCAACCGTTTCATAAAGCGATTTTTTCTTGCAATCTGTAAACGAAATTTCGATTCCAATTGAATTCAAATAAACTTCTAAATCAGCAGTGCTTTTATCTTTTGTTGCTAAAATAAAATCGTGAATCGCTAATTCCGATTGTAATTGTTGGGCAATATAATACAGTATATAAATTTTTGCTTCTTCTTCTTTTGGGTTTTTTAAAAAGCGCAGTAAGGCAATTATCAATTTTACTTCGGTTGCATTTTGAATCAATAATGTTTCGGAAGATAATATTGGAATTTTATTTTCGGTTAAAAAATTAGCCAATTTTATTCCAGGCGCTTTAGTTCTTGTAAGTAAAACGATGTCTTTATATTGAAATTTATGCGCAAGACATTGATTAATGGTTTTTAAAGTGTGACTCAAATACACTTTGTCTTTCAACGTAATTGTATCGTTATCGCTATCAAAACCTTCCACTCCAGTTTCTTCTTCTGGAACCTCGATAAACGATAAATTCACATATCCGCCTTGCTTAGCATTCGTTTCTTGATGCGAAAGGTGTTCGTATAAATTTTTATAATCGGCGTTATTAAATTGATTTGCTAATTGCTTAAAAAAGGAATTATTAAACTGAATGACTTCGGTATAACTTCGGTAATTTGTTTTTAATCGTTCTGTTTTTTTATCTTTATTTGAAAACGGATTATTTGCCGCAGTATCTTTTGCAAGATCGATAAATTGTTCTGCTTTTCCGCCACGCCATCTATAAATAGCTTGTTTTGGATCGCCTACAAGCATTACGGTTCCTTTTTTCCCATATTCATCTTGCCCAGCTAATGCATTATCAATTAACGGAATTAAATTTTGCCATTGCATAACCGAAGTATCTTGAAATTCATCAATAAAATAATGGCGGTATTTTTCTCCCAAACGCTCATAAATAAAAGGTGCGGGTTGGTTTTGAATTTCGTTATGGATAATGGTATTAAAATCGGAAATGGAAACAATATTTTGCTCTTCTTGTATGTTTTTAAATTCCTTGTAAATGGTGTTTAACAAAGAAAGCGGATTTAAGTTTTGAAGAAAAGCATCATACAGCGAAATTTTTCCGGCTTTTTCATTGATTGCAATTACCGAAGCTAAAATTTCTGAAGCATTTTCATCAATAAAATCTTTATCTGATTGAGGAACTGCTTTTGAATAGCTACTTTCTGAACCATCTAAATATTTGATTACCGTTTCGTTAATGGCGATTTTATCTGAAACCACTTTTGCTAAGTGATTGGTTAAATAGCTCGAATAAAACGATTTTCTAGAAACCCCATTTGAATCAATTTTTGTTAAAACTATTTGGGCAATTTCTTTACATTCTTCTTTTAATTGTTTTATTTCTTGTTGTAATTTCTTTTTTATTGTTCCAAAATCAGTCAGACTTTTTTCTGCCATTTCTTTGATTTCTTCCGAATTGTTTTCGTTAGTAATCAATTGGGCCACGGCTAATAATTCGGCTGAAATATCCCAGTTTTTATCATCGTCTGTTCTATCTTTTGAAAAATCAACTAATAACTGGGTTAAACTTTGATCTTCTCCCGCTTTGGAAATCACTAAATCAATGGCTTCTTGCAATAATACATCGGTATCTAAAGACACTTCAAAATTGGGTGGTAAATTTAAATCTTGGGCAAAAGTGCGAATGACTTTGTGGGTAAATTTATCAATCGTAGAAATATCAAAAGCCGCATAATTATGAATAATATTCTTAATAATTGCTTTTGATTTATCTTTAAGGGTTGCTGTGCTAAGTTTTGTTTCTTTAGACACATCTTTAAGCAATTCCAAGGCTTTTTCAGAAGTAGTATCGATAGAAAATTCATACAAACTAGAAACAATTCTAGATTTCATTTCGTTAACCGCTTTATTGGTAAACGTAATGGCTAGAATTTTCTTGTAAGCATCATCAGTACTCGCTAAGAAAAGAATTTTCAAATATTCTTTCGTTAGCGTATACGTTTTCCCTGATCCGGCGGAAGCGTCATAAATGGTAAAAGCGGTTGTTTCCAAATGTTATATTTGTCTTAATTATGGTACTATAGAAACGATCTATTTTTGAATCCAAAGTTTAATTTGTAAATTTGGTGAAAATATTATTAATCTAAAAATAAAATATCATGGCTTTTGAATTACCACAATTACCTTATGCATATGATGCATTAGAACCACATATTGATGCTCGAACAATGGAAATTCATCATTCTAAACATCATAATGCTTATGTTACTAATCTAAATGCCGCTATTGCTGGAACAGATTTAGAAGGAAAATCTATTGAAGATTTGATGAAAAATTTAGACATGAATAACATGCCTGTAAGAAATAACGGTGGTGGCCATTTCAACCATACTTTATTTTGGGAAATTATGTCGCCAAACGGTGGTGGTTTACCAACAGGTGAATTAGCTGCTGCAATTGATGCTGCTTTTGGTTCATTTGATGCTTTTAAAGCTGAATTTTCTAAAGCAGGTGCAACCCGTTTTGGTTCAGGATGGGCTTGGTTATGTGTAAAAGACGGAAAATTAGAAGTATGTTCTACTCCTAATCAAGATAATCCACTTATGCCAGGTGTAGCTTGTGGCGGACAACCAATTTTAGGAATGGATGTGTGGGAACACGCTTATTATTTACATTATCAAAACCGTCGTCCTGATTATATGGAAGCGTTTTTCAATGTAATTCATTGGGAAGAAGTAGCAAAACGTTTTAAAGCTGCGCTATAAATCTTAACAATATTAAACAAAAAAGCCGAGAAGTATGGCGACTTCTCGGCTTTTTTGTATTGTACCAATTTTATTTGAAAATAAAAAAGGTGAAATTTCTTCCACCCTTTTTGCCCCAAATTTACCATAAAACTTAACCTACTAATTTTTTGGTGATACTAAAGTAGTACATGAAATTACTTATGAGTAAAAAAATTGTTAAATAACACAAAAACTCGATGAACTGCACTTTTTAATATGCTCGAGCGTCTTTTCCTTCATAAAAATTCATAAAAGCGCGGTTTACTACTCGATTTCCACCGTCTGTTGGGTAGTCTCCAGTAAAGTACCAATCGCCTAAATTTTTAGGGCAAGCAATATGTAAATCAGCTACCGTTTGGTAAATTATTTTTACTTCGGCATTAGTGTTTTCAGGTGTGAGCATTTCTGCAATTTTATCAGATATTTCTTGATCGGTAAAAGGTGCATAAATTTCTTTCACATAATTTACCACATCTGCATCTGTAAAATTTTCTTGCGCTTTTGATTTTTGATAAACCTCTTCGACAATATGATATAAATTGCGTTCTTTTAACAAAGCTAAAGCAGCTCTAAATGCTACTAATCCTTCTAACTTTGCCATATCTATTCCGTAACAATCTGGATAACGAATTTGTGGCGCTGAGGATACTACTACAATTTTCTTAGGTTGTAAACGATCCATCATCTTAATGATGCTTTGTTTTAAGGTAGTTCCTCGTACAATACTATCATCAATAATTACCAAATTATCTGTTGGTTTAACCACACCATAAGTTACATCATAAACGTGTGCTACCAAATCATCTCGACTACTGTCTTCGGTAATAAATGTTCTTAATTTGGCGTCTTTAATGGCGATTTTTTCGGTTCTAATTTTCACCGAAAGTAATTCTTTCAACGTATCTTCGGTTAACGTATCTTTTTGTTCGATAATTGCTTTTGCTTTTCGCTGATTTAAGAAATCTTGAGCCGCTTCAGACATACCATAAAAAGAAGTTTCGGCGGTATTAGGAATAAACGAAAAAACGGTATTATCGGTATCGTTATCAATAGCTTTTAAAACACTCGGAAAAATTAATTTTCCTAATTCTTTTCGCTCTTTGTAAATTTCGGCATCGCTTCCGCGCGAAAAATAAATACGTTCAAACGAACATGCTTTTTTGATTAACGGAGTTCTTACTTCTTGAATAGAAACATTTCCGTTTTTTTTGATGATAATTGCGCTACCTGGCTCTAATTCTTGAACTTTTTCAAAAGCAACATTAAATACCGTTTGAATCACTGGTCGCTCTGAAGCCACTACTACAATTTCCTCGTCTTCATAAAAATACGCAGGACGAATTCCGGCTGGATCTCGCAAAACAAATGAATCACCATGACCTAACAATCCTGCCATGGCATAACCACCATCAAAATTTCTAGAGGCGCGTTCTAAAATGCGTTGGATATTCAATCGTTCCCCAATAATTGGCGATGCTTCTTGTTTAGAAAATCCTTCTTGTTTGCATTGTTTGTATAATTCGGTAACCTCATCATCTAAGAAATGACCAATTTTTTCCATTACGGTAACCGTATCGGCCATTTGTTTTGGATGTTGTCCTAAGTCAATTAAATTTTGGAACAACTCTTTTACGTTGGTCATGTTGAAATTCCCTGCAATAATTAAATTTCGGTGCATCCAATTGTTCTGACGTAAAAAAGGGTGGACACTTTCAATACTATTTTTACCGAAAGTTCCGTAGCGCACATGCCCTAAAAATACTTCTCCTAAATACGGAATATTCTGTTTTTGAAGCGCTACATTGTTATGATATTCGGGATGCTCTTCTAATTCGCGACTAATTCTGTCGTTAATCTGAGCAAAAATGTCTTTAATAGGTTGCGGGTCGTTTGAACGAATGCGACTGATGTATCGTTCCCCTGGATTGACATCTAGTTTAATGCTGGCTAATCCGGCGCCGTCTTGCCCGCGGTTGTGTTGCTTTTCCATGAGCAAGTACATTTTTTGCACTCCATAGAAAGCCGTTCCGTATTTTTCTTTGTAAAATTCTAACGGTTTTTTTAATCGAAGTAAGGCAATTCCACATTCGTGTTGTATAGCGTCACTCATAAGTTGTTGTGTTGTTGTTTGTTGTAATTTTATTTATATTTTGAAACAAAAAATGCCCCGAAATTTCGAGGCACGTTGTTATTCTTCTAATTCGATTTCAAATTGAGTTAATGCTTTAAATTGTTTTAATCTTGCATTTACTTCTTTTTTATCTAGACTAACCATTCGTTCTGTTCCAAATTTTTCCACACAAAAAGAGGCTAAATTTGAACCCTGAATGATTGCTGTTTTCATGGTGTTGAAAGAAATATCGCCTTGCTGTGCAATAAATCCTGAGAAACCTCCTGCAAATGTATCTCCAGCGCCTGTTGGATCAAAAACATCTGCTAACGGCAATGCTGGAGCAAAGAAAATGTGTTCGTTATGGAAAATTAACGCGCCGTGTTCTCCTTTTTTTATTACGACATATTTTGGACCCATGGTCTGAATTTTAGCCGCTGCTTTTACTAAAGAATATTCTCCAGATAACTGACGTGCTTCTTCATCATTAATAGTAATTACATCTACGCGTTTAATTACGTCTAGCAATTCGGGTAAGGCACAATCCATCCAAAAATTCATAGTATCAAGAACTACTAATTTAGGCGTTGTAGTCATTTGATTTAAAACACCGGTTTGAACTAGTGGGTGCAAGTTTCCTAGCATTACAACTTCGGCATTTTTAAAATCTTGTGGAACTACCGGATTAAAATCAGCCAAAACATTTAATTCTGTAACTAACGTATCTCTTGAGTTCATATCATTGTGGTAACGACCGCTCCAAAAGAAGGTTTTTCCTCCTTTTACGATTTCGATTCCTGAAATATCAATGTTTCTTGCGGTTAATAAATCTAGATATTCTTGTGGAAAATCTTCTCCAACTACTGAAACAATTCCTGATTTTACATTAAAATGTGAAGCCGAAAGTCCAATATAAGTTGCAGCGCCTCCTAAAATTTTATCGGTTTTACCAAAAGGTGTTTCTAAAGCATCAAAAGCAACCGTACCTACAATTAATAATTTGTTCATTACTATGAATTTGAAATAAGAGGCAAAGATAAGTTTTTGTTTAGAAGTTTAAAAGTTTAAGGGTTTAAAAGTTACTCTTTAGAGCAACTTCCCTTCTTCCTTTTCATAAAACTCGTCGATGGATAATTTTTCTTGTTGCGAAGCCATAACGGCTAATTGATCACAACGTTCGTTTTGCGGATGACTGTTGTGTCCTTTAACCCATTGAAAATCGACTTGATGTTGGCGATAAATTTTTAAAAACCGTAGCCACAAATCGGGGTTTTTCTTAGCTTTGAAGTTAATTTTTTCCCATTGAAAGACCCAGCGTTTTTCAACCGCATCCACCACATATTTCGAATCGGAAACGACCAAGACTTTGGTTTTTGGGTTTTTTAATTTTTCTAAACCTACAATTACCGCTAATAATTCCATTCTATTGTTAGTAGAAATGCGAAAACCTTCGTAAAATTCTTTTTTATACGGGGTTCCTACCATTTCCATGACCACGCCATAGCCTGCCGGACCAGGATTTCCCTTGGCAGCACCGTCTGTATATATGTGGACTTCGTGTTGCAAAATTTGAATTTAGAATTTAGAATTTAGAACTTCGGAAATAACCGTTGGAAAATATTGATGTTCTAATTCGTGAATTTTATGAGCAATTTCTTCGGCCGTTTTACAATCTTCGATATTTACTGCTTTTTGAAAAATAAATTCGCCTTCGTCATAATGTTCGTTTACATAATGAATGGTAATTCCAGTTTCTATTTCTTTATTATCTAAAACGGCTTGATGTACATGCATCCCATACATGCCTTTTCCACCATATTTTGGCAACAATGCTGGGTGAATATTAATCACTTTTGGATATTCCTTTAATATAGATTCGGGAAATTTTAATAAAAATCCGGCCAAAACAATTAAATCGGGCTGAAACTGCTGCAATTTTTCAAGCACAAAACCTTCATTTAATTGCGCTTTTGAAAAAACCACCGATGAAATGTTGTGGTTTTTTGCTCGATCTAACACTTTGGCATCGGACTTATTAGAAAAAATAGCAACAACTTTTGCGTTTTCACTATTTTTAAAATAATTAATAATTTGCTCGGCGTTTGAACCATTACCAGAAGCGAAAAGCACAATATTCTTCATTTATAAATAATTTCTTCCCACAAAAAAAAGAATAATAATTGGGAAAAAATAAAAAAAAGAAGCCTTTGTGAATTATTTTTTTTAAATTCGTGGTCATATTTTGTAACAAAAAGGTTGTTTTAAAATAAAGTTTTTTATTTTTGCCAACAAATTAAATTAAAAATTAAAAGATTATGTCAGACATTGCATCAAGAGTAAAAGCGATTATCGTAGACAAATTAGGTGTTGACGAAAACGAAGTTGTAACAGAAGCAAGCTTCACAAATGATTTAGGAGCTGATTCATTAGACACTGTTGAGCTTATTATGGAGTTCGAAAAAGAATTTGATA
>JACCDZ012025388.1_pt1 | contig 13772 bp, 12 predicted proteins | sample 7449551 | NCBI WGS metagenome assembly JACCDZ01 (sample SAMN15323452, study PRJNA562643) | freshwater metagenome | isolation source: river surface water | place: USA:Blue River Watershed | collected 2017-08-18
ATCATTTTTTATTTTAAAATCGACTAATGTTGTAGGAATATAAGTATTATAATTATAATATCCATTATTTTTTAATGTTTTAATTCCTCTCTCAATTATTTCTTTCAATGTCAATGTCTCAATTATACCATTAGGTTTTGAAATATTCCAATAATGATTTTCACAACATTCTACTTCCTGTCCATTTGAAAATTTTAATTTATATATTTCTCTATTACCTTTATGATATATTTCTAATACTTTTTGAAAACTACCATTTGTTCCACAAATTGTATCACCAACTTTTAAAGTACCCATTTCAACCCAACCGTTTGGTGTTAAAATTTTACTATATAATGGTTGAGGCCCATCTCCTGCCTCATCAACTGTTTTTTTTGCTGCGTTTTTTATAAAATCCGAACCTATGTTTAAATATTCTTCATCAAAAGAAATAGAGTTGGCAACAGTATCTCCGTCTTTGGTAATATTAAAACCTAATCCATACTTTTCTTGTATTAAAACAGTCCTTCCTTTTGTTCCCAATGTTGTTTTTACAACATCAGCAGTACCATTAATTCCTTCTAATAATTTTTCCTGTGATTCTTTTCCTTTTATTATCATTTCATTATCTTTTTATGTTCTCTCTTCTCGCGCGATATACAGTTTTAAAAATTAACAATTATAAATACTAACTAATAATTATATATTTAATGTTTAAAGTATAAAATATATTAGGTTCGTATAAACGTTACGGGTATAGAACTCCCTAGAGGAAAACCTTTGGTAATCCAACTGTACAACGAGTGTACCTAGAAAGAAATGGGAGTTTTATACCAATTTTTTGGTGCACCTATAAATCCTAGACGATTTGTATGCTATTCATCTTTTTTAGTATTGTTCTAGATACCCAGGTATAATGAATTAAGAACTACCTGCCGACTTTTCCCCAGCTTTCGGTTAAGAGTATATCCGCTGTGGTTAATTTTTCCCCCTCAATATACTCGATAGAAAAATAAGTCGTGCCTTTGTTAAGTTTTCCATGCCGATTCTACTATTTTTCTATTAAAATACCATTACGTCGCTACAATTAGTCAAATCCCTAATGGTCGGGAACACTTTTACACGATGTTGTATTCGTTATATTTTTTGCAAACATACAAAAAATTTTTGACATATGCAAATAAAAATAGCAACAAGAACAAAATAAATGAGAGAGAGTAGTTCAAGTTGCTATTATAATTATATTTTTTATAAGTCTCTCATTTATATTTTGCAAATATATGTAAATAATATTTAATATCAAAAAATGTTAATTTAAAAATTAATATTAAAAATTTTTTAATATATTTGCATATGTCAAAAATTTTTTTTATATTTGCATAAAAATAAATAAATGATAATACCTATATCTAAAAAATACGATACCGAATTTGATTTATACTATTCATTAATATCTTTGTATAACACTGTTGAACAGTGGGGATTAACACAAACTCAGATAAAAATATTAATATATTTAATAAGACATGATTATAATAAAACAACAAAAGAAATAATATGTAAAAATTTAAAAATATCTGAAAAATCGTTAACAACAAATTTATCATATTTAAGACAAGGTAAAATAGGAAAAAGGAAAATAAAAAAACTATTAAAAACCTCTACAAATAATATGAATATAACTTTACTTAGTACAGAATTAAATGATATAAAAAAACTAATAGAATCCAAAGATGATGTTAAGTCTTTTATTATTGATTTCGGTGAAGAAAAATTTATAAATAAAATAGGTAAAACTATAACAAATGCTATATCCAAAAAAACTTAATGTAGTATTAGATAGTGAAATATTAGAAGAAATATCTAGAGAACTTAGTATAGATATAAAAGATGTCAAAAACACTTATAAAATATGGTTAGACTATTTAGATTATATCTCAAATGAAACAAGCCAATGTACCGTATCGTTTCCAAAATTAGGAGAAATGTACATAAGTTTAGTTAAAATGAGAAGAAATATGCGCACAAAAAGATTAAAAGCGTATAAAGAAATGAAATCTAAAGAAATAGATCTATTAAGAGATAAATGTAAGTATATAGTGCATGAAAAATCTGTACCAGTAATTTTAAAATATGGTGTATCAAAAAGAAAATATTCCAAGGAAATTTTAAAGGAAAAACCACCATTTTATACGCAAAGAGAATTAGCAGACCTACAGAATAAAGCATTCTTTGAAGAAGATAGGGATTTCTCAGAAAATGAAAAAATTAAAAAACTTTTTATAGAAAATGATTAATAAGATAAAAACAATAATTAGAGCAAAGCTTTATAGTAAATACGCCATGAAAAATGAAGAATGGTATAAAGATAGATTAGAAGCTTGTAGAAAATGTGAACTAAATTCTATTAATAAAAAAGAAAAAAGCATTAGAGAAAAACTATTATTTTTTTTAAATTTTTTAAATCCTTTTTGCACCGTATGCGGTTGTGAAATAAAAGCAAAAGCCTCTGAAATAAGAGAAGTATGTCCTAAAAATAATTGGAAAAATATATAATATGGGAAATGTAATAAAAACATCTTTTTATGAATTAGAAAGTTTGAATCAACAAATAGCTTCAATATATCCTGAAAAGGATAATTTTGAAGAAAATAAGGATTATTTAATACTTGATTTTGGAAGAAAAACAAAACAAGATATTACAGAGTGTAATATAAGAGTAAAACTTCCAGAAGATTTATTGATATATAGTACAACAGCATCATGTGGATGTACTAGACCTACTTTTAAAAAAGTAGACGATTATTATATAGTACATGTGTACTTTAATAATAAAGAAGTAGTAGAAAATGTTAGTAAATACTTTACTATACATATTAACAATTCAAAGAAAATAAAATTTAATTTAATAATAAATAAGAGATGATAGAAATAATTATGGAATTACAGTTACTTTATAACAAAATGAACGCAGAAAATAATGAAGTAGAGGAAGAGTTAGGTAACAAAGAAATCCCATTTGGTAAAGTATTATATGCTATAACAAGGAATATAAAAAATGGTGATCTGTTTGATATGGATAACGAAACACTGTTAAGACATATTCAAAAGATACAATTAATAGAAGGTTAATATGGAACAACAAAAATATCTAAACGATATAACAGATAAGGCAATTTTATATCTAAAAGAAGTAGAAAAAAATAAGAATGATTTTTCAAACATGTTTAATAATGACGATACTTCAACATTATTAGAATTTGTAGAAAGCCTTAATGACGAACAATTATATGATTATTTTAAAATATCACAGATATCACTAGATCTACATAATATTTTCACAGAAATAGGTAGTTTAATACATTTTTGTAAAAAAATAGGAGTAGAGTTAGACCTATCAGTTATAAATAAATCAGATAAATTATTAAGTTTCGTATCAAATTTTCAACCATTTAAATTAGAATTTATACCAAATGAAGATGGTGTACTTGTAGAGGGGAATAAAAAAAATATTGATGCAAAATTTAATGAATTTAAGAAATCCATAAATAGGGCAATTAAAATAATATAATGACCGAAGAAGGAAAAGAAATACTTTCAATATATAAAGAAGAATTTGAAAATTATAAAAACTTCATAGACTTAAATTATTGGTTTGATGATGTAAAATTTAATAAATCAAAAAATAAATTAGAATCATCTAAGTTACAAACAGAGGTATCTATAATATCAACAATAATAAAAGGAATAGAAAAGTTCAAAGAAGATATAAAAGAAGATATAAATAGTAAAAAAACAACCGATTTTTTAAAATTTACTTCTGATATAATTGAAAGACATATAAATACAATAGCAGAGTATAAGAAATTATTTCCTATACATGTTAACTCATCTGAGTCCGATGTTGAATTTCATTCGGACTTATTTGCGTTAATAACAAAAACAAAAATAAGTTTATCTAAGCTAAATATAAATGAGTCTGATAAAAAAGATAAAGATATATTTTTTGGAAATGCAAGGGCACCATTGGTAATGAGAGAACAATTATGTTCAGAAATACCAATAGTAAAAGATATGACAGATTTATTAGGAATAAATTTTAATTCACCAACAATAAACCCATCTACTTCTAATGAACTGCTTATAAATATGAAGGATAAAGATATACCTCCATATAATCCAAAAAAACATTTTTTTGATCAGGAAGTATCTACCATACAATTTTGGGAAGAAGAGTTTAATAAAATAAAAAATGGTGTAAATATAGGTGGGTATCATATATCAAATTGGCTGTATTGGCATATAAATATATTTAAATTAGCTTACGGAAAAGGTAAAGATAAATCTATAAAAATTGCAGAATTTAGAGATAATGAGTATTTTTTTGACTATATGTACAATAAAGCCGAGTCTGATGAATATGGTAGACATGCGGTATTCTCATATGGATCAAGAAGATTTGCAAAAAGTGTGGGCATGACGTCAAGATTACTACACGGATTATGGACTATAAATAACGCGCAAGGTACAGTACAAGGTTTCTCTAAAATACCAGACCTATTAGCAATAATAAATTACTCTAGTGACGCAATATTAAACATGTTTCCTGCGTTAAGAGTAAATGCAAATTCAATTGACATAGATCAAGGAATATCACTCGGTATAAAAGGTAAAAAAGCACAGGATATTTATAAATTTGGTGAGTTAACAGTAGTTAATCTAGAGGGTGGAACAACAAAAAGAGGATCACAGAAAGCAGCAGCTTTTACACCTGATATATTTTTGTTAGATGAAGCTGGTAAAGGAAAATGTATACCAATATGGAAAGCGGCAATGCCATCTTTTGCTGGTGGAGATAATGGAAAATGGAGATTAGTTCCTTTAATATCAGGTACAGCAGGTGAAGGAGAATTATCTATTGACGCAGAATTAATGTTAAAAAACCCAGAAATGTATTCTATTTTACCTATGGATTGGGATTTTTTAGAAGAATTTGTTGATCCAGAATTTGTAACATGGAAAAGAAATAATTTTGGATTTTTCGTACCAGCACAAATGTCTTTAGAAGCACCTGATAAAATAAAGAAACCATTCGGAGATTTCTTAAAAAGTGGTAATATAATATTAGATGATGAGACTCATTTAGAACTAAACAATATAAATATATCTGTTACTGATTGGGAAAAAAGTATGTTATTTTTTAACGAAAAAAGAGAAAAATTATCTAAAGATATAACACTTTTATCAGGAGAAATAAACTCTTTTCCATTAGATCCAGAAGACTGTTATGCTACCACAGAAGTAAATATATTCCCTGGTCAGGAGTGTAAGAGAAGAAAAAGTATAATATCTGAAAATGGTATGAATGGGCAAAAATATAGGATACATTCTTTAAATGGAGAAATATTTGCAGAAATGTCACCAAACGATAAGACTATAACCGAATATCCTTATAAAGGAACAAGTATAGATTGTCCAGTGATATTAATGGAAAACACATTATTATCTGATTCTAAACCTCCATTAGGACTATATGTAATAGGATTTGACGACGTAAAGCATGATAAAACAGACGGAGATTCTGTAATGTCAGCAACCATTTTTAAAAGAGGTTACGAGGGCGGAGAATGGGCAAATAGAATAGTTGGAACATATGACTCAAGACCAGAGAGAAAAAAGGACTATTATAAGGTACTATATTTACTGATAAAAATGTTTAACGCGAGATTTTTACATGAAAACGCTGATAACGGATTTATAGAATATTTAGAGGAAAACCATCCTGAAGATCTTTACACACATGTTTCAGCAGGTGTAGGACTAGCTTCTGAGGATAATTTACATAGAAATAACAATAGGAAATGGGGATGGCATCCAACAGACCACAATATATATCATTTAAATCAGAAAATAGTTCGTTATACAAAAGAAGAGGGAATAGTAATAGGAGAAGAACAAGGTCTTTCAGGTGTAGATAGAATTAATGCTGAAATGCTATTAGAGGAACTATATAGATATAAAAAAGGTAAAAATGCCGATAGAATCAGGAGTTTCGGACTAGCATTAACACTTGCTTCATATTATGATAGAACTTATCAGTATATAAAAAATAGAAAAAAAACAACAACCGAAAATAAAAAAAATAAACAAGATAGATACAAAACATATAAAGGTCTAACAAGTACTAAAGGTTTTAAAAAATATTAACTAAATTATTAATACTTTTTGATATTAAGAAATATTTTTGTATTTTTGCTAAATAAATTAAATAATAATGAGTAGTTCAACAGTTTTTGGACAGGAATATGGTTACTATAAAGGGATTGCAGGATCTTCTATTAGAGGTGCTGTATTACCACCACAAGCAATACCTAAAAGTAAGAAAAACAAGAATTGGGAAAAAGCATGCCTTGATTCCCTTGAAAAAGAGGGTATAAAACAATATATAGAAAACCTACCTATGATGGATTATTATAAGATGATTTCAGGTGAAATGGCTTATATAGACATCGTAGATGAAGATACTGACATATTATACAGTTATATAAAGGATTTTAAAAAAGAAGATCTAAATTTACCATCATATTTAAGACACTGGGATTTAATGTACCCAGTAGTATCTAAGATAGTTGGTGAATGGTCAATGCAATATGATAAACTAAGATTTGACACAACTGATCCAGTATCTACAAACGAATATTTACAGGAAAGAACAAATAGACTATCTAAATACTCCGAGGCTTTATTTAAAAAACAATTAAATAAGCTATTACTATTAAACGGTATAGATATAAAAGAAGATTTTTCATCTGAGGAAGAATATAATTCATATCAACAGGAAATTGATAAAATAATAAAAGATAATTTTCCAGAAAAAGTAGACTCAGATTTAAAAAAGAATTTTAAAACAGAGGCAGCCGAATGGGCAGAAAAAACATGGAATAGAGACTATGAAAGATTTAGATTAAATGTATTAGAGTCTTTAGAAGCCAGAGATATTTTATTAGTAGGAAAATCCGCTAGACACTATAGAATAGGATATGATTATTATTATCCTGAATATTGGCATCCACTAGAAGTTTTTCACTCCAAAGAAGACTCAATCAAAAGAATGGAGGACGCCGAATTCGTAGGAAGAATAAAATGGTATACAGTAACAGACCTTATAAATACATATGGTGATATTCTTTCTGAAAACGAAAGAGTATCTATATATAAATCTTATTTTGGGCAAGATTATACAGAAGCAGTGTCTAATAGCTTTGAAGGATCTGTACCAGTTTTAGGTGAAAACATGTTTGAAAGAAGACAGGTGCCATTTAAAGGATATTCAGATCATCTACTTGCTTTGGAATTTGAAGAGGCAACAGGTATACCCCTATCAGAGACAACAGATTTAGAATCTGGAGAAACTAGATCATCTTACTCTGTTCCAATATATGATAGAGCTGTTGGATACGGTGCAAAATTATCACAAAGACTTAGAAATGATATAGATATAAGAACAGACACTATTCAAACAACTGAGGCATACTGGAAGGGAAGTAAAAAAATAGGTATGTTAACTTATAAAACTAACTCAGGATCTCTAAATGTAGTAGAAGTTGACGAAAACATACTTAAAGATGTTTTAACCGAATACAATATAAAAAATCTTAAAAAAATATCATTAAGTGAGTATAATAAACTAGAAGATGAAGAAAAGGAAAATACTATATTATGGATTGATACCCCAATAGTATATAAAGGTGTTAAAATAAAAGTATCTGGTATAGGACTAGAAGACGACATTTATAAAGTAGAGGAATTAGGATTTCAGATAAAAGGAGAAAAAGGAAATGTTTTTGATTTAAAATTACCAGTAACAGGTCATATAGGCAATAGTTATTGTAAAATAATTCGCCCATACCAGATAGCATATAACTTTTTCATGAATCAAACACAAAATTATTTAGAAAAAGAAATAGGAGCATTTTTAGTAGTAGACGTCAACTCTATACCTGCCGAATATTTTGGAATGGAAGATGGTGATGAGGCGTTACTTAAAATAAGGAATATTGCACAAACACTTGGATTATTTCCTACAGACTATAGTAGAAATACTCTTAATCAAAACGGAGGTCTTAGTTTCAATCCTATGACATATCAAAATGCTAATTTTAATGAGCCTATAAATAGAAATATTATTCTTGCTGAAAAATATAAATGGATGGCGTATGAGACGCTTGGCCTCACTCCTACATCAATGGGATCACCTAGTCAGTATTCAACAACAGAAGGTATACAAGTAGGACAAAAAGCGTACTTTGCCCAGACATATAATATAGATCAGGTATTAATGGAAAATAAAAGATCTAATACAGAGGTGCACATAACAGTTGCGCAATATTGTCAGTTAAACAATAAAGACGCAAATTATTTGTATATGGCCTCTAATAACGAATTAGAATTTTTACATTCAATAAAAGATGAGTACTTTGATCTTAGACAGATTGATGTTAGAGCAACCTATAACCCTAGTAAAAATATGCTGTTTCAACAGCTTAGACAGTCACTTATCAATAATAATACAATGGGTAATGACGCTTTAGCTACAATAGATTTATTTATGTCTGATGATTTTATGGAGCTCAGAGAGGCTGCAAAAAAAGCTAGATCTTATTTTGAAAAAATGCAGAGAGAAAAAATGGATCAAGAAGAGAGAATTGAAAAAATGAGAATAGATAATGAAAGAGCGATAAGAAATGAGGAAAATATCATAGAAAATAAAAAAATAGACGCTGGTATAGAAGAATCTAAGATAACTGCATTAGGTAGAGCCGCTGATAAAAACTCTGATATGGCTTCATTTAATATCATTCAAAAAGCTGCCGAACTATCATTAAAACAACAAGACGTTTTAAATAAAAACGACGCTAAAATGTCAGAAATAAGAAATAAACTGTCTGAGGCATATTTATCTTTTGAAAACAAGTCAAAAGAAATAATGCTAGAAAAAGAAAAAATAGATTTAGAAAGGGAGAAATTATCAACAATGAAATATATGGCAGACGCAAAAAATAGAGACTCATTAATAAATAAAAATTAAATTTTAAAATATGGAAAACAATTTAGAAAAAGAAGCAGTAGTAGCAAACCCAAGAGAGTATGTATACGAAAATGGTAAAAAAGTAGAGATAGAAGGTCAATTTCTACTAGATTTAATTGCAATTTTTGATAAGCTAATTAAAGACGAGATTAAAACAGACTCGAAATTTAAGTATAGTTTTATTAATGATGCTGGAAATATAGTAAAAAATCCAAAACAAAAGGATATCGAAGAAGGGAAAGTAAGAAAGATCTTAGATTTCGATAGAACCATTATCAACCCTACTTTTGAATATAGTATTACTGAAAAAGGTGTAGCATATGCTGAATTAAAAAATTTTTTAGAATCAATACATTATAAAAATATTAAAAATAATTCTGCAATACACGTATCAAAATTACATGTAAACACTGATGAACAAAAGTAATCAGTGTTTTTTAATAGATTAAAAAATTTTTAACATTAATTTTAAAAACAATATATTTGCTTAATTAATAAAATATACATACATTTGCAATGGAAATAGATACTAATATAATTTCTGATGAAGAATTCTTAAGAGAAATCTTTGATAAGGAAAAAGAAACAAAAACAAGTCACACTTCTACTGACATAGAAGATGAGCTTACTTCAGAGCTTAAAGAAAATATTGTCAATACTGACGATATAAATAAAAAAAAGGATCCTACCGAAGAAACTGATAAAAAAGAAGCTGAAGCGGATAACAATGAAAATTTAGACGAAGAAATAGAAAAAGCGTCTAAAAGGTTTGGAGTAAAGGATACAATAAATTCTTTAATAGAGAATGAAGTATGGGTTGATATGCCTATAAAATACAATGATAAGGAGTATGAAAATATTTCTGACTTATTGAATAAAGAAAAACCGTCAAAAGAATTATTTGACCTTCTATCTTTAGCTCAAAAAAATTACAAAGAAGACTTATTAAATAAGGAGTATGTAAAAATAGGAGATAAAGAAAGTACTAAAGGTAAACTAGTAAATGCTATATTACATGATATTGATTATACTGACTTATTAGAGTATAACAAAGATATAATAGAGCCATTACAGAGAATAGACTTTACTTCAATAAAAGATGGTGATAAAATAGCTGAGGCTTTTGTAAAACAATGTCTTGTTGAAATAGATAATTATCATCCAGATTCGATAGATGCGGTAGTAGATAGACTTAAAAAAGAATATAGGCTTATAGATAAGGCAGAAGACTATCAAAAAATAACCATCGACAATTTCAATAGAGAAATTGAAAGAAGACAATTAGAAAAAACAAATTCAATAAAAGAAGAGAGGAGACTTTTAGAAGAACAGGTTAAACAACTTAAGGACGAGTTAAAAGATAGAAAATTTGATGAAAAATTCTCTAAAGAAATGCTAAAACTCAGGTTTTCTAAAGATGAAAGTGGAAAATTTCACTATGAAAAATTAATTAAAGATAAAATAAAAGACAAGTCTTTTGAAGCAAAATTACTTCATTTTTTACTAGACGAAGAAGATTTTGTAAAAAAAGCAACATCCAAAGTAAAAGTAGAGACTTCTAGAAATTTTTTAGAATTAATGAATGTTAAACCTAAAGAGTCAGGCTCAAAACAATCTAATAATTCAGATAAATCTAATGATGTAGATTATGAACTACTTAAAGAACTAGGATTATAAGATCCCACTTAAAAATTTTTGTGGGGTATTCCAATGAAAATTTTTAAAAACGATATAAAATAATGAGCGTACAAAGACAGAACTTTCCCACTCATATAAATGGTGAGGAAATTATTAAAATAGTACAAGGTAAAAAATACGGTACTAGATCTAATACATTCCAAGGAATGCTTGATAGAAATGAGTATTTATATAACGAAGAAGAAAATAGATACCATCTAGGATTACTATCTTCTTGGGGTATGCAAGGTAAAGAATCTTACCCAATGATTACTAAATTATTGGAAAAAGGATCTGAATTACTTGTAGAAGGTTTTAACGGTGAGTTTACTTACGATAAACCTTTTTATGACCCTAAACAAGGAATGAGAACTATTGCTTCAACAGTAAACGAAGCAGGTGATTATCCTGGTATAGACGAGTCTTCTTTCGATATAATACTTTCAGAAAAATGTTACCCAACTGAAATAATTGGAACAGATCCTTATGGGGACGAAGATCAGTTATACGTTATAAGCTCTGAGGCTTCAGAATTAAACGGAGAGGGTTGGAGAACTACAGTAACACTTACTTCTACAGGTGCTGGAAAATATTATAACCCAGCTTTACTTGAGGAAGGTATAAGTTATTTCAAAATAAATAACGCAAATGTTGAATATGGTACACAATTCCCAGGAGTAGACATGCCTACAGGACAACCTACAGGAGTTCTTAGAGCAAGATTCAAACTAGGAGGAATAAGAGGTATCGAAGGCTTTGTTACAGCATATGCAGATGCTATTAATGCAGGATTAAATGCAGTAAATGGTAAGGATAGTGAGACAGAAAAAGCAATGGCAGTATACAGAGATAAATATGCTAATGGTGATAATTCAGCAAATACTGTTATTTTTGGTAGAAAGGATGATGAGCTTCCTAACCTAAGAGCTACATCATTAATGGAATTCTTAGTAGAAAGAACATTAATGAAGAGAACAGCAACATCTCACATGTGGCAAAGACAAGGACAGATAAGAGCTACTAACGGTTCTATCAGTTATTTAAACGAAGGTTTATGGCACCAACTTAGAAGAGGTAAAATAATTACAATACCTAAATTCATGGGTATAACTAAAGCTCACATAGCTGAAGCTGTGGAGTATGTGTATAGAAATAACCCAACATTACCTTGGGATGAAAGAGAAATCGTTTTCGAAGGTGGTACAGATGCTGAAAAAAATCTATTACTTATATTCCAAGACGAGATACAACAACAATTTAATGTTTTAACTCAAGCAGGTTTATTTGCAACAATATTTGGAGCAGATAAAGGTTTATTACCTGAAAACCTTAGAACTTCTTTAGTAGGAGGTAAGAGTCTAAATGAACTTGAAATCAAGTCATTATTAAGATTTGTTGCGGTACCACTTATAGGAATAGCAGGAAAGGTTTCAATAAAACACAATCCAGCATTAGATTACTTATCAGGTAACCCGTTAGAATATAAAGGACAGCTTCCACATGGAAGAGACTGGACTTCACATTCATTAATTATATGGGATGTTAAAAGTCAAGAGTACTCAAACAATAATAAGGGTATTGACGGGGCTTCAATGCTAGACGGGTCTAGTAAGGTAAAAGACAACTTATATTTAGTTAGACCTAGCGCAGGTATGACATTTAAAGGTTATGAAAATGGTAGATGGGATAAAGGTAAAACTTCTAACATCATATCTTCAAGTAAGGTTTTAGGACAATCATATTGGGCATATAACAGCTCAGCAGTATGGTTACCTTATCCAGAAAACATTGTAATGATAGAATTGTCTAAAGGAGCTAGAAGAGCAGGTTTCCTTAACAGATATTTCCAATAATAAATAATATTTTTCCTCTCTCTCTTATAGAGAGGGGGGAAATATTTAAAGAAAAGAAAAGAAAATGGCAAAAAAAGTAAAAGATCCTAACGAATTTGAACCAATAGTTGTAAATGGCTGTTTAATAGAGCCTAATACAGTATATGAAGTAGTAGCTAAAGAACCTAATCTTAACGCTCCTCCTATTTATCAAGAACTTGGTTCAACAAAAGAAAGAATGCCAGGTGTTAGTAATTCTATAAGTTTAACACAATCAGATTCAGGCTTCTTTTTAAATAGCACTATATTTAATAAAACAGATTTTAAGTCAGACTGGGTTAAAAGAGAACAAATGGCAAAAAAATATTATGAGATTTTTGCTGAACCTCTTAGAATGTATATATCAGAGATAGAGAGAATACAAATACCTACAGATGACGAGTTTTTTGATAACAACTATAAAAATGGACAGTTCTCAGTAAATATAGGAGAAAGTATACAGTTTAACACTGCAAATCCTATAGAAAGATTTAAATTATATATAGCTATCGCTGAGGGAGAGCTTTGCATGAAAGGTAAAAGAACTGAAGAAGAAAAAGAAATAGGCTTAAAAGATGAGCAAGATATGTTTCACCAAGACGCACAGTATGCTTATATTTCTATAACAGAAAGAAAATCTAAACAAGAAAAGCAAAGTGAGATCGAAATGGAAGCATCTTATCAATTTGGAGACCTATTGAGAAAAGATAAAGATTCTTTATTAAGTATTTTATCTTATATAAATATTCCAGTTAAAAAAGATACACCAAAATCAGAATTAAATACATTCTTTAAAACAAAAATAGAGCCTTTTAAATTAAAATTAAAAGAATTTGTTGAAATGATTGAAAAATATAATTCTAATCCTGAAGAATTGAAACTAGAGTTTGATATTATTGATAAGATAAAATCTAAAAAAGGAAAAGAAATCTTATTAAAACAAGGATCTTCATATTATTATAATGATACTGTGCTTGGATCTAATGTAAAATCAATAGCATCAACATTTATGAAACCAGAAAATAAGGAATTACTAACTAATTTCTTAGAAAATTTTTAATAAATGAAAATATCAGAAGTATATGACAGATATTTATTGAAGGTAGAAAAAAATTCTACTAACGATAATATAAGTACAGATAAACAAAGGTTTTTAG
>JACCDZ010396429.1_pt1 | contig 13760 bp, 20 predicted proteins | sample 7449551 | NCBI WGS metagenome assembly JACCDZ01 (sample SAMN15323452, study PRJNA562643) | freshwater metagenome | isolation source: river surface water | place: USA:Blue River Watershed | collected 2017-08-18
ACGGTCATTTAGAAGTAGTAAAACTGCTAATAAAAAATGGAGCTGATGTTACAGCGAGTAATAACTATGCTATTAGATATGCATCGAAAAATGGTTATTTAGAAATAGTAAAACTACTAATAGAAAATGGTGCGGATGTTACAGCAAATGATAATTATGCTATTAGATATGCATCAGATTACGGTCATTTAGAAGTAGTAAAACTGCTAATAAAAAATGGAGCTGATGTTACAGCGAGTAATAACTATGCTATTAGATATGCATCAGAAAATGGTTATTTAGAAATAGTAAAACTACTAATAGAAAATGGTGCGGATGTTACAGCAAATGATAATTATGCTATTAGATATGCATCGCATTATGGACATTTAGAAGTAGTAAAACTACTAAAGAAACATGGAGCAGTCTTAGAATCTTTTAAAATTAAAAATTGGAAACAATTTAATTCTTAAAACTTTATAACTTCTTTTTTATCTATAAAAATATTCTTAGAATCAAAAACTACATAATTATAACCTTTGTATCCACTTTCATGTGAAAAATCGTTATTTGGCATCTTATATTTCAAACCATCAATTCCACAATCCAATAAAAATAATGAAGTATCTCTTTTAGATTTATTATACCCGTTAATAACCTTAGTCTTTTCATCATAAGATTTATAAAAATACTCAAACAAAGAACTCATCAAATCCCACCCCGTAACGATATTAGACATATCAAAATCATATATACCTTTATTTTTCAATCCCGTTATAACTTTTATTTTTTGTTTTTCACTCAAAGACTCATCGAAAATTAAATAATCATACATATCGGGACTTTTTCCTTTATGCAAAGTTATATGATAAATATATTTTTCATCTTTTTCACTTGCATAATTCTTAGCAACTTCTTCAGAATCAGTGAAATAAAAACCCCATCCATAAGTAGTACTACTCATAGAACTTTTCAACTTTTCGCTATCAAATTTATCAAATTTATCACCACTTCCGTGATATACTTGGAATTGTTCGAAATATTTTATATATTGCATACCCTATATATTAAAAACTAATTATTAAATTATGAAAATTATTATCGCAGGTTCAAGAAATTTCAACGATTATGAAATGTTAAAATCATCTATCTTACCATTCACCGAAAATTTAGAAAACATAGAAATTGTTTCGGGGAATGCAAAAGGTGCTGATAAATTAGGAGAACAATTTGCAAAAGAAATGGGATATTCTTTAAAATTATTTCCCGCCGATTGGAGCTTAGGAAAACACGCAGGATTTCTAAGAAATACACAAATGGCAGATTATGCAGATTGTTTAATCGCTTTTTGGGATGGTGAAAGCAAAGGAACTAAAATGATGATTGAAACAGCTAAGAAAAAATCACTTAAAGTAAAAGTTGTTTTATATTAAAAATTATAGTTGCTTTTTATATTCTATTATGAAGTTTTCTAAATCATTCGATATATCACCATAGTTATGTAATTCGTAAGCGAAGTTTTCAACCCATTCTTCTTCATCACCATATTCTAAATATTCATATCCAAAAATATCATATTCCAATTCACAAATAGCATGACCAAGTTCGTGAAATATCGTAGTTTCAACTACGACCCATAATGGTACATCATATTTTTTCGAACCTTTTATTATATCCTTCTCTGATAAGAGAACTATTGGTGTTGACGAACTTGTTCCACTCCTAAATCGCCCTAAAGCACCTTCGCCAATGTTTTTTACAAAAACTATTCTAACATCATTAAATAAATCAACTTTTTCTTTAAATGTTTCAATAGCTTCTTTTGAAAATTTAACTATATCGACATGTACTTTATTTATATCTTTAATTCCATAATCATTAGTTATGTGATTATATTCACCACTTTCTTTATCCAAAAGAAACTCAATACTCTCTTTTAAAAATTTTACATAATCTTTTATATATCTCATAAATTATATATTATTTTAAAAAACTCAAATCAACAACTCTTTAAATATTTTTTCTTTTTCGGGTATAATACTTTCTATATCACGACACAACTCAGTATAAAAAGGTAAATTCAAAGTATCATCAACACCCCATAATTTTAAAAAATTATCTTCACATTCTAAAAAACAATGTCCCTGTGGATGTATCCAATACATACCCTGAAAAGTAAATTCATATATAGTAATACTTATTAAAATTGGAATCCCCCCATTTACAGACTCTAAATAATCTACAACTGATGTTTTTAAAACAATTTCTTCGTCTTCCATAATACTCATTTAATTTTAGATATCCTATTTTCAATATTTTTACAATATAAACTATCTATTTCAGATGCTATCCACTCCCTACCATTCCTAATACAAACCTCTATATCAACTCCCGAACCCGCAAATGGTATATAAACCAAATCATTTATATTCGTATGCTTTAAAATAATTTCTTCCATTAAATTATAAGGCTTTTCAGTAGGATGTATTCTATTTTTACCCGTAATAGAATACTCATACACACCCTTATCATAAGATGAATTAAACGGTGCAGTAAACCACTTTTTTAAATAACTCGTGTTTTTAGCAGAATATATAAAAACCTCTTTGGAATTAGGTAAATATGAATTACTACTACCTATAGGAGGTGCATTCTTTTTTAACCAAAAACACATCCTAATCTGCTTCATCTTTTCTTCTTCCAACACATCTTTAATATGAGAAACTTTCCACATATCATACCATATTATCATAGAACCACCCCTCTTTAATATCCGCTTAAACTCTTTTATACATTCATATATTATCTCATGCTCCACTAAATCCCACTCACCCTGAACCAATCTATATTTAGATAAATTACCATCACCTAAAGAAAACGTGTCTTTCTTATCAGATATTAAATAAGGCGGGTCAGCTACTATAAATTGAACCGAATTACTATCAATCCTCTTCATAGTATCTAAACACGACTCATTAAATAATATATTCTTACCCAAAATAAAACTTTTTTTATTATTAGTATATATTGTTTTTTATATCCTATCTAACTAAACTTTTATAAAATTATATCATATAATATGTATGAATGAAATAACCGATATAGAAATAAAAAGATTATCCGATAAAAAAATATCAGTTAAATATAATATACCTATATTCTACTCAGATGGTTATAAAAAGTATTTTCTAACGTCTACAAAAATTAGAACAAGATTAACATTAGTAAATAAAACAGAATTACCATATAATCTTTTCATAGATAAATCTTTATACAATTTCACATTCACCAAACCAATGGATAAAAACTTAAACAAAATAAGTAATATCATAGGCGTAAAAAAGAAAAACATATACATAACACCAAACGAACTTAAAATTATTTTCGAAACCAACGAAATAACTATTAGAATACCTATAAATCTGATAATCAAGGGTGATGGTATAGAACAAAAAATAAGAAAATGGAAAATAAATAATTTACTAAAAAACTTATAAATAAATTTTAATATATATTAGGATATTAAAAAAAATATCAGTAATTTTGAATAATTAAACTAAAAACATATGTGGTTAGAGAATATTAACAACAACATTAACAACCTTACACAATTAACAAAACCTGAAAATAAAGGAGACGTTAATAACTACTGCAAAGAAATTAGAGATAGCCTTATCCTAAAAACAGTTTCAGAGTTTAAAAGAGGAGTATCTCTATTAAAAAAACAATACTCCAAAAAAATAAAAAAGAACTTCAAAGAAATCTCAGGTGAAAAACAAATAGAAGATTATGACAAAATAATCAAAAATTGTAAAGAAATTATAGATAAAAATTCAAACTCCTTATTAAAACTCTTTAGAGAAGAAATACGTGATGAAGTAAGCTTCATTTTAAATAATATTATAGAAGATACAATCATAGAAACAACTTTCGAATTTCAAAAAGGAGTAGAATCCCTCGAAGGTCATATATCTAAAAATATATCTAATTAAATAAATAATTTAAGAATGTGTATTGTCTCCTTTATACAAGAAGATAATTTTTAACATTTTTAATATCTTTTTAATATCTTTTAAAAATGTTTTTTAAAACACTATTCCCAAAAAGAATAGTGTTTTTTATTAATGTGTTTATTTCATTTACAAGATTAATTAATATTTAATAAAAAAAATAGGAAATGTTTTGAATAATAAAAATATTTTCGTAACTTTGTAAGACAATATAATAGTCAGGTGGGGGAATGGTAGACGCTTTATAAAGGTTCATTCAGATAGATATTAATTACCTCTAAGATTGATTTACCCTGAAAAAGGACTTTATAAGATAGGTTGCAAACTAATACATACAGGTTCAAATCCTGTGCTGACTACATTTAACTTTATTCTAACGGCTGAGTTTTGGCGTTGTTGTCATCTCAGAATTTAATTAATAGTAATAAAATATAAAATTATGGAAAACTTATCAGAAAGCACGAAAGACAATAACACTAATACTTTGTTAGGCGTAGTTGCTAATGAAAAAGTATTAATATGTAATAACTGCAAGGATATTTGGATTGCACCAAAAGATAGATGTGATTGTGGGTCAACAACACTAACAGAAACACACGATAGTAACAGATGCTATGCTCGCAATTATTTTAGTATTTCCCGTTTCTAAAATTGATTTAGTAGGAAAGAAAGGGAAAGAACTTCAGTATCCAACATATGCACCACACATTATACTTGACACAAACAAATCAATTTTAGATGAAATATATTTGAAATATACTTATCAGACAACAAAAAAGTTTATTAGCCACATTTTACAAATACCTTGTTATGATGTTAAAAAACAAAACTATAATAGCAGTAACTAAAAAGGGGAGTATCCTTCCAGTAAAACTGTTTGATGATTGGTGGAAGTGTGGTAAATGGTGTGATGAATTTATCAAGAGAGATAAAGGGTGCGACCCGACACAATATAAAGTTAATAAAGTAGAAGGAGTTAAAAAATACATGTACGCTTTGTGTAATTTTGTGGGTGGGACAGAATAAAGCGTGAAAAACGATTTGTAACGCAACCTAAAATTTTTCCTATTGATTTCCAAGTAGTTACAAAAACTTTAAAAATAATCACAAAAAATTTTTTATTTGTCATTGGAAACGTTTATATTTACTATATATAATTAACTAAAACACTAAACTATCAATTATACAAATTATGAACAAAGAACACAACTCCGATAGACCACAAAGTCAACAATTGAATATATCTGATGTTAGTAGTAGTTTTTCTGATATAAAAAAATTACTAATTGATTTAGGATTTCATCATTCTTGGGGATATTGGATTTCAAATCAAAATAAACAACATAGAATAAAAATAGAAACTTCAAAAAATAGAATATATCTTGATATGTCTAAAAGAGGTAATTATTTTGATTCGAATACTAATAGAATAACTATCAACAAGAAAGATATAAATATAGACGTTGTAAAAAATCAATTAATCAACTTAAAATAAAGTAATTATTTTTATCATCTTTTTAATATTTTTTAAAAATGTTTTTTAAAACACTATTCACAAAAAGAATAGTGTTTTTTTATATATATCTTTATGAGCACAGATAATAAAGATATTCAAGTTATTTTCACAAGCGAAAAAATTGAAGAAATAAGAGAAAAATTAGAACAAGGTTATAAAATACCAAGACATGAGAAATTTTGGGCAGAAAATTATACCCAAACTAAAAGAGATGGTATCGTTTTTACACTGAACGATGACGAAACATTAGAATATATCAAATGTAAATTAGGCATCGATATCAATGATGACCCTTATATAGACCCAAACACCCAAACACTTAAAATGACAGGAATTGAATACTTCGCAGAAGAATTCTGTAAAGTGAAAAATGAATTGGGTCAAATAAAAAATATCAAACTAAGAGACTATCAAGAAGATATTTTAAATATGTTTATTGAAAATAGATTTTCTATTGTTATGGCGAGTCGCCAAATTGGAAAATGCAATGGTCTGATAATCAACGTATTAACAGAAAAAGGTTATATTAAATTTTATAAATTATGGTTTAAATCTTTAAAAAATAAGAAATTAATAGATTATATAAAGTATGCAATCTATACACTAATAGATATTTTTCATAAAAACACCTAAAAAAAATCCTTACCTATATGTCGTGTTCTGCAACCTTCTGTAATCTGTAATATTCTAAGAACAAATCCCATCAGATGGATTTTTATACACCGATATGAATCCACACATAGAATATAATACAATCTTTATAGAAGATAAATGTGTTATTAAAAGTGGTAATAAATATAAGAGAGTGTAATAGGTTTTTCTTATTTATCCTTTCCACTCCCATCGAATTTGTCCACATCCATATATTCTATAATAACCACGCTCGTGCATAATTTCAACTTCTGTTTTATTTGGGTCATATCCTTCTTTAACCAATTTTCTTTTATTGAAGTTAAATCTATGTTTACGTTCAGAATCCTTAGTCCAAAAATAGTCGGGCAAAGATAAATGTTTTTTATTAAATCCTAAATCTTTATACATCTTACCATCAAATAATCTAAAATCAGAATAGCTTATCAATTCTTTATATTCAAAGTTTTCAATAAAATGTTTAAATAATTTAGAAGCAGCACCAACAACATTCATATTTTTTTTATTACAAAAACGAATCAATTCAAATTCTTTTTTCGAATTAGTGTGTCTATAACCAAAAGTCATTAAAGATACTAATTCGTTTTGATGATATAATCCTAATTTTATACTACTTTGACTATATCCTTGTATGTGATTCGAATCTAAAAAATCTCTAATTAATTTAGAATCATCAATGACTTTTATTTCACATTGTCTTGCATATATTTTATTACTTATTAAACCTAAACGATTAGATATAATAGATTTCACAATATCTTGTTTTGATAACCATTCATCTTCCCAAATATGGATTAAATGTATTCCTTTTTCTTGACACTTTAACGATTTTTCTAAATGATACTTTTTATTTTTATAAAGTTCAGAATGCCAATATAAACCATTATATTCTATTGCTAAATTATGACTCGGAATATAAATATCTAATTCTTTACCTACTAAAATATCTCTATCACTTTCTATGAAATCTATATCAAGTTCTTTTAACCAATTAACTATTTCTTTTTCTTTTATAGATTTTTGTTCTGAAATAGGAAAACATTTAGTACATAAACAGTTATTTTTTTTAACTCTATCAAAATAATTTGAATTATAAATTTCAAAAATATAACCACAAACATTATGTTTTATTTTTAATAAACTATTTTTATATTCTATTAATTTATAATCTCCACTTAAAATCGAATCATATTTTTCGAAGAGTTTATCATCTCTTTTAGATATTTTATTTTGTTTTATAGTTTCATTTTGTGATGGATGTTCAACACCTAAATTTTCTAAATTAGTTTCTTTTATTTTATTTTTAATTTCATCTGATTGAAAAACGTTTTCAACACCATATTTCTCTAAATTTGTTTGTTTTACTTTATTTTTAATTATATCAGATTTCAATGGTGTTACAACACCATAATTTTCAAGCATTTTATTATTTTGCTTATTTTTAAAATCTAAAACTTGCATAGGATTTTTTACACCATATTTCTCAATATTATTATTAGATAAAGTTTCTTTAATAGAATCCAATTTCATAGGATTATCGACACCATATTTTTTAATATTTGTTTCTTTAGCTTTTAAATAACCACATTTATTACAATAGTATTTTTCACTCATATTTTTAGTATTACTTAGATATGTCATATATGACATCATCTTAATACTATCACAATTATCACATTTACAATTTATTTTAATCTGAGAACCTTTTGACAATTCTTCAACTTTAATATCTATTTTATCACCAACTTTTACATCATAACCTAATGAATTATAATATTTATAATTCGATGATACTATATTAATATTTATTTTTTTATCTAAAATCATATTTTAAAATAAGGGAGTATTTATTTATATATATAAATAAATGAAAAGTTTTAATGATTAGAGATTTTATATTACATATATTATACAAAACTTTAGAATTAATTGAGAAGTGGGAATATAGAAAAAAAGATTTAGATGAGAGTGATATATCAAAAAAGATAATCGAATCTAATATGATAGATTTGAATGTCAAATCTGATAAGGGTTTTGTAAATGCTACACATATACATAAAACCCAACCATATAAAATTTGGAAAATAACATTAGATAATGGATATTTTTTAGAATGTGCAGATAACCACATCATATTTAATTCAGATTTAAAAGAAGTTTTTGTTAAAGATTTAAATATAGGTGATTATATTTTTACAGATAACGGATTTTCTAAAGTAAAAACCATAAAACAATTACCATATAAAGTATCTATGTTCGATTTAACTATTGATTCAAATGAACATAGATATTATACAAATGGTATATTATCACATAACACTATAAATTCTGCTATAACAATATTATATTATTGTATATTCGAAAGAAATAAAAATATATTAATAGCGGGTAATATCGCTAAAACCGCCGAAGAAATTCTTAATAAAATTAAAGATATTTATTATCTATTACCTTTTTGGTTAAAACCATCTGTTCTTGTTTGGAATGTTTCTCAAATAACTTTTGGAGATACAAAATGTAGAATAAAGATAACGGCTACTACTAAAACGGCTGCTATTGGTAACACGATAGATTTACTCTATCTTGATGAGTTCGCCCACGTCCCTTCAAATATAGCAGAATCTTTTTATAAAAGTATTTACCCCACTGTTTCTTCTATAAAGAATTCGAAAATTATCATCACATCAACTCCAAATGGATACAATCTATTTTGGAAGATATTAAATGGTGCGGAAAAGCCATTAGGGGATAAAGATAAGAATACATTTGCATCTAAAAGGGTATATTGGTATCAAGTCCCAGGTCGCTTCGTAACCTATCTACGATTAAACGAATACGAAATCACCAAAAATTGTTTAACTTTAGAATCAGTATACGATTGGTGTAAATCCCTTGGATTCGAAGAAGAGATTTTAGACAATAGAGGATTATTAGTTAAAGAAGGGTTAAAAATGGTTACAAATTATGAGAATAATAAAATAGAAATTCACATACCAAATAAATGGGATTATTTACCCGAAAACATCCGTTTAGAATTAGAGGGTAAGGATTGGGAGAATCCTTTATCCGATTATTTTAGAGGATTATCTATAAATAAAGAAGATGTAAATGATAATAGTAAAATAAAGAAAATAAAACTGTTAGATATATGCGATATTTCATCATGGAAAGAAGATGCTATTAAGGATATCGGGTCATTGGAAGCGTTTAACCAGGAGTACGACCTCCAATTCCTAAGCGGTTCTAAAATGGTTTTAGATTCCAACACTATGTCTAAAATAGAAAATTCTATAGAAAATTTTGAATATGAAGAGATACCAATTATAAGTGATAAAAGTTTTATAGAATATGACAAATTACATTGGATAAAAAACAGACCCGAATTATTCAATTTACAAAATGCTAAAAAATATCATATGTGTTTTTCAGTTGATATATCAGAGGGATTGAATGGTGATTATTCAGTAATCAATATATTTAGAATCGTACCTAAAAAAGAGGAGGATTGGTTATTAAACATTACATCTTTATATGATTTTTTCAAATTGGAACAAGTAGGTATATTTCATTCCAATACGACATCCGTACAAGAATTAGGAGAGTTATTATATTTACTTATATTTGAAGTTTTTGACGATAGTAAAGTGGGTGTTGTTTTTGAATCTAATAATTGGGGTGGTGAATTAACAAAGACTATGAGAGATATGTATCAAGGTAGAAATAAGTATTCTACACATGTGTTTTTTAGATATAAACATAGACAAGATGCTTTAAAACCCGAATTAGGTATTAAATTAAGACAGAATAAGAACTTCTTTGTAAAAGAGTATCAAAAAAGAATAAAACAGAACGATATATCTATCCATCATCAAAACACTTTACAAGAGATGACTAAATTCATAAAAAAGGAAAGTATTAGTGGTTATACATTTCAAGCAGAAGCGGGTGGACATGATGATATAACAATGACTGTCGTGGAGGTTTCCTCAGTATTTGATAATAATTTATTTCATGATTTAGTTAAAAGATTATTTGATGAGTTAGATGTTAAACAGAAGCAAGATATTGAAAAGAGGTTATCTTTAGCACCCAAAACAGAGGGTATTGATTATACTTCTTTATTCAATGCACAAAGAAACGCTTCTATGAGAAGACAGTTACCATCAAACAATAATCCATATATGAATAATAATTCTTCTAATTTTAATAATGGTAAAAACGGAGGTAATTTAGGTGGATATGGGTGGGGTTAATTTTAACTTTTTCAAAAAATATCCACAATCATAAACTTTAAAACAATTTTTATTACTTTTCAATTTTTCATATTTTGGTTTTATGAATTTATATTTTTGAAATTCATTATTTTTAAACAATTCTATAGGAAATCTAAAATCTTGTAAATAATTTATCTCTTTATAATCAAAATTTGTCAAAAAATAATTCATTAATATAGTATCAGAATCTTTTATAGATGTGTTTATTTTTTCACAAAAGAACGATGTATCATAAATATTTGAATTTCCATTCAATCCTAAAATAGCTACTATTTCATTATTTAAAATCATAGTAATATTGATATCAGATTTTATATATCCTTTTATATGATTATTATTTAAAAAATTGAATATTTTTTGAAAATCATTTATAATTAAAATATTATCATAATTTACATATTCTATTTTATTTAAAATTTTAAGAATAATTGACTTCACAACATCTTGTTTTAACATCCATTCATCTTCCCATATATGAAGCAAATATATTCCTTTTTCTAAACACTTCAAAGATTTATCTAAATGATAGTTTTTATCTTTAAACTTATCACTGTGCCAATACAAACCATTAAATTCTATAGCTAAATTATATTCAGGTATATAGATATCCAATTCTTTTCCTTGTAAAATTTTTCTATCACCTTCTATAAAATTTATATTCAAAGATTTTAACCAATCAGATATTTCTTTTTCTTTTATAGATTTATTATCTCCAATAGGATAACATTCAGTACATAAAGATACATTATATCGAATTCTATCATATATATTTTTCGATGTTGTTTTAAAATTTCTTTGACATATTTTATGTTTCATTATAACCAAATTTTCATGTGGTTCATAATTCACTAATTCATATTCAGATTTTTCAGAGATAATATGTTTATATTTATTTTTAAAAACTTTTATTTTTTCGTTTCTGAAATTTTCACTATTTTGATAACTAACAGAACCATATTTTTCTAAATTAGTTTTAATAGTTTTTTCTTTTATTTCTGAGGATTGTGCGGCATGTTCAAAACCATATCGTTTCAAACATGTATCTTTACTTTTATTTTTTAAAATTTCCGATTGAAATGTATATTCTACACCATAACGCTCTAAATTTGTATCTTTACACTTATCTTTAAAAACTTTTGATTGAGCAGCATATTTAACACCATATCTTTCCATATTAGTACTTTCAGCTTTTTCTCTAATATGTTTTATTTGTGAAACATTTTCAACACCATAGTTTTTTAAAATACTATTTTTATTTTTTTGTTTCACTATTTCGGATTGCATAGGAAACTCAACGCCTAATTTATCTAAATTTGTATTTTTGGTTTTTTGTAACCAAACATCACTTTTAGATGACCAATTGACACCATATTTTTCTAAAAATGTATTTTCAGCTTTTTCTTTAGAACATTTAAAAGAACACGAATAATATCCACTGTTTGAAATATTTTTAATATATTTAAAATATGGAATATCTTTTTCTTTACCACATTTTTCACAAGAAACATCAATTCTTACATTAGAACCTAAAGGTAAATGTTCTATTAAAACTTCTATTTCATCATTACTATTATTGAAAATATAACCTAAATTTCTATAATAATGCGACTTAGTATTAGGTTTTATTTTAACCTTTTTACTTATTATCATTATTATCGTTTTCCTCGGATTTTCTTCTTTTTAATAACTCTTCTAACTTATCATTAATATTATTTACAGTTGTTATTTCTGTTTTATTTTCTTCAACAGAACTTTCTATACTTTTTATTTCATTACCCATACCCATCTCATTTCTAATTTTTAAATAAAAACCTTCCATAGTAGAAACGGTTAATGTTGATTGTTTAATATTTTCACGAATTTCTCGCATCATAATAGAAAGTGTTTCATAATGTCGGGGAGTTCCGTCACCCATTTCTATTTGTTGCATTTGTTTTATAATAGCTCTTTTAGCTATTTTTTGCAGAAACATCATATCGCTCAAATTTTGAGCATCATTAAGAACTTTATTTTTGATATATTTATTACTAAGTAATTCTTCTTTATTATCTAAATACATAGTAGCCATGTTTTCCAACACTTCTTTACTTTCATAGAAAGTGATTTCCATTTCTTCTTTATAGTTCAGTTCTTCCATTTCACCTTCCACACCAAATAATTCAGCACTACCCATAAGGCTTTGAGGGTTTTCTAAATCACCGCCTTCCATTTTACTTTGTTCGTAAAAAATATTCAGTTCTTCTTCTAATTTTTTCTTTTCATCTTCTGTCATAAGAGCAACTTTTTTTTATATATATTGAAAAATATTATCTACGTTATGAATAATGATGAAAAAAGTATAAATAATATAGAAAAAAATGATAATGAGCAATCTATTGATGTTAATGTTTCAACTCATATATGCGATTATGTCATCAAAAGTTCTTCAAATGGTACATATGGAATATGTAGTTGTGGAGATGTAAAATTAATCTTCTAAAAGTTTTTTAATTTTACTTTTTCTCATATAATGTAGAAATATATCTTTATTATTATCAATTAAAAAATTTTCAACAGCTTCCCAACATCCAAATTCACTATCAAATTTCCATTTAACTTTAAATTTTCTTTTTTTTATAATTGTTATTTCTTCATTAAAAATAATATAAGTATAATTTATAAATTCACTATCATACCTACTATAATCATAACCTTTTTTTATAACCAAATTCATTTTGGTTGCAAAATCTTCCATAGATTTAAATATCATAACTTTTAAATTTAATCAATACTAATTATCAACTCTTTAAACTGTTTTAAGTTTATATAATCTTGCTTAATCCATGTAAAAATCAACTTCATAGCTTCATCTTTTGGAAGTTTAGATATCTTCATTTTACAATCTTCTATTTTATAATCTAACATAATATTTTATTTATATTTCATAATCACCATTTAAATAATCATGAAAAAACAATAATGCTTTATAAGCACTTAGTCCTTTCATATAACATTTCTTAAAATAATCAACATTGTTTTTTAATAATTCCCTTTCCTTTTCACTTATATCACCATATTCAGAAGCTCTTATTCCGACATCTATCAAATATTGTTCTATACTCATATATTTAAATCTAAATTATTTTTACAAACATGTATTATTGTATCATAAATAATATTCATATCGATATCTTTTTTATAAATTACATAAATTTTACTATTTGATTTATTATCAAATTGCATATAAGAAGAATATATTTTATTATTCTTATTTATATATTCATTAATGAACCTATCATATATCATTTTCCTACCTTTTGATGAATCAAGAGCTGCGAAAATTATACCTTC
>JACCDZ010810722.1_pt1 | contig 13760 bp, 13 predicted proteins | sample 7449551 | NCBI WGS metagenome assembly JACCDZ01 (sample SAMN15323452, study PRJNA562643) | freshwater metagenome | isolation source: river surface water | place: USA:Blue River Watershed | collected 2017-08-18
GCTCTCTACAATTTTAAGGCGCTTAGCCAGCTTCATCCGTGCTTGCATCGATTTCGTCTTGCGCAATTTCTCTTTCAAATCAGAGACGAGCAAAGGAAGATCTTCTTTTTCTAAAAGTTCACGAATCGCCTCTGCCCCCATTTTGACTTCAAACGCATCAGAACCCCATTTCTCTTGGGCTTCACGATGTTCTATATCATTGAGCAGTTGCTTTTTCTCCAAGGTCGTACGGCCTGGATTTGTCACTACGTACTCTTCATAATAGATGACACGCTCTAAATCACTAGCGGTCATCCCCAAAATGTTTCCAATACGCGATGGCATCGATTTAAAAAACCAGATATGCACAACGGGAACGGCCAAATCGATGTGGGCCATTCTCTCACGCCGAACTTTCGATAAAGTAACTTCTACGCCACAACGGTCGCAGACAATGCCTTTATGCTTAATCTTCTTGTATTTACCGCAGGCACACTCCCAATCTCTTGTGGGACCAAAAATCTTTTCACAGAACAATCCGCCTTTTTCTGGTTTAAACGTGCGGTAGTTGATCGTTTCTGGTTTTTTGATTTCACCGCGGGACCATTCGTTCCGAACGACATCATCCGATGCAATCTTAATGGTCAACTTATCAAATTTTGAACCGTTGAAATCTTCTTCTGACATTTTTTACTCCAACTCTAGCCTTAAGTTATTCTGATACCGCCGCACGTTCTGTGCGTACATCTAAACAAAGCCCCTGCATCTCTTTCACAAGCACGTTGAACGATTCTGGTGTGCTTGCATTGAGGATGTTGTCACCTTTAACAATCGATTCGTAAATGCGTGTGCGTCCGGCAACATCGTCGGATTTGACAGTAAGCATCTCTTGAAGAAGATGGGCGGCTCCATAAGCTTCCAAAGCCCATACCTCCATCTCCCCGAATCTCTGACCGCCTCGCTGCGCTTTTCCACCAAGCGGCTGCTGGGTAACAAGCGAGTAAGGACCAATTGAGCGCGCGTGGATCTTGTCTGCCACAAGGTGACTCAGTTTTAACATATAAATGTAGCCAACAACAACACGGTTATCAAACCGCTCGCCTGTTCGTCCATCATAGAGCCACATCTTACCATCATCCGGAAGACCTGCCTCTTTCATCATCTCCCAAATACGAGACTCTGGGAAGCCTTCAAAAACCGGGCTCTTTACATAAATTCCCGCTTTTTTCGCGGCGTAGCCAAGGTGAGTCTCTAAAAGCTGACCCATGTTCATCCTTGACGGCACCCCAAGAGGATTTAGGATGATTTCCACTGTTGTTCCATCAGGAAGGTACGGCATATCGGCTTCTGGTACGAGTTTAGAAACAACCCCCTTGTTACCGTGGCGACCTGCCATTTTATCCCCGACTTGAAGCTTACGCTTGGAGGCAATATACACCTTAACCTGGCGAATGACGCCGGGATCTAGCTCTGTGTCCCCTTTACGCATAAATTCTACTTCGGTCTTATGCTGTGTTTGGAGTGTCTCCATGGCCACATCAAATTCGCGCAAAATTTGCTTGAGGGTTTTAAATGTCTCATGTTCAGAGAGAAGAAGGTCTTCGGCCTTCTCTGTTTCTAACATCTCGAGCATTTCTTGGGTGATGACTTCGCCCTCTTTAATGAGCATATCCCCTGTTTTGCGGTGCATGATAGGACCGGGAGCAGGCTCCCCTAACAGAAGAGCGCCTAATTTCTCATGGAACTCCATTAAAAGTTCGGCTTCTTTATTCTTGTAGTCTTGCTGTACATCTTTAATACGAGACGCCTCTTCTACAAGTTCGTCATCTGTTTTGGAGAGTCTGTCTCTGCGAGAAAAGACCTTAACATCCATCACAACTCCTTCCGTTCCTGGAGGCGCTGTTAAAGAGGCGTCTTTTACATCGGCTGCTTTCTCACCAAAAATGGCACGCAAAAGTCTTTCCTCAGGAGCGAGTTCTGTTTCAGACTTAGGGGTGATTTTACCTACGAGAATATCACCCGGCTTCACTTCAGCTCCGATGCGGATAATCCCGTCTTCACCGAGATTGGCAAGAGCCTCTTCTGAGACATTAGGAATATCTCGTGTGATCTCTTCTTTCCCTAGCTTTGTATCGCGTGCTGTTAGCTCAAACTCTTCTAAGTAAATAGAGGTATAGGCATCTTCTCTTAAGAGCTTCTCAGAGATAATGATCGCATCCTCAAAGTTGTATCCACACCAAGGCATGAAGGCAACAAGGACGTTTTTCCCAAGAGCAATCTCTCCCTTATCTGTAGAAGGTCCGTCTGCAATGATATCCCCTGCTTTAATTTTATCTCCGACGTAACACATCGGCGTTTGATTAACACAAGTTCCGCCATTGGAGCGCATAAACTTCTTGAGATAGTAAATTTTCTTGTTAAGCGGATTGGCTTTGGCTGCCACAACAATTTTAAAACCATCGACATAGTCAACAGTGCCATCTTCTTCTGCAACGATAACGGCACCAGAGTCTCTTGCGCCTCGCAGCTCAAGACCGGTTCCGACAAGGGGCGCCTCAGTTTTTAAAAGAGGAACAGCTTGACGTTGCATGTTCGAACCCATCAGCGCGCGGTTGGCGTCGTCGTGCTCTAAGAAAGGAATGAGTCCTGTGACAATCGAGACGAGCTGCTTAGAGGAGACGTCCATATGCGTCACCTTAGTCGTTTCAATTTTTAAAGACTCGCCCTTGCATCTAGCCCAGCAAATCGGCTCTTCAAACATGTTAAACTCATCCAAAGGAGCAGACGCCTGTGCAATCACACAATCTTCTTCCATATCGGCTGTCATGTACTCAATTTCGTCCGTAACAACACCTTCTCTCACAATTCTATACGGAGTTTCAATGAAGCCAAGCTCGTTGATCTTCGCAAAGGCAGAAAGAGAGGTGATCAAACCGATGTTCGGACCTTCAGGAGTCTCAATGGGGCAAACACGACCGTAGTGACTCGGATGAACGTCGCGCACCTCAAAGCCGGCTCTTTCCCGATTTAAACCGCCAGGCCCAAGAGAAGAAAGGCGTCTTTTGTGCGTCAATTCTGCTACCGGGTTTGTCTGATCCATGAATTGAGAGAGTTGCGATCTTCCAAAGAAGTCTTTAAGAACGCCTACAAGACCTTTAGCAGAGACAATTTTTCCAGGTGTTAATGTGTCTGCAGAAAAATCAAAAACGTTAATTCTCTCTTTAATGATCTTTTCCATACGAGCAAGACCAATACGACACTGGTTTTGTACGAGCTCTCCGACAGAGCGAACCCGTCTATTGCCTAAATGGTCAATGTCGTCTGTTGCGGCATCCTCTTCCCCTTTTTTCAACTTAATGAGGTATTTTAAAGCCCCAATGACGTCTTCTTTGCGGAGAGTCACCACTTGAAGTTCTTCATCAGAGACAGAGAACTTCAATTTGCGATTTAACTTATATCTACCGACTTTGCCTAAATTATACCGCTTCGGATCAAAGAAAAGGCGCATAATGGCAGAGCGCGCATTAGAGAGCGTTGCAGGTTCGCCGGGTCTGATTTTTCGATAGAAATCTTTCAAGGCAGATTCATAAGAATCTGTGGGGTCTTTGGCAAGCATCTTAATAATAGGAGACGTCTCATCGGCGTCTTCTGCAATTTTAATCGCGGCAATCCCTGCATCCAGCATCCGCTTAAGCATGGCTGTTGTGAGTTTTTCTGAGGCTTTACCAAAAACAACGGCGCTCTCTTGATCAATTACATCTTCAGCAAGGATCTTTCCGACCAACTTATTAAAGTCTTTTTCAGACTTAATTTTCACACGAATGGTGGAGAAAAATTCTTCGATAATATCGGCATCTGTCGAGTATCCGAGAGTTCGAATAAAGGAAGTGGCCAAAATTTTACGCCGTCTCTTCTTCCGATCGACATAAATATAGATGAGGTCGCTTGTATCAAAGGCTCCTTCAAGCCAGCTTCCACGATAAGGAATAATTCGGAAAGAATAGATCATCATCCCTTTAGCGTGTTTCTCTTGCTCAAAAGAAATCCCTGGAGATCGATGCAACTGAGAAACAATAACGCGTTCTGCACCATTGATGACAAATGTTCCTTTTTCCGTCATAATAGGAAGAGTTCCCATATAGACTTCTTCCTCTTTAATCCCCGTTTCGTCCGTAAGACGGAATTTCACTTTCAACGTGACGTTGTAAGAAATTCCTCTACGGATACACTCTTCTGGATTATACTTAGGGACTCCTAGATTATAGGAAAGAAACTCCAAAACTGTCTTTTCGTCATACGATTTAATCGGGAAGATTTCATTAAAAATCTCCTGAATCCCGACATTTGTCCTCTCTTGAGGTAGCTGATCTGCTTGCAGAAATTCTCGAAACGATTTCAGCTGTATTTCAATTAGGTTGGGAAGATCGATGATCTCCTCTTTTTCCCGAAAACTCACCCGATGAGGCGCCTTTTTTAACATCGTGATTCGCTCCTTCTAAACTGTTGAGATGAAAGACGGGTCTTAAAAAAATTTAAGGCCCATTTTTTATCCCAATTTGAGTGGAATAAGAAAAGGCACGAGCTTGAATTTTCAAGCTCGTGCGCAACATAAAAAAACCAGTTCTATTACAGACCTTTAACGGTAACTTTTCCGCCAGCGGCTGCAACTTTCTTGGAAATTTCATCCGCTTCTGCTTTATTGCAGCTTGGCTTCAGAACTTTAGGGGCTCCGTCTACGAGATCTTTAGCTTCTTTTAAGCCCAAAGCGGTGATCTCACGAACAACTTTAATCACGCCAATTTTTTTATCGGCTGGAGTCTCTTCCAATGTCACTTGGAATTCTGTAGACTCTGCTGCAGCCTCAGATGCGGCGCCAGCTGCTGGTGCTGCCATCATCATTGGAGCTGCGGCTGCGGCTTTTACACCCCATTTGTCTTCGAGCATGACTTTCAGTTTGGACATGTCCAAAACGCTAAGCTGACTTAATTCTTCTGCTATTTGATCTAATGTTTTACTCACAAAATACCTCTTTTTTTTATAAAATTTTTAAGTGTTAGACTTGTTATCTAAACAGTAGGCGACGCTTGTTAAGAGCGCGTCTATTACGCCTAATAATTGAGACGGAACAGCTTCAAACAAGCTTAGCAGCTGCGCTCTCATCTCGTCTTTGCTTGGGAGTTTTGCTATCTGCTCAACATCTTTGGCAGAATAGAGTTTCCCCTCAAACCGACCTCCGATCACTTCCAACATCTCCTCATTCTCTTGTCTAAACTTATAGACAGCTTTAAGAGTTTGGATAGGATCTGCGTCCGCAAAAATCACTCCGATATGACCCTCAAGGGTAGATGCTTCTAGGACACATCCAGCGGCCTCTGCTGCTTTTAGGAGGATTCTTTTACGAATCACTTCAAAATCGCCTCCAGTTTGTACAAGATTTGTACGAAACTTAGACGCTAAATTAGGGGTCATTTTACCATAACGAGCCACGACAAAAGCCTGGGATCTGTTCATCTTTTCTTTCATGTCGTCTAACAAAAACTGCTTTTCTGGTCTCATGTTTAACCCTCCACCATTCCGCTTAAGTCGACTTTAAGACCAGGGCCCATTGTGCATGAGACGGCCAGGCCTTGCAGATATTGCCCTTTGGCAGTTGCGGGTTTTGCTCTAGCTACGGCATTAATGAAAGAAAGGATATTTTCTTTCAAATAAGCGTCTGAAAAAGAGACTTTACCTACACCTGCACTGACAACACCATGTTTGTCACTCTTAAACTCAATACGACCACCTTTGATAGCGCGCACAGCGGCGGCTACATCGGATGTCACAGTTCCTGCTTTGGGAGTTGGCATCAAACCACGAGGGCCGAGCACTTTACCCAATTTTCCAACTTCCCGCATCATATCGGGTGTGGCAATCACTGCCCCAAAGTCGGTCCATCCATTCTTAATTTTTTCAAAGAGGTCATCATGGCCAACAAAGTCTGCGCCAGCATCGAGGGCTTCCTTCGCTTTATCGCCTTTTGCAAAGACGACAACGGTTAAGGTTTTGCCTGTTCCGTTCGGTAACGAAACAACGCCACGCACTTGCTGCTCTGATTTTTGGGCATCTACGCCCGTTCTCAGCGCCAGTTCCACAGACTGGTCAAATTTGACCGGTGGACATTTTTTTAAAATAGCGATAGCTTCTTCTAACTTATAAACCTTTTCAGAATCTACAAGCTTAGCTATCTCCCGAGAGCGTTTACTTTTCATACAACTTTTTAACCTTCAATAATGTCTACACCCATTGAACGCGCAGTCCCTTCAACAAGCCGCATAGCCGCTTCTTCGGAACGAACACGCATATCTGGGTATTTAAATTTCGCGAGTTTTAACACCTGCGATTTTTTTAATTTTCCAACCTTTTCACGGTTAGGAACCTTTGATCCAGATTCAATGCCTAACTCTTTAAGAATTAAACGAGAAACTGGAGGATTTTTCGTGACAAATGTAAATGACTTATCGGCATATACAAATATCTCTACAGGAAGAATATCACCCGCTTGGGCCTGTGTTTTTGCATTGAACTCTTTGCAAAAACCCATGATGTTCACCTGTGCTGCACCAAGAGCTGGACCAATCGGAGGAGCGGGATTCGCTTTACCGGCTGGAATCTGCAACTTGATGACTTTTACAAGTTTTTTTGCCATAATCTTTCCTCTTATTAACTACCTACAGGAGCCTGTTCTACTTGCCAGAACTCCAAATCATCTACGCGAGTCTCTCTTCCGAAAATAGAGACAAGAACACTGAGACGCCCTTTATCATGAAACACTTCAGAAACTGTTCCAATGAAATTAACAAAGACGCCATCTGTAATCTTAACCTTATCTCCAATCTGGATATTGTGTTTCTGCACAATTCCTGCTTTTTTCTCTTCGAGCTCCGCTAAGATATTATCAACTTCAAACTGAGGCAGAGGAAGAGGCTTCTCACCGCCTAAAAAATCAATCACTCCGTTCGTGTTTTTTACATACATCCACGAATCGTCTGTGAGATTTAACTGAACGAGAATGTAACCCGGCCACAGCCGCTTCTCGCTAACTTTTTGCTCACCGCGCTTAACTTCAGCGACATTCTCTGTCGGGACTAAAACCTCCGCAAGCAACTCTGACATCCCCTTCGAGTCTCGATTTTCTTCCAGCGCTTTTTTGACCTTCTTCTCCTGACTAGAAATGACTTGAACGACGTACCATTTATGCATTCTACCTACCCAAAAATGAAATGAATGATTCTGGAAAACCCACCTAAAGCCCCTTTAATACAAAGGTCCATCAGATAAATGGTAAGGCCCAAGAAAAAAGTCGAACCCACCACAATCTTGGTACAAGAAAAAAGCTCTTCTTTACTTGTCAACGTGACTTTAGAAAGCTCTTCTTTTAATTCCTGAATATAATTCACGCGCGCGCGCTTTACAGGAGCCGTAGACTCTACTGGCTCTTTTTTTTCCGTACTCGAATGTAAATGTTCCACGTGAATGCCCATTTGTCCTTTTTCTCACGAACGAGTGCGGAGGGACTCGAACCCCCGACCAGCGACTTTGGAGATCGCTGCTCTACCAACTGAGCTACACACCCGCACCACTTATTTTTCCTCTTGCTCCCCTTGAAAAGCTTCAAAGAGAGCGAGAGGAGAGGTAGAATAAAGCTCTACCCCTCTGGCTTTTTAGTCTAAAATTGCTGTAATTGTTCCTGCGCCAATTGTACGACCGCCTTCACGAATCGCAAAACGCATTCCCATTTCCATCGCAATTGGGACGAGAAGCTCGCCTTCAATTTCTACGTTATCACCAGGCATAACCATCTCAACTCCAGCAGGAAGAGTTACAGTTCCCGTTACATCTGTTGTACGGAAGTAGAACTGAGGACGGTATCCGGTAAAGAAGGGCTTATGACGGCCACCTTCTTCTTTCGTGAGAACATAAACTGTTCCTTTGAATTTCTTGTGAGGCTTGCATGTCCCTGGAGCTACAAGCACCATTCCACGCTCCACATCATTTTTCTCTAAGCTACGGAGGAGAATTCCGACGTTTTCTCCAGCACGGGCTTCGTCAAGTGTTTTGTTGAACATTTCAAGACCAGTCACTACCGTGTCTCTTGTTTCACGCATACCGACGATTTGTAATTTATCGTTAACACGAACAATACCACGCTCAACACGACCTGTCGCTACAGTTCCGCGTCCAGAAATGGAGAAGACGTCTTCGATAGGCATTAAGAAAGGCTTGTCTGTTTCACGTGTAGGTGTCGGGATTTTTTCATCCACAGCATCCATCAAAGCAACAATGCTCTTCACATATTCTGGATTACCCTCAAGAGCCTTAAGAGCAGAACCGCGAATAATAGGAACATCTTTATACCCTTTGGACTCTAAAAGCTCTACAAGCTCCATCTCAACGAGATCAACAAGCTCTTCATCTCCCTTGCCAATCATGTCCATCTTATTGAGGAACACAACAATAGAAGGAACACCTACTTGGTGAGCCAAGAGAATGTGTTCTTTAGTTTGAGGCATCGCACCGTCTGTTGCAGCGACAACGAGAATTGCTCCGTCCATCTGCGCAGCACCCGTGATCATGTTTTTTACGTAGTCGGCGTGACCTGGGCAATCGACGTGGGCATAGTGTCTTTTGTCTGTTTCATATTCAACGTGTGTGGCGTTAATTGTAATACCACGCGCTTTCTCTTCAGGAGTATTGTCGATAGAAGCGTAATCTCTAAATTTCGCCTTACCTTTCTCCGCTAAAACTTTCGTGATCGCTGCAGTGAGCGATGTCTTACCATGGTCGACGTGACCAATAGTCCCGATGTTAACGTGTGGTTTTTCTCTCTTAAATGATTCTTTTGCCATTGTATGCCTCCGCTATATAATTCATCTGTTTTCTTTTGCCCAAGATAGGAATCGAACCTACGGCCACTTGCTTACCATGCAAGTGCTCTACCACTGAGCTACCTGGGCCCACAGCACAAGAAAGGCTCCAAGACTACTCCGCAGGACAAAAAAAAACAACAGTTAAGTTTAAAAAAATAGACTTTACAGGGAAATCCCTGCAGTCAAAACTATTTTTGCCGGTAAATAATTCGAGCCTTTGTAAGATCATAAGGGGACATTTCCACAGTCACCGTATCTCCAACAAGGACTCGGATATTGCGCATGCGCATTTTACCGCACAAGTGAGCAATGACGCGCATCCCGTTTTTCAACACGACGCGAAAATTCATATTAGGAAGAAGCTCTTCCACAGTCCCGTCAACTTTGATCGTATCTTCTTTAGGCATAAATATTAGTGGGCAAAAAAGTATATAGCGGGGAATCTTACCACAACAAGAGAATTCCTGACTAGAGGAAATATCACAAAATTCCAAACCTATGGCCAAGTCGGGTTAATAGAAATAAGGTACTGAGATCCAAAGAAGAGATGTTAAGCGGAGAATCTGACGCCTTTAGTACACCTTAAGCTGGCATACTGATAATGCGGAGCTCCTGGAGAAACTGAAGGAGCACCTCAGGCTTGTATCTACCACTCCCTTCATCCAGTAATTCATACCGGCTAGCCAGCTCGCTATAGCGAGTCTCAACCCACGTTTCAAATAATTTTGTAGGGATTGTAGGATCTTCAGGATTATAGATAATCTCGTAGAGATATTTCAAGATCAGAACAGGAGAATAGCGACTTTCGAATAGGGCTTGGATTAGCGCTTCTTGCTCCTTTAAGGCATAAGCTTGATATCTCTTGTCTATCTCTGAGATAGAAAGTGGAAGTCCGAATTGAGGGCCCATTTTGCCAAAATAGTAGTTCACAGAAGCCGCTTCATGTTCTAGATAATAATCTGGTCGATCTGATTCCTTAATACAGAGCATAATACTCTCTCGCAGAATTTTCTCGCGGAAGAGCTGAAGAGCGAGTTTAATGCGTAGACCGAAATTTCCATCTTTAGGAAACGCAAGATTGTTATAAATCCCTTCAACATTTGTATTGATTCCGTTAGAACAATTCTGCAGGGCAAAGCAAACCTGCATAACTACCGAAGCATAAGTTTCCTTAAAATTCGGCTCATTCCTATAACTATTGAGGGTATTAAGAATGGCCAGCATCATCTGCCGTAATCTATCAGTATTTTCCTTTGTGAGTTCGTTATTATAACGATCTCTGATTGTAATCCCTCCTATTAAATCACATATAAATTGGGTAAATGTTGTTATATTTTCAATGGAAATCAAATTATTTAGCAAATCCGGATGTAACTGACCTCTTTCTACCCTAAGAGCCTGAACAGAATTGCATATATCCATCATATATGTAAGATCAAAAAGAATAGGATCATCTTTCGTCCAATCCATTGCAAAAGCAATATCTAGACTACCAGCCTCGAGTTTTAAGCCCGCGCATAGAACAGCTATCTGATTTTGAAAAGCAGCCTCCCTCTCCGCATACTCTTTCCTTGCGAGAGCTTCTTTTTCTAATTGTATTTTTCGAAGCCTCTCTTGTTCTTGCTGCGCTTCTCTTTTTGCACGCAACTTTTCCTGTCTTGCAGCCTCTTGAATCCGCTCTCTCTCTTGCAGAGCTTCTTGTTCCACACGAACCTTCTCTTGATGCCTTTGTTTAATGGGCCGTAAGAGATTTTTCTCTTTACTTAAATAACTGCCAATTTTTGAATGTCTCTTATGGAGTTTTGTTAAAATACGGCTGACCTTGCCCGCGACATCTATTAACAATTTATCTTCAGCATTTCCCAGGATTTCAACGGATGTACTAAGAAAAGAAATAAGATCTTTTGCCGTCTTCAAATGGTAAGGTTCTTTAAAACAACAAGAAAAAAGCCATCGAATAAATCGAATAATCTTGTAGGGTTTTTGCTCCAGTTGCGGCAGGAGGATTTCTCTGGTTACGCCATTGATAGTGATATTTCTCTTTTGAAAAGAAATCCAGCGTGAATTACCGAAATCAGAGTTATTTAACTCTCTAACACAATCAACATAATATGTCGAATCAATCATAATAAAATTATCCTCTTACAATAAGAAGATACTCTTAACTTAATAAAAAGTCAATAATTTAAATATTGTTTTTATGCAAAAAAAATTTTTAACTTTTGCTGATGAGGTAAATTATACCCAAATTTTTCTAAGTTACCTGAGAAGGCACACAGGGAATGGCTCAAATAACATAAAAAAAATGAACGCTTCATGAAGATAAAAAAAATGAATTTTTAATTATAATTTATAGTTTATTTTAATTTCATAAAATCCAGACAATGCAATACAATCGCATCGATTTTAAACAATTAAGTTTAAAATGATATAAAATGAATTATTTAAAACTATCTTGCCTTGCCCTTCTTGCGACTTCTTTCGGATTTGCCGATAAAAAAAGCGCTAGCAAATCCCTCCCCTCCAAGCAGAACCCTTAACAATCTCGCATAGAAATTCCTCTTCCACCCCCACACTAAAAAATATTAATAAAATTATTTTTTATTATGTAATTTATTAAACATTAATGATAATATTTCCAATAAACAAAAATAAGTTAATTTAAAAACAAAAGGATTAATATGTTAGCGATTTCACCCAGCCTTGCAGATATTGTCTACTCAAACATTGGACTAGGTTGCATTGCAGCTCCTGTCATTGCTAGTTTGGCAGAACGAAAAATACCAGAAGGATATATAAAAACGGCAGCTAAAATCATGCAAATAACGCCCTTTCTGTTTTTATTTCCGGCTTCTTTATTCGTCATTCCAATCCTCCGCTGCTTCCATATGATTGCCAGTGATTTTCAATTACCAAAGATCTTACAAACTATAACCGACATCGAAAATGCAATACTATACATAGCAAAAATTAGCAATGTAGCTCTCTCAATCTTTGGCACCATCATTTCCATTAAATATCTGTATGTACCCTATGGAATGGTAAATGGAGCTACTATGCTAACAGCGTATAGTCTTCTTTCCGTTATTAGTTCGGCTGTATTACTCTCAAAATGTTGTCGACAGCTTAAAAGCATGCTGCATTAAGCATTAAGGAAAACGTTTAACACCCCTCGAATAAACCTAAGTGAATTCAACGGTTGATTTTTGACAATACCAGCTTGGCAACAAATTTTTTCTATACATACAAATGAATTCAAAATTTGGGAATTTGGCAAAGCCGGCGCTACAGCTTTGGGACAATGAAATGGTGCTTAAAGCAGCTTGGGCTTGAATAGCTCAAGTGATGCGGTCAGTTCCAAAGATGGGGATGTCCGGCGCAACCAAAAACCAAATTTTGAGTTCATTTGTGTATAGTTTATTTTAATTTCATAAAATCCAGACAATGCAATACAATCGCATCGTTTTTAAACAATTAAGTTTAAAAGGATATAAAATGAATTATTTAAAACTATCTTGCCTTGCCCTTCTTGCGACTTCTTTCGGATTTGCCGATGAAGCGATTGTTACCTCCACAATCGTACTGAACCCAAAAACAGAAACTCCTTTTATCGAGTACCATAACCGCATGATCGTTTTCTCCCCTTTTTACCAAGGGTACGAGAGAATCAAAACAGACGATCTTTATTTTGGATTGCAAGCATGGCTTATCCCTGCTGGATCTCACCATAAGATGTTGGGAGAAGTTGAATTCTTAGGCGGATACAACTTTTTTTACAATGGAAGAGACCACCTGACACCTGTTGTTGGCGTGGGTCTATTCACCGATTATTCTATTGTTAAACACTCGTATTATTTCTGGGATGACAACGGCTCAACCGCCTACTCTCATCACCATAAGAATCGCGTTGCCTACGGAACGGTGGGATTTTTGTATGACCACGAGTTTAACCGCCTCTTTAACGTAGGGCTTAACGTAAAAGCTCTTGCAGGAAGCGTTGTTGGCCCTCGTAGAGCAGAGACTGTTCATAAGACAACGGTCGGGTTTGATGTCGCCATTCCCCTCACTTTCCGCTTTGGAAAGAACCGGCACTGGGACTTCAGATTAGAGCCATTTGATATCTACATGTATAGACCTCATGATTCTAATAACTATTACGGTTTTAGAAATTCTATTGGCTATAGATTCTAAGAACATCTTGTTGGAGCCCCTGATTTTTAATTAGGGGTTTCCAACAGAATTGTCACGGGTCCATTATTAACTAATGAAACCTGCATTTCTGCTCCAAAAACACCTGCCTGAACCTCTATCTCCCGACTTTTTAGCTCGTGGATAAAAAAATGGTAGAGCTTAATCGCCTCTTCCGGCTTTGCTGCTTGAATGAAAGAAGGCCTTCTTCCTTGGCTACAATCCGCATACAAAGTGAATTGTGAAACGACTAAAACTTCTCCTTTTTTATCTAGGAGGGAAAGACTCATCTTTTTTGCCTCGTCTTCAAAAAGACGTAGATGAATGACTTTTTCTACAAGCCAGCTGACTTGTTTTTGTGTATCTCCATGTCCAACACCCAGGAAGAGTAGATATCCTTCCTGAATTTGGCCTACAACATCCCCATCTACAGAGACGCTAGCTTGCAAAACGCGCTGAATCAGGGCTCTCACGGTTGTTGCTGCCGCCTTTTTTCTGCGCTCTCTCCCATGGAAAAACCAAAGCTATAGCCCGCATCATACCCTTTGTCATAACCTTCTTTTTTGCCATTTGTATACCCTTGAGAGACTCCCTCATTGTAAACTTGAACCATGCAGTCTGCAGGATGCAGCGCGATCGCATAAAGAACGTGTCCTGTCTTTTCATTGACTAAATGATGGGTAC
>JACCDZ011890582.1_pt1 | contig 13755 bp, 8 predicted proteins | sample 7449551 | NCBI WGS metagenome assembly JACCDZ01 (sample SAMN15323452, study PRJNA562643) | freshwater metagenome | isolation source: river surface water | place: USA:Blue River Watershed | collected 2017-08-18
CATATTGTCATCCTGTTGCCAAGTGTATGAACAATGTTGTCATTGGATTATTAACCATCAGGCGTACCTAGTGAAGGAATCAGCTTACAAGACAACCGGGCTTCACTCCCTGAGTATTAAGTTTTCAGCGTTGGTGTTTCTGCTGACAGTGATTGCCAGCACCATCATTGCCTTTGCTATGCTTGCGCTTCAACAAGACGTTTTGATTAACCAAGAACGTTCTGAACTGATCCAAACGACTAGCCGTTATGCCCGTCAACTCGACAGCGAATTTTGGCAAAAAGAGAAAAAGGCCATTAGTGCCAATCAAGTAGTCACTCGTTTTTTAAAACAACAACAAAAATCCCAACCGGCAACCCTCGAAAAATTCGCTGATGGCAGTATCCGTAGTAAAGATGACTTGTCGGCAGCCTTTCAAAATCATCAAAAGTTTAATGAAAAACCTCATCCTTATTTTGAGCAGACTCAGGTGCTATGGCAGCAGCTAGCGCCAGTGCTGATGGAAGATTTCTTCAATTTTTACTTCATTTCTAAAGACGGTTTTATTCGCATAGCACCCGCTGATTGGGCGCTGGAAGTACCTGCGGATCACGATTTTCGCCAAGATGTTTTTTACAGTATTGCCACACCTGAACAAAACCCGGCGCGGTTGCCGCGTTGGACGCCGCTCTACTACGACAGCATTTGGCAAAAGTGGATGACTAGCTTGGTGATCCCGGTATATGTCGATGATGAATTTATTGGTCTCACCGGCACTGATTTGGTGCTGGATGATGTGTTTGTCAATTTACGCCAGCTTTCGCAATGGGAACCAGGCCGTCAAGCCGTGTTGTTTGATAATCGTGGCAATATTTTGCTTGATGCCAACAATTCACTGCAAAATGGTGCTCCGCAGCAAAGCGCGAACAATGGCCAAATTGGTGTAAAAGCCGCTGAACCTGAAATCGGAAAATACGTAAAATACGTCGTAGACAACCCACAAGATTTGCTCAAGCAAACTCAGCAGCTCGATAGTTTTGTCGCATCAGCAGCCAAAGTTGAGCGTTTAGATTGGTATGTATTGCTCTACCACAGCAAAGCCGATGTGATTAAGAGCCTACAAGACTATCGAAATCGGGTCGTGTTATTGTTTTTGTTGGTCGCCTTGATTGTGGCATTAGCGCTGCAGTTTTTCATTTATAAATTTGTCTTAAAGCGACTCACTAGCTTGGCCGTGGCAGTACAACGACTTTCTAATGGTGAACAAGCGTCGATTGAACTTGACGAACGTTCTGATGAAATAGGCTTACTTAATCGTGCTTTTTCGCGGATGTCGGATGAAATCCATCAATTAATCGCCGGTTTAAATACCCGGATCCAAGAAAAAGAAGAAGCCGAACGGGCCACCAGGAAGTTGTCCAAAGCGGTCGCGTTTTCCAGTTCAGGTATCGTACTTACCGATTCGCAGCTGCACATTGAATACGTCAATCCATTCCTATTAGAAATGATTAGTAGTGAACCTAGCGTGGTGTTGGGCAAACCTTTTGGCATGTTATTCGCGCCAGAAATGCGGTTTGTGGCTGAAGACATTATGCAAAGTTTGCAAGAGCGTCATCATTGGCGCGGTGACATGCTGTTGCAGCAGAACAATAAACAATTCTGGGCAAGCTTGGCGATAGCGCCAATCCGTGATGACAAGGGAGATGTCAGTAACTATGTCTGTGCAATGCAAGACATCTCCTTTATCAAAGAAAGCCAAAGGAAAATGGAGCAATTGGCTTATTACGATGTGCTGACAGGTTTGGCAAATCGCAGTTATTTCCGTGATCAATTGCGTAAAGCTATCGCGATGTCGTCGCGTGGTTATTATCACTTTGCGCTGTTGTACTTTGATTTAGATGAATTTAAACGCATTAACGACACACTTGGTCATGATGCTGGTGATGAATTACTAAAAGAGGTCGCGAGACGGCTAATCAGTCGACTACGCGAAGAAGACACTATTGCTCGATTAGGCGGCGATGAATTTGCGGTAATTTTGAGTGGTATCTCCGATCGTAAACAAGCGGCACAAATTGCCGAAACCCTACAACAAACCTTTGCTCAGCCTGTACGTATTGCTGGGCATGACGTAGCAATCAGCGCCAGTATTGGTATTACCATCGCACCAGAAGACGCCGAAGAAGAAGAATTATTATTAAAACATGCCGACTTGGCGATGTATGAAGCGAAGGCGCGCGGCAAGAATACTTACCACTTCTTCAGTCAAGATCTGAATGATGCGGCTAAAGATCGCCTGCTGATTGAAAGTCAGTTACGCGAAGCGATCCGTGAGCAGCAGTTCCTGTTGTACTACCAACCGAAAATAGACATCCGCACCCAACAGGTCGTGGGTTATGAGACGCTGCTCCGGTGGTTGCGGCCTGATAATTCAATGGTGCCGCCGCTTAAATTTATTCCGGTCGCGGAATCAACCGGTTTGATCGTCCAAATTGGCGAATGGATCATCTGGGAAGCCTGTCGCTTCCTGGCACGACAACATGCCCGTGGTTTGATGATCACAGTATCGATTAACTTATCGGCCCGCCAATTTACCGATCAAGATTTGCCAGGGCTCATCGAACGAATTATCAAACGTACCGGCGCATCTCCAGCCCATTTAATCTTCGAAATCACCGAAAGTATGCTGATGGGGGATACAGATGCGGCTATCAACCAACTTAACGAGTTGAAACGGCTCGGATTAGCTTTATCTATCGACGACTTTGGTACAGGCTATTCATCGCTGAGTTATTTAAAGCGATTCCCAGTAGACGAGCTGAAGATAGACCGATCATTTGTAAAAGACATCCCAGATGACAAGAACGATATGGACATTACTGCGGCGATCATCGCGATGGCGCAAAAGATGGATCTTCGGGTTGTCGCTGAAGGGGTAGAAACTGCAGACCAAGTCGACTTCTTAAGAAACAATGCTTGTTATCTGGTGCAGGGTTATTACTTCAGCATGCCATTGGCAGAACAAGAGTTAACCCGGCTGAACTACAGCATCATCAGTGAATAATAATAAATTCAGGAACATAGTCATGAAACTATTCCCTTTGTCGTTGTTAAACGCGGCAATACTTTGTGCTGGAGCTCCTGCGCTGGCGGATCAGACAAGTCCAATTCACGGCATTCGGGATAAAACCCCACAGCTAGTAGCGTTTACTGGGGCAACAGTTCATACCGAGCCAGGCAAAACCCTACAAAATGCCACCGTTTTAATCAGTAACGGCAAAATTACTGCGGTGGGTACTGGTCTTTCGGTGCCAAACGGCTACCGCACTATCGATAGCAAAGGCCACCACATTTACGCTGGTTTTATCGATTTATACAGCAATTACGGGGTTGATGCGCCTAAAGAAGGCGGCTCAAACAGCTACCGTGATGAACCGGTTTATCAAAATGATCGCCAAGGCGGGAATGCAAGCAATGGCGCTATTCACGCTGAGCAGCAATGGGTTAACACTTTTAAGCCAGACGAGGAAGCCGCAAAAAGCCTGACAGCTCAAGGTTTTACCGTTGTTCAGTCGGCTCGAATGGATGGTATTTTCCGTGGTCAGGCTGTAGTCGCGTCTTTGGGCAATGGCTTGCCTGGAGAGCTGATTATCAAAGCCGATGCCAGTCATTTCCTTTCGTTTGACAAAGGTAGCTCGGTACAAAGCTACCCATCATCGTTAATGGGCTCGATCGCCCTGGTGCGCCAAACCTTGGCGGATGCCAATTGGTATAAATCAGCATACGGCAAAACTGATTGGCGTTTCTTTGGTCAAGCCATTGAATTTAATGCAGCTTTAGCTTCTCTTGGTAAGTTAAACGAAACTGGTTTGGTGTTTGAAGTCGATTCTGAACGTTCGTTATTACGTGCTGATAGTTTGGTGAAGGAATTTAATCTGGCGAAAGCCAGTTATGTCGCGTCAGGCTTTGAATATGCGCGAGTTGCTGAGGTGAAAAACACCGGTCGGCCGCTGATTGTGCCTGTTGCCTATCCAAAGGCGCCAGTAGTCGCGAAAATGGACGACCAGCTTGACGTGAGTTTGGCTGATCTTAGGCATTGGGATCGGGCACCATCTAACCTAGCAGCTTTAACTAAAGCTGGAGTGCCAGTGGCACTAACCACCTATAAATTGGAAAAAACTGAGCAGTTCTGGCCGAATGTTCGCCTTGCGGTGAAGTACGGGTTACCTGAATCTGCAGCACTTGCTGCCTTGACGACGACACCAGCAGAAATGTTGGGTATGCCTGGGCAACTGGGCCGGATCGCGAACGGTTACCAAGCTGATATCGTGATCGCCAACGGTGACTTATTCAAAGAGGGTGAAATCGTTGCAACTTGGACTCGTGGTCAAGAACACGCCTTCAAGCCAATCAATGATCCTGATTTTACTGGCGATTACGCGTTAGATTTGGCCGGTGAGACAGTTCAACTGCAAATTAGCAAAGCGGAAGGTGCGTTAGAAGCGAAGTTAGTTGCAGGCGATAAGAATGTTAAAGTCGATAGTTTCAGTATCGACAAGCAACAGCTGCAGTTTAGTGCGGCGTTAAATGAAGTGAGCAAAACCAAAGGTGTTGCCCAATTTAGCGGCGTGTTATCAGGTCAGCAACTGTTCGGCGATGTGCGGATGCCAAATGGCCAGCAATTGAAAATTACCGCAAGTCGTAAAACATTGCCAACTGAGGCGGATGAGAAAAAAGTCGACTCACCGAAGTTAGTGTCGAAATTGACATTCCCTAATTTGCCATTTGGTTATGACACGCCAGTCCAACAAAAAAATGTCCATATTAAAAATGCGACGGTTTGGACCTCTGATAAAGCCGGTAAGTTAGAAAATACCGACGTGATTGTTGCTGATGGTGAGTTTAAAGAAATCGGCAAAGATCTCTCGACGCCATCTGGCTATGAAGTGATTGATGCGACCGGGATGCATCTGACCGCAGGTTTGATTGATGAACATTCTCACATCGCGATTGAAATGGGGGTGAACGAAGGTTCAGACGCCGTTACTTCTGAAGTGAACATTGGCGACGTGATTAGCCCTGATGATATCAACATCTATCGTGGTTTAGCTGGCGGTACTACCACGTCTCAATTACTGCACGGTAGCGCGAACCCAATCGGTGGTCAGGCCCAGATTATTCAACTGCGTTGGGGGGTGAGTCCAGAAGGGTTGAAATTCAAAAATGCACCGAAGTCGATTAAGTTTGCGCTCGGTGAAAACGTAAAACAATCGAACTGGGGCGAAGCGTTCACCAGCCGTTATCCACAATCTCGAGTTGGCGTGGAAACAGTGATCCGCGATGCATTCCAAGCGGCAAAAGAATACAAAGCGAGCTGGGAAGCTTACAACGACCTATCCAGCAGTGAGCAAAAGCGCGTAGCGCCGCCACGAGTCGACTATCGCTTACAAACTTTGGTCGAAATTTTAGATAAAAAACGCTTCATTCATACTCACTCCTACGTCGCTTCAGAGATCTTAATGCTGATCCACTTAGCCGATGAAATGGGCTTTAAGGTGACGACATTCACCCATATCCTCGAAGGTTACAAAGTGGCTGACGAGATGAAAGCGCACGGTGCCAGTGCTTCTACCTTTGCCGATTGGTGGGCCTATAAGATGGAAGTTCAAGATGCGATCCCGACAAACGCTTGCATTATGGCGAGTCGTGGTTTGGTGGTTTCGGTGAATTCTGATGATGCGGGCTTACAACGTTTGTTAAACCAAGAAGCGGCGAAATCTGTGGCTTATTGTGGGATGTCGGAAGAAGATGCACTGAAAATGGTGACGTTGAATCCAGCTATCCAATTGAAAATAGACGATAAAGTAGGTTCTGTTGTTGAAGGGAAACAGGCTGACTTCGTGTTGTGGAGCGGTCATCCATTGTCGGTGTACAGCAAATCAGTACAGACTTGGATTGACGGTACTCCATACTATGACGCAAAACGTGACCTAGTGGCCCAACAACAAATTGCGGTAGAGCGCCAGCAACTGATCCAAAAAGTATTGGGTGCTTCGGATGAAGAAAAAGCAGGCAGTGGTGGTGGCTACAAAAAGCCAGACCCATTATGGCAGTGTGAAACCGATGGTGATGTCTTCAAAAATCGCCTAAACCTGCAGCATCAGCACTAAGCCGAGGATAACAACATGACATTTAAAAGAACTTATTTAAGCCTCGCCTTACTGCTGGTAGCGGGACAAGCTGCCGCGCATGACATGGTGCCGGGCAAGCAACAACAAAAACCGATTTTGTTGACCGATGCAACTGTTCACACGGCAACCCAAGGGGTGCTTGAACAAACCGATCTGCTGATGGTTGATGGCAAGATCGCCAAAATTGGTCAAGATTTGGCGGTGCCAGCTAATGCTGAAGTGATTGATTTAAAAGGTAAACATATTTATCCAGGGTTGATTGCCTTGGTGAATCAGCTGGGGTTAATTGAAATCGAAGCGGTTCGTTCTACTGATGATACTCATGAAGTGACCGATACCAACCCAGATGTTCGGGCTGGGATTGCCTACAACGCGGATTCAGAAGTGATCCCAACAGTTCGGACCAATGGTTTCAGCTATTCGTTGGTATACCCTCGGGGTGATCGCTTGATGGGCCAAAGCTCACTGATGCAATTGGATGCATGGAACTGGCAGGATGCAACGGTAAAAGGCCAAGTTGCGCTTCATATCAACTGGCCAAATGCCAGTGTATTAAGCTCGCCATGGGCACCAAAAGAGCCTGATGAGATGGCAAAAAATAATGCTAAGAATATGACCGAGCTGCGGGATTATTTTGTGCAAGCGAAGGCCTATGCTACAGCAAAAGCTGCGAATCAGCACCGCGGCATCGATTCACGTTGGGAAGCGATGTTGCCAGTGCTGAAAGGCGAGCGTCCAGTGTTTGTGCATGCAGATGACGCGCGGCAAATTAAGCAAGTGATGTTATTTGCGAAAGAATATCAGCTGAAATTGGTCATCGTGGGTGGGCGTGATAGCTGGCGGCTTGCTGATGAGTTAGCGGCAGCGAAAATTCCAGTGGTGTTCACAGCGCCGTATGGGCTGCCAGAGCGCGACGAAGAGCCGGTTGATATTGCCTATAAAACACCTGCGTTATTGCAAAAAGCCGGCGTGCAGTTTGCTTTATCTCAAGATGGCTATTGGAATACCCGTAACGTGGTGTTTGCGGCAGGACAAGCTGTTAATTATGGCCTTACCAAAGAACAAGCCTTAGCTGCAGTTACTATCAATGCGGCAAACATTGCCGGTATGGATAGCGACATTGGCTCGTTAGAAGTGGGTAAAGCGGCTTCTGTGGTGGTTTCTGATGGCGATATTTTTGACTACTTAGGCCACAAAGTTCGTTATATGTGGATTGATGGCCGCGCAGTTGATTTGAATAACCGCAATCGTCAACTCAAAGATAAATACGAACAGCGTTACGGTAAGTAACACAGCTCTCATCAAGCTGGTGTGAACAGCGAAAGAACAAAGGGCAACGAATAGTTGCCCTTGTTATTTGGATAATCGCTATCGCGAATTCTGTGATTAATGTTGCTCAAGTAATTGAAACAACAGCGCGCGCACGGTTTCTGGTTCAAATGGCTTGTCGCACATCGCGTTTACACCACTTTGCGCGATATTACTTAAGTGCGTTTCATTGGCTTCGCTGGTGACCATTAACACTGGAATATGCGATTGTGTGCTGGTGCCCCGAATAAACTCGGTGAGCTCTTGGCCATTCACTTCTGGCATGTTGTAGTCGGTGACTACCAAATCGAACATTTGCTGCTGCAGAATCGCAATGGCTTGTTGGCCATCTTCGGCTTCTTGCATTTGTTGAATACCAAGATTACTAAGAACACGTCGAATATGGTTACGCGCCAGTTTGCTGTCGTCGACGATAAGCACCCGTACATCGGTAATATCATAAAGACTCAATTGCAATTCGGTTGGTGTAAGCAGATCCATCGCGGCATTTAACGCTTTGCCAAGGTGTAGGCGACTGAAGGGTTTTGGCAAAATTGCGATGACACCAGATTGCTTAAACTGCTCAAGCTGCGCTTTTCTGGTTTCACTCGATACCAACATAAAGGCGATATCGGCAAGTTCGGGCGATTTTTTTAGCCGAGTTAACAAATCAAGCGCAGTACCATCAGCAAAGTGCAGAGCACTCACCACTAAATCTGGTTTATGTTTGGCAATTTGCACTAACGCTTGATTGACTGAACCCGCTTCTTCGATATTGCGAACTTCTTCTTCTTGCAAATGCTTGATGATAATTTTTCTTTGTGTATCAGATGGTTCAACCAATAAGATGGACAAATCGGATGGTGATAATTCACTCATAATGTCTCCATAGACTGCAATGCCGGGTGGTTAACCACCCGCCCATTTAAATTTATAACCTAGTTTAGTCAATTCTTGCGAAATAGTGTCACGTTGGTCACCCTGGATTTCAATAATCCCGTCTTTCACTGAGCCGCCACAGCCACATTTTTTCTTCAGTAGTGCAGCGATGTCACTCAGTTTTTCGTGGGATTCCGGGATGCCAGCAATAGTGATCACCGCTTTGCCATTGCGACCCTTGGTTTCCCGTTTTAAGCGTAAATGGCCATCAGCGAAGGCAGCTCCGCCAGTTTTTTCAGCTTTGTCAGCGGCAACGCTGCCGGTTTCTGTACTATAGACCAAACTTGAATTTTGTTGCTGCCAGTCGGCTAGCGAGATTTTTTTCGAACTCATGCGTTGTTCACCCTGTTGCGCCTGCCCGATTAATGGCAAGATAAAGCATCACGGCAACTGCAGCAATCACTGGATTAGCCTGTTTACGGCAACAGTGTTTTTTTGTTGAAATTCTCAGCAATGCTTGGGCTTTTTTTGTGCCTCTGGTAAACTACCGGTGGTTTATAGATATCTGGATGGCTAATGTCGATCGCGCTTTATTTAGAACAATCAGGTTTGTTGGCTGCATTACACCAGCAACAAGCTAATATTGAAGAATTCTCAGCTGTAGTCAGCGATTTTCAACAACAATTAGTTGCGCATATCGCCGATTCAACCCCAACAGTGCAGTGGCAATACCTGGTGCCAGAACTTGGTGAGGGCGGTGCATGTTCGCTGTTCGGTCACTTGGCCGCAGAGCCCTATGATTTAGCGGCAACGTTGGGCGGCGAAACGCCTGACAATTTGGCCTTATTACAGCGCATGACGTCGGTTGTGCAGTTCTATCAGCAGCATAGCCGTAGCGATTGGTTCGGTGTTTATCAAAGACGGTTAAACTTGGACACCCAAGACGTATTGGTAAAATTGGCTTATTTTGGCGCGCCGTCGCGTCCAGAATTCCCATTAACCACCGAGTTTGCCGCAATTAGCAATAACAGTTCTGTGGCTTTAAGTGGACAGGCGCGTTTAATTTCGCAAGTGGCGAGTTATGTTGCTGCGGGTGGCGAATACTATACCTGCGATCCCAAAGTGCAAGCGGAAGCTTGTTTGCCGTTTTACTCCGCGGCGGGCCAAGTGATTGGCATTGTCGATGCCGAAGCCTTTTCGCCAGAACTATATGCTGGTGCTGAATTGGCATTGATAGTCGCAATTGTGACGGTATTGCCGTCATTGTTTTAAAGCAAGAATTTAAAAATCAGGCGAGGGCAGAGCCCACGCAAATCATAGCAACACAAACAGGTAGCACTTATGTTTTCTCAGTTACAGCCAGTGGCAACAGATCCAATTCTTGGGTTGATGGCCGCCTATAAAGAAGATCCAAATCCATTAAAAGTTGACCTAGGTGTCGGCGTTTATAAGGATGAGCAAGGCCATACCGCCGTGTTGGATTGTGTGAAAAAAGCGGAAAAGCTGCGCCTGGAACAAGAAGATAGTAAGACCTACATCGGTATGGCGGGTGATTTAAGTTTTAACCGTCACATTGAACAATTAGCGTTTGGTGCGCATAAAGTGTTGTTGGAAGGACGTGTCACTACTGCGCATACGCCAGGCGGAACAGGTGCACTGCGGGTTGCTGCTGAATTCATCAAAAAAGCCAATCCAGATGCCACCGTTTGGGTGACCAGCCCAACTTGGGCAAACCACATTTCGTTGTTCCAAGCCGCTGGTTTAAAAGTTAAAGAATATAGTTATTACGACTATAGCACCAAGGGCTTAAACGAAGAGGCGATGTTCGCCGACTTAGCGACAATTCCTGCCGGTGACGTGGTGTTGGTGCATGCATGCTGCCATAACCCAAGTGGTATGGATTTAAACGAAGCACAGTGGCTGAAGTTTACTGCAATTGCCAAAGAACGTGGTTTCACACCTCTGGTTGATATGGCTTATCAAGGCTTTGGTTTAGGCCTAGATGTTGATGCCGCTGGTTTACGCTTATTGGCCAATGAAGTGCCTGAACTTATTTTGTGTACTTCTTGCTCGAAGAACTTTGGTTTGTATCGTGAGCGCATCGGCGCTGTGTCTATTATGGTCGCTCAAGCGTCGGTAACTGAAACCGCCCGGACTAATTTATTGGCAGTGGTTCGTAGTATTTATTCAATGCCACCAGCCCATGGTGCGATTATCGTCAGTCATATTCTTGATAGCGCTGAGTTAACTGCGCAGTGGCACCAAGAGCTTGCTGTCATGCGTAATCGGATCAACGATTATCGCCAACTGATTATCGACAAGTTAGCGGGTGAAGGTGTGAAGCAAGATTTCAGTTTTATCACCAAACAACACGGTATGTTCTCGTTTTTAGGCATTAATAAAGAACAAATCGAACAACTGCGTAAAGAATACAGTATTTACATGGTTGGCTCGAGCCGCGTTAGTATTGCTGGTTTGAACCATAGCAATATTGATTATTTCGCCAAGGCGATGGCTGCAGTGCTTAAATAACAAAATTGCCGATTTTATCGACAAAAAAGGCAACCGAATGGTTGCCTTTGTTTTTTGCGCTGGCTAATGTAGAGCTTGAGACTTAGCAATGATTAAGGCGTTCAAGTGCAAAGTAAATTCCGGCTGTTGTTCGCATTCACCTGTGCACTTTGGGTGCTGCCAAGTATTGCGGCACCACTGCGTGTGGTGATGGAAGTATCGCCGCCGCATCAGACCAATCCGCAAGGAGTCCCCGGAGGACTGACGACTGCCGTGGTGCAAGAAATGCTAGGGCACGCGCGGTTAACCGCACCAATTGAGGTCTATCCATGGGCTCGCGCTTTTAAAATCGCAAGTACCACACCTAATGTTCTCATTTACAACATGGCGCGCACGAGTGAGCGTGAAAACAATTTCATCTGGATAGGCGAAGTTGCAAGTTACCGTTTTGGCTTTGTGAAGCTAAAGAAACGAGATGATATTCATATCCGTCAGTTTGCGGATGCGAAAAACTACGTCGCGGGTACACAACGTGACGATTTTTCCTCTGACTGGCTTCGCACCCAAGGGTTTACCCTGGGCAAGCAACTCACTTTGCAGGCGGATATCGAAGAAACTTGGCGTTATCTCGTCAGTGGAAAAATCGATATTTTGATAGACGATCCCTTTGCCGTAGAAGATATGCTGAGCAAGTTTCAGTTGCAGCGTAAAGATATTGAATTTGTTTATTATATTCCGGAGCTACAACAAACGACTTGGATTGCGATTCATAAGGATTCTTCGCCAGAATTGGTCGCGAAACTTAAATCGGGCTATCAGTTTGCGCGGCAAACAGCGGCTTTTCAGCGCGTGATGCAGCTTGGTGAGTTACCGATCCCACCAAATTAAGGGCTGACCGGGCAATGCTTTAGGCTGATTATTTAGCGCGGGAAAAAAAAGCCGATCGATAAGATCGGCTTTTGCATTGAATACGGCAAAGCGCTCAGCAGAAATGCCGAACGCCTTTGCTCAGTTAAATCTTTTTATAACGGATACGGTGAGGCTCTAAAGCGGCAGCACCGTAAGTTGCTTTGACCCAAGCTTCATAATCCGAGTAGTTACCTTCGAAGAAGTTCACTTTACCTTCGTCGCGATAATCGAGGATGTGCGTCGCGATACGGTCGAGGAACCAACGGTCATGCGAGATCACCATGGCGCAGCCAGGGAAATCTAGGATGGCATTTTCCAAAGCCCGCAGTGTTTCTACGTCTAAGTCGTTGGTTGGTTCGTCGAGGAGCAACATGTTGCCACCGGCTTTTAACAGCGCGGCTAAATGCACGCGGTTACGTTCACCACCAGACAACTCGCCGATGAACTTTTGTTGGTCGTTGCCTTTGAAGTTGAAGCGACCAACATAAGCGCGGCTTGGAATGGTAAAACTACCGATCTGCAACATATCTTGACCGTTCGATATTTCCTGCCACACGGTATTTTTCGGGTTCATGTTGTCACGGAATTGATCAACACTGGCCAATTGTACGGTTTCACCCAAAGAAATTGAGCCGCTATCCGGTTGCTCCATGCCCGAAATCATCCGGAACAAGGTTGATTTACCAGCACCGTTAGCACCGATGATACCGACAATCGCGCCTTTTGGAATCGCGAAGCTTAAATCGTCGATTAACACGCGGTCGCCGTAAGATTTACGCAAGTTGCTAACTTCCAGCACTTTATCGCCAAGACGTGGTCCAGGCGGAATAAACAACTCGTTAGTTTCATTACGTTTTTGGAAATCTTGGCTTTGCAATTCTTCAAAGCGAGCCATCCGCGCTTTTGATTTCGCGTGACGACCTTTTGGATTGGTGCGAACCCATTCCAGTTCTTGCTTAATTGAGCGTTGACGAGCGTTTTCAGATTTCTCTTCTTGGGCAAGACGGGCTTCTTTTTGCTCCAGCCAGCTTGAATAGTTACCTTCCCATGGAATACCTTCACCGCGGTCAAGTTCCAAAATCCATCCGGCGACGTTATCGAGGAAATAACGGTCATGGGTAATCGCCACAACGGTGCCCGTGTAGTCGTGCAGGAAACGCTCTAACCAAGCAACAGATTCTGCGTCCAAGTGGTTGGTTGGTTCGTCCAGCAACAGCATGTCTGGTTTTTCTAACAGCAGACGGCAGATGGCAACGCGGCGGCGTTCACCACCCGATAATACGCTGATCTTGGCATCCCAAGCTGGCAGACGCAGCGCATCGGCAGCACGTTCTAAGATGTTATCAAGGTTATGGCCTTCTTTTGCTTGAATAATGGCTTCAAGTTCGCCTTGCTCACGGGCTAAGGCGTCAAAGTCAGCATTTTCTTCTGCGTAAGCGGCGTAAACGGCATCGAGGCGGCTTAATGCGTATTTCACATCAGCTACGGCTTCTTCGACCACTTCGCGCACGGTTTTGTTCATGTCGAGCTGAGGCTCTTGCGGCAGGTACCCAATTTTGGTGCCGGCTAAAGGCTTAGCTTCCCCTTCAAATTCGGTATCAACGCCCGCCATAATGCGCAGCAGCGTTGATTTACCCGAGCCATTTAAGCCGAGTACGCCAATTTTGGCGCCAGGGAAAAAGGAGAGCGAAATGTCTTTTAAAATTGTGCGCTTAGGCGGAACTACTTTGCCTAAACGATACATCGAATAAATGTACTGAGCCATAATCTTTAGGGACCTGTAACGGTTGATAATCGCTTGGAATTGTACGTCATTTTTTCCAATCACGGAAAGCTTGGCATAAGCTTGTGTGAATTAAATTCGCCAAGCACCTGTGCTTTCTGGGATAATTGGCCAAAGCTTAATCCAATCCCTGAGTAACTAAGGAAATCTTCATGAGTGAATATACCAACGATCCAGTTTTTCAAGGCTTTATCG
>JACCDZ011694632.1_pt1 | contig 13740 bp, 21 predicted proteins | sample 7449551 | NCBI WGS metagenome assembly JACCDZ01 (sample SAMN15323452, study PRJNA562643) | freshwater metagenome | isolation source: river surface water | place: USA:Blue River Watershed | collected 2017-08-18
GGGGCTCATCGTTGTTGGTAGTCGTGAAAGTACAGTAAGGGTGCGTCAAAAATGTATTAAAGATTATCTACCATACTAGTATACAACGATTGTTGCACATTAACGATGGGTTTGAGGAAATGTCCAAAGTGCGACTATGAAACTTACTTCAATACCAACCTCAAGAGGCACATGAGAACTCATGTGGAGTACGAAATGCCTGCCACACTGAGCGAAGAACATTGTTTGTACTGTTTTAGAAAATTGGCATCCAAGCATAGTTGCGTACGACATATGGTAATGTGTTCGAAGAAAAATAGAAATTCTGAAATTGTTTCACCCCCTCCTGAAAAAGTTCCACCTGAAGGCAAAATTCCTGAAAAAGTTCCACTTGGCGGCAAAATTCCTGAAAAAGTTCCACTTTCTCCTGAAAAAGTTCCACCTTTTCCTGAAAATGTTTCACTCACCAAAAGTGATGACGCGCCCAGTTCTATCGTTTTGAAATGTCCAGATTGCTATAAAACCTTCTCATGTATGTACAATCTCAAAGCACATAAATCCTCATGCCAACGTGTACAACACCCTATGTCTTGTCCTGTATGTTCTGAAATATGTACATCAAAGGCGCAAAAATCTCGGCACGTAAAGAAATGTACCGCACAGATCATACAAGCGCCTACGGAGTACAACCAATGTCAGATTCAACAACACACGAATAGTCACAATACCATTACAAACAGTAACAATTCCATTGTGAATAACATTGTTCTCAACTTTGGATCCGAGACGAAGGAACACATTACACAAGAACAAATGGATTCATGGTCACAACTTATACGTGGTATAGGGATTTTCAAGTTCTTGGAAGCAGTTCATTTTAACCCAGAAGTAAAACAGAATCATAACATACGTCTAGACAATGGAAGTAAGAAAGTCCTCCAAGTGTTTCATAACGATAAATGGGTTCGTCGCGCTGCAGCAGAAGTTACAGAGTTACTTATCACCAATGGACGTGACTCATTGCTTGGTCATTATTTGCAATCTGGACCCATCCGTGAATCGGACAGTGATTCTCACATGATTTATACCGATTTATTGAACACAACCATGGATAACAAGCCAAATGTCTATTATAAATTGGTCCGCCAGATTCTTTGTAAAATTGTAGATATTACAGAAGCCATGATGGCAGAAGAAGATCTTGCATGTTGATAGCATGGACCTTGTATTCGTCAATTATAAGAATATACACGATCGTCCTTCACTCCATGTTCCCCAACTAGAAGATTTGATGGAAGAACTCTACATAAATACGATGGCTTGTTTTGGAGACGAGGCGATGGATGAAACAGATTATACAGTACGTATTGTAGATTATTTACACAATGATCTAGAACATGTATCCTCTCCACCTCGCAAGAAATCGTGTAAAGTACATCATGTTACCTTTCGCAATGAACATTTCAAAGTGAAACGATGCGGTTCGCTTCATGCAATGCAAAATCGTTGGGAGTTATTCACGTTGTTAACCCATGATAAAAACAATTCAAAGTTTGGAATAGGTGCTTCTTGTTTAGTACATTTTAATGATATCTATGCATCTTGTGAGATTCATGAGGTTTGTGTAGGAACTGCAGGGAAAGGATATTGTAAAGAGTTGTTGAAAAGAGTGAGAGATCATATTTCTAATGGACACTCTGGAAATGTTGCGGAAATCAGAATATTCTGTGAGAATGGGAATATTGCCGCTTGTAAGTGTTACACCAGTGTGTTTGTGAAAGCACGCATGGTATCGTCCGTAGGTGTTACAGGATACATTTATCCAATTCAGAAAACAAAATCAGTCGGTGGCAAGCGGATATCAAAATAATAGTCCACGTTGTGCATTTCTTTCACGATACATATGTTCTTTTTCTAAGATCCGCTGGATGATATCTGTCGTAGAGATCCCATCGGTCCTTTGCGTGGCATAAAACTTGCCAAGTTTCTTGGGCACGGCATATGCGTCATCTGCATCTGATGTAGGATACAAATCAGCATCATGTGCAACATAATCAATTTTCATATTATGAAGAAAGTCCTCTGTAATGACCCAAGGAGCATCGGAAACAACCTCATCCACCCACCTGCAGTGACGGACCGCTTCACATCTTTCGGCATGAGTCATCACCGTGATACCCTTTTCTGAATGAACATCCTCATCTTTGCAGACACCGACAAGTAAATAGACATCAGGAAAAGCTTTCTTAGCCTGTTCCAGTACTTTTGCATGTCCATGATGAAAGAGATCAAATACCCCGTCTGCATAAACCCTGATTACCATGTCCCCAACAATTACTGTTGACTTATATGTATATTATTCATTATTCTCTTAATACGCATGCATTTTCTTGAGGTAATACAGGAGTCATGACAGTACACAAGGGTCAAGTGTTCATTTTGTTTCTATTTGTAGGAGTTTTGGTTGGGCTTATGTGGTCTTTCACATCTAAGAGTACGAAGGACAAGTTCCATGAAAATAATGATTTCACAACGTTGGCACCAACTATGCGGCCGTTTCCAAAGACATTGGTGAGTCTGGATGAACGTGTCATCGGTGTGGCACAAGCATGGGATGATACCATGTGGTCACCTCTCACAAATCGTAAGGATTTGAATAGTATGTATAATCTATGGTATTCCAATATGGTGAAACAAGGATTGTCGAATGATTACATAAATCCCAAAATCTTTGAACAGTTGTATGAGCTCAGTCAAAAGGATGAATGGACACGGGAGGGAGTGGCAAAGATCATATCGCCTGCATATGAACTTGAAAAAACGAGGTATATAGACATAATGCAGGCAACTGCTGCACGGAAAATCACAAAACCATTATGCACTCAATATTAATCCTTCTTTCCAAGGATACGGACCATGGTTGTTTTGCATTTGGGACAAGGGCCTTTGGCCATACGACGACTATTGGTTGAGGTGACAACTTCATAGTTCGCCATGGTATTCTTCGCCTTGCACTTGACACAGTAGGCCTCGAGTGTTTGCTGATCTTTCATCTGGTCTAACTCCTGATGAGAAAGAAAAAAGACTTCGTTCGCTCTGAATGAAAATCAATCCTTTGTTTGTGTATGGATACAGACACAGATATCACTTGCTTGTTAGCAGAGATTGATGAGTTACAGAAAGACATGCAAAAACTACAATGGGAATGGATGATGATGTGTGGGGTTTCTTCCATGTCGAATATTTATCTATTTATCTTGTTGAGTGCTTGGATAAAAACACGTGGATGGATGAGAATGCAGCTCACAGGTAAGGATCTACTTTTGGTCGCATGGTTTGGTGCATGGTGTCAGTTACAAAATATGTGATGTTAGTAATTTGGGTCTAATTTCTGTTTCTTTTTAAGCTCAAATTCAAACAGATTGTTCAAGAACTCGATGTATTCATCGGACAGTTTCGTTCCATTCCGCGTGATATAGAATATGTTATTGACAACGTTTCCAATTGTATTGATATATGCACCCTCTACATGGATATCAAATCCAGACAAAAATTCCAAGATCTCGCAAAACAGCCCTGTACGATCGGAACAAGAGAAATCCATGATCGTGTATGGTACGATTGTGTTGTTGTAAACGTGGATGATAGTCGACGCTGGAAGACCTAGAGAATAAAGTGGGGTTGTATCAAGCTCTGAGGTACCCAGAAGTAGTTCAGATAGACTCTCACGAACGATCTGCACTTTCTCTTCAGTAGATTGTTCAAAGGGTACTCGCATATACATCGTAGTCCAATCCGTTACCATTTTCGCTTTATGAATGGTTATATTCATGCGTTTGACGTCGTGCAAGAGAACAGGGAGTTGACGCCAAGGCATTTGGACACTGAGTCCAATGTGTGTATAGTAAATTGGCTTTTCAAAAGTATATCGAATGGGAGTGACCTTCATGATGAGAAGAACTTACGATTCTATATTTATATCGTTTCTTTTCTGTGATATTCTCAATGAAGAATATATGGATTCTTAATCTTGTATTGCTGATCAGCGCAATATTTGTTGTTACTATTTGGTTCATTCGAGAAGGGGATTATCTCGTATTGGAACCCTTTGGTGAGGTAGATCGTGACACAGTGTGTCAAAATATATATGGCACTCGTGGTCTTATTGAAGAGTATAAGACACCATATATATTGGAAGATGTATTAAGCAAAGAAGAATGTATGTGGATTATCAAAGAGGCAGAGGCTCATGCAAAACAGAATGGTGGTTGGGAGAAGAAGCGTCATGAAAACTACCCCACTGTGGATTTAGACACGAAAAATATAGTCTCTTTGCGTTCATATATTACAAGAACGGTGTATGAGAGAATCATACCACAAATAGAGAAACTGTATCAGTTACCCTCAGGTATGCTAGGAATCAACGAGACGTTTGTGGCGAAATATAGCATTGGTGGCCAAACCGCATTGGAGGCTCATGAAGACGGATCGGAATTTAGCTTTGTGGCAGTATTGAATGATGATTTTATCGGGGGCGGCACATATTTCGTGGAAAGCAAAGTACACATGGATGCAAAACCAGGATCGGTGATTGTGTTCAATGGACAAAACAGACATATGGGAAAGGAGATTACGAAAGGTACTCGATATATCTTGACGGGATTCTTGAATTTGGGTGTAGAAGACGCTTGCAATCAGCATGATTCGTGAGAAAAAGAGTATTCACATCAAGAAGAGAATGCAGCTACAAGTGAAAAACATGGACGGTTCGGAAGAACGTATATTTCAGATGGATAGAGATGTAGATGATTTTGATGATGTCAATATCTATGTAGGTGACGTACAGTCACGACGAGGAGCTTGTGTTCATATCATCGTAGACAAGGATATGAAGTATGCAACGTTAGAAAGTGCAGTGTATCGAGCATCTTGTGATACAAAGAACCGTCTGCAACCGCATCAAGGTACTATCATGATGTTGCAAGGTGTATTGAAGTATCTTTGTAAAAGGTATCCAGCGTTAGAGTATATCACGTTGAATGACAAATCCATGGTTCCTTTGGGGAATATTCATGTCACAGCAAAGAGATTGATACAAGGACGCAAAGGTTGGTATGAGGAATGGTTGCAAGCAGTACCTGATATGTCTCATCACAGCACACGTGTATTAATACACCGTCTAGGACATCCTGATGTCCAACAGAAAATACAACAATACTTGCCGAGAACCATGGTAAAAACGTGGGGGACAACCGATGATATTGTAGATTTGGCCCCTAAAATATTTGGCACTCATCGGAAAGCGGTGATTGGAACCGCATGGAAGATACTTCGGACAGACATATTGGCATATCCAGTTCGCATAAAACGGATTGGGAAGGCGGAAGTAAAGAAGGGTGGGGGAAAACAAGATGACATAATATGGAAACATAGTATTGAATTATTTCATATGTGGCATAGGTTGTAGTGAAAAAATGAAAAATCGCTTTTTCTAACGTTTCATTAGCAAGAATGGCGCCGACGGTATTGAAATTGTTGAAGCCTCGCTACCGCAAGAAGGTAGCGATGTTTGATTATGATCACACATTGGTGAAGCCCAAAACGGGAAACACCTTTCCCAAGGATGTGGACGATTGGACATGGACGTATCCAAGTGTACCTGAGACACTAAAAACTTACTATGAGAAAGGCTATGCTATTGTGGTGTTTACCAATCAAACAAAGGGTTGGAAGGTGCAACAGATCGAGAAGGCAATGACGGAGGTGAATGTGCCATGTTTCGTGTATATTGCGATGGACAAAGAAGAACACAAGCCATCGACCGCGATGTTCAAGGAGTTTATCGATACCAAGGAGTGGGATGAGAAGAAGTCCTTCTTTGTGGGGGATGCTCTAGGAAGGCCAGCGGATTGGTCGGATGTGGATAAGAAGTTTGCGGAGGCAGTGGGTGTACGCGCGAAGAATATCTTGGCGCCTGAGGTATTCTTTAAACACGAAAAGGTGGAGGTGAAGAAGGTTCAGATATCTCCCAATAACAAACAAGAGCTGGTGATTATGGTGGGATATCCAGCATCTGGAAAGAGTACCCTATCACAGACGATTTTCAAACCGAATGGTTATGAGATTGTAGAGAGCGATGTATTGAAGACAGTACCAAAGATGAAGTCAGTGATTACAAAGGCATTGAAGGATGGGAAGTCAGTTGTAGTGGATGCAACAAATCCCACAAGAGAGCGTCGCAAGGAGTTTGCGGACATTGCTCGTTCAGTCGATAAGAATATCAAGATTCATTGTATTCATGTAGCTACATCTATGGAGGAATCGGTGGAGCGGAACAACACCCGTCCGAAGGAAAAGGGCGTCCCTAAGATAGCGTATTATACATATCGCAAGCGTTTCGAGCAACCTGATAAAGAAGCGGAGGGTTTTGACATATTGGACGTGGTGGGGGCTTGATGGAGCATGAATATAGATTTTTGTTGTTTCAGATGTAGCTACAATTTTGTGACAACTTTTAGAGATTGTTTTTGTCTACCTTTCAACTTCTGAAAAGTGTATAGAACCCAACACAGATTCTTTCTCTCCAGATGTAGCTACAAAAAAATGTAGCTACAATTTTGTGACAACTTTGCTTCATTCTTTCTCTGTAACTTTCAACTTCTGAAAAGTGTATGAAACCCAGCACAGATTCTTTCTGTCCAGATGTAGCTACAAAAAAATGTAGCTACAATTTTGTGACAACTTTGTTTCATTCTTTCTCTGTAACTTACATCTTCTGAAAAGTGTATGAAACCCAGCACAGATTCTTTCTGTCCAGATGTAGCTACACTTTCCTCGAAAAAGGATTTAAGGACTAGAACACATTATTATGTTTGTGCCCTTCCCAACAAGTCGCGGGAGCTGCGCTTAGCGCCATCACACTTCACAATTTCTCATGGTTGGATAGGTTGATCATGAAGCTATTTACTGTTGTACCTGAACACGTCATCTTGGTTGCGATTCTCTGCTTCCTTGCTATCTTATTTCGCGCCATTCCCATCCTGATTCTGGCTGTATTATACACCCTATTCCTCCTCTATTACACACGCGGACCCAATTATATCTCAAGCAATGCAAAACGATACGAGTGGATTGCACCTTGTCAAGGGACAATTATTCAAGCTCAATGTACTCCCATCGCATCTCATATCACTTGGGAACATCTGGAAACCTATGAACATGGACTCTACGCTCCTACCCAGGGATCTGTCGTCGATATTCAGAAAAAGAAACACCAAATCCATCTTACTCTCAAAACAGTAACAGGAAATGTTGATATCCTCATCCATTCGACATGGTTACCCGCCCGTATCCTCGTATATAAAGGAGACACCATCGTACAAGGTCAACTTCTCGCTTTCATGCCCTCGAAATCTCATATTACTCTAAGCACCGAAATCTACGACCAAGAATGGTATATCCAAAAGGATGACTATACAAAGGCGGGTCAGGTCATTGGTCATGTAAAACAACTTTGGATCCTCTAATCTTTGCAAACGTAAATCGTCCATGGTCCTATTTTGAACTTGTGTCCTTCTTCTTTCTTCATGGTATCACACATCTCTTGATACATCTTCTCCATTTGCTCCACAACAGGTAGATAGCGCTCTACCGTCTCTGCATCCATACTGTACATCGCATAGAGATCTTGTTTGTTGTTTCCAGGCAATAAGTGAAATCGATCATAAACCTCACGTACTTCCTCCATGGTCATAAATACATGCGTACATGGATCAATGTGGAAGATAGGTTTACGATCGGGCTCTGAAGGCTCACGTTGTCTCCTCCATGCACGGGTGAGAGGATTCGGTCGTGCAGTTTTGTAGGCTGGCGAAAAAAGTCGTTGCATCTTGAAAGCGCTTGTCGGGAACGATAACATCGCTATGGTTCAAATTTTTCATCAATATGGTATGAAATGGGACATCATTCTCGGAGTTTGAAATCATTTCCACAAAATGAAAGTGATCATGAACATATTGCAATGGGAAGAATCGATCACATGGTACTGTGATTTCAATCTTCGTCAAAAAGATCGACATGCACGATTCATGACGTACTGCAATATCATATAACTCTGATCCTCCAATCACAAAAGTGTTTTCAACTTGTTTTAGATGGGATATCACACCTAATGCATCTTGAAAGGAACGAACAACAATCGCATTTCGCAAATAAATCAATGATTTGGACACTACAATATTGAAACGACATGATAGTGGTTTTTTGGGCAATGATTCCCAGGTTTTCCGACCCATAATCACCGCGTTCACGCGATTGCTATCCTGTGTATGTGTCGTGATTGCGCGGAAAAGATGTAGCTCCATTTTCAAGTGCCATGGAATTTTTTGCTGATACCCAATCCCGCCATCCAATGTGCATGCGGCGATAACTGAAAAATGAACAGACATATGTAAATACAAGTATACTAGAAAGCTTAAGTTGTATTTCTCAAAAAGAACGTCTCGTAACATCTAAGAATAGAGTTCATTGATCAACCCCTTGTCCATGCATTCTTCTGAATTCCACACAATGTCCTTGGTCAGAATCTTCTCCAGACTCTTCTTCGTAATATGAGTCCTCTGTGCATAATAATGAATGATGTGGTCCATCAGTTTCTTAAGATTAATGTATTCATCCTCAATGGCCGTCATCTTGCCCCAAAGACCCGAGCGAACCTCATGGATGAGCATATAGGCGTTCTTCATCATGTAACGTTTGGCACCTGCCAAGGAGATGAGAGTGCCTGCAGAAGCTACAAATCCATCGACCACCGTGTAAACAGGGACCTTGAGACTTTGAATGCAATCGACCACTGAGAAGGCAGAATGTACACAACCACCATTTGTGGTCAAGTGCAGATAGAGTGGTTGTGGTGGGATGTTTTGCGCAGTTGCTTGCACCAAAGCACGTGTTTCTTGAGTGCGCAACTCACGGCATAGTGCAAAAGATGACTCTGCCGTAATATCATCGTTAAAGTAAACGTGATTCATATGTGCATACACAGAAGTGGAGCCTAGAAGTTTAGGAAATAGGAAAGGAGAAATGTTGGGGAGACCATCGTCGTCACTTTCCTCGTGCGCGAGCTCTTTCTCAGCCTTACGTTTCTTACCCATCCATACTTTTGACATTGTATCGATAGATCAACAATAGAACTTGTCTTTATATCCGATTCAAAGAAGGGCGTAGAACAGTCTCAATCGGATAAATGGTCAAATGGCGAAGGGCATTGCTGTACAGTGCACGTCGACGCTTTGCTTCTTTGTACGTGTGACGAACCTCCCAACCTTGGGGTGGATCCCCTTTGAAGGCGCGCCAAACAATGTCATGCACATACCATTGTTGACAAGGCCCCGATGTTTCCATTTGGATCGGGAACGTTCGATATGGTGTTCCAAACAACATAAAACCCTTGGTCGTTTGAAACAATTCCCCCTTTTTACGAACATTCCCCTCCGAACTGACTTCAAGTTCCGTATAGCCAATTTTAATTTTTGTCCAAAAGACCTTGGGAAGTGGGTCGAGCTCTAAAGCGTCTGCTGTATTTGCTTCATCTTCATCAGAAGGCATATCATCGGGAGCACTCCCATTCTCATCATAATCGTCATCCCACTCCGCTTCATTCTCGAACTCTTCATAGTCGTTGGAAGCCATTTGTGTCTGTGTTAGCTACACGCAATGATCTTTATATCATTTCTGAGGAAAAAGTGAAAACTCCTTTGAACGAGAGATGCAATGAATTCGATCGCGACCACGCTGACCACAAGAATTTTGAAAAAACAGAATGAAGAACTGATATTATCCATTTGCAAAGAGTATGGGCTCAGCCCAGAAGACATGCTGCGAAAGTATCACACACCTTCTTTTTACTTGCCCAATGTGACCGCAAATGACGTAAATATTCATATCAAAGATATAAAGAAATCAACCAAAAAGGATAAAGCAGAATGTGTGAAGAAGGAGAACGAGGTTACTTGATCCTACTGAAACAATTGATCGAAAACGGGGAAGAACGTGATGGAAGGAATGGCAAAACGCGTAGCATTTTCGGATCCAAACTCGAGTTTACGTTTGAGAATGGGTTTCCTCTATTGACGACCAAGCGTATGTTTTGGCGTGGAGTTGTAGAAGAGCTTCTTTGGTTTTTGCGTGGAAGCACAGATGCCAAAGAGCTGCAAGCGAAAGGAGTACACATTTGGGATGGAAATACAACACGTGAGTTCCTGGACCAATGTGGTTTGACCGATTATGCTGAAGGAGAGTGTGGGCCAATTTATGGCCGTCAGTGGAGGGCTTTCAATGGAGCCTATCCTGGGCGTGAAGGTGGTGTGGATCAGGTAGCCTATTTGCTTCGGGAGTTGAGCACAAATCCCCATGGGCGTAGGGCGGTCTTGTCGGCTTGGAATCCTTCGCAACAGCATATGATGTGTCTTCCTCCATGCCATGTTCTGTATCAGTTCTATGTTTCCCAACATGGATTGTGTTGCCAAATGTACCAGCGTTCTTGTGATACATGCGCTGGACTACCCTTCAATATTGCATCGACGGCCTTGCTTACCGCTATCTTGGCTCACATCCTACATTTGACACCTCACAAGATCATCTTGGTGATTGGAGACACCCATATCTATGAAGAACACATCGAGGCTGCTCGTGAACAGATCGAGCGTCAACCTGGCCCTCTTCCGAATGTGTGCATTTCACGCGAGGCACCCAGCAAGGATTCCACAATCGAAGACAAAATAAAGTGGATTGAAACCTTGACCGCAGAGGATATCATTTTGGAGAATTACGTGCCTCAATCATTGATCAAGTATGTTATGGTTGCATAGATGGATGAGAGCAGATAGGAATAATGACGAACTGAGTGGCAGGTTGCTCAGTCCATGGCTTGTCATTTGCTTCATTATATTTCCGAATCATGTACTCGTATCCTTCATATGGACTTTTGCTGGGATACACTTTATATCCTTCGCCTTTGATAAAATGCTTCATATTCATGCGGTTTAATATACCCACACGCAATCCGATGTGACGTTCCAAAATCATATCCAGACCCCATAGCCATGGATTCTCTTCATCGATATGTTCATAGTATCTCGCAAATGCAGTTGCATTCATAAAGTAGCATAAGAGTTCACAGACAGGTGTTGTTTTTAGTTCATAAGCCTGTTCAGGTTGTGTAATCATGTACTTGAAGACAGAATCCGAATCGGTTGTCAACGAAGGGGACAATACATCCAAACGGAACCATTCGTATAAATAGATCATGCGCTGGAAGTATACATTGTCATACAGAAGGACGTCATCAAATATAATGAGAATGTAATCATATTCGCGGACCACTTCAGGTGTTGCGTGACGTTTCAAGAAGTTTCCAGGCATTCCTTTTTCTCGGATTTCTCGAACGGTCAAACGAGGATCCGTCGGCAACTCGGGGAGTGGGGAGTCGTCAAAACAACAGACATTCCACTGAACTTTGGTCCAAGGTCCTGTCAATACACGACGAACATTATGTTGTAGAATTTCCTCTTTCAACTTCGTCTGGGGTTGGCCGAAACCAGGCACAATTACGAACAACGACATGATGTTCATTACACACGCATGCTTTATATTCTGAAAAATTGAATGTACTTAAGGATTCAAGTACATAGTATATAGAGATTGAATATGACGGCTACGAATTTGTATTCCCTTGTGGACATGATGGCGAACCGCCGTAGGTGCATTACGCACGAATGCTGCCAGGCGCTGGTGTCGCCTGGCATGGCCCACGCTGCGGTTGTTTTTGCGCATGGGTGCCCCTTTAAACCTCCTGAGCTATGGGGAGAACGTCTACAAGGGGTCTAAGGTAGACTACACCGTGCACGCAGAGGACAGTGCAATTCGCAAACTCCCCGTCCTCCCACAAAAAAGACACATGAAGAAAGTGGATATCATGGTGATTAAAGTCAGCAAAAGTGGATTCATTGGTAGCTCCAAACCATGCATTCATTGTTTGCTTCAACTGAAACAAAAGTTGCCCGCCAAGGGCTATCGTTTGCACGACGTCTATTACACCGATATGGATGGTCGTATATGGCAATCTACATTGTCCCGACTTATGCAAGAGGATGAAGTTCATATTTCGAAGTACTATAAAGATCGTGCATATCTGTATCACACCTAACGTTCAAATTATTTCTGTAATTTCATGGTAGTAGTATCATGCAATGGCTTTTGATGATGATTCTTTTGGCATACACTGTGTATGTCTCCCTCTTATTCACGCTCACACGTATGGATTCCCCAATCCTTCAGTTTGCGTCCGTCATCGTGCTCGTGCTTTCACTATGGGCCCTTTTTCAACGGGATACCTATTTGCCTTTCCTAGGAAAGACAGTTATGCCACCTTCTGCACTCAAAGACACACTCGTTCCTGAGGGTGCGGATAAAGAAGTCACCATTCCTATCTCGGCACCCGATGGTACCAAAGTGATCTATTGGGGTGCAATGCCTGCTAAGACGGTGATCAATACGCCTTGGGCCGCTTACGGGGACTATCCAAATACAGGAGTTGCAACAGTAAAAGATGGTCATGTTACATTCCGTTTCCAATGTCCTGCACGGTATAATGTCCCTTCAGGAATGACATTACATCGTCATATCCATTATCGCACATGCTGTGAGAAGAAGGCAATGCTCAGTTCTATCGAAACAGTATACGTGAAATGCTAGACATCATTTAAGCACAAAAAATGTAGCTACATGTAAATACCCTCCCATGGGAAACAATAATACTCGGCATGCAACATATACGCAGTACTATGAAACTTTGAAACGGGACAATGGTGGGACTATGCCCACGTTGAATATGGACTTGTCAGGTTTGAATCCGTATGAAATTCTCGGTGTATCTAAAACTCATACGTGGGATGAACTGAAGGAGGCCTATCGCCGCATGGCCAAAGTGGTCCATCCAGACAAAGGAGGATCTGAACAAGTGTTTCAATTAGTCACGGACTGTTTTCGACAGCTCGCGACCGAATACAAACTTCGTCAAGATCAACGCGCTCACCATGAATTGAAACAAGATGCCCAATCTTATTACTCTGCACGTCCCATAGCTACCCGTGAAACAGCAAAGGATGAACAGTTTCTCGACAAGTTTAATCGATTATTCGAGGAAAACAAGCTCAATATAGAAGATGACCAGTCAGTTGGATATGGTCATATGATGGAGAAGAGCAATCCAAATCGCGAGGATATTGACATCCCTCAAATGATGAAGAAGTTCAACAAGTCTAAATTCAATGACCTCTTTGAGAAGAGTGCACCATTGAGCAAGGAAATCATTATTCATAAGGAACCAGAAGCTCTTCCTCTCGGTCGTACAATGCAATACACAGAGCTTGGTGGGAAATCTGACGATTTCAGCAGTACAGCGGAAGGCACTGGTGCCGAAGGAAAGGGATTGCAATACACGGATTATATGAAAGCGTATACCACCTCACGTCTGGTTGATCCTCGAGCCATCACACAACGAAAGGAATACAAGAATGTAGAAGAATATGAGAGTGCACGTGCACGAGTGATCGGCAAGAAGATGACGAATGAAGAAAAACGATTTTTGGAAGAGAAGAAACGTGCTGAAGAAGCCCGTGAGGAAGAACGTGTACGTCGTTTGAAAGATCGAGACACCCTCATTACACAACATTATGAAACCGTGAATCGTCTACGAATCAA
>JACCDZ010510871.1_pt1 | contig 13736 bp, 12 predicted proteins | sample 7449551 | NCBI WGS metagenome assembly JACCDZ01 (sample SAMN15323452, study PRJNA562643) | freshwater metagenome | isolation source: river surface water | place: USA:Blue River Watershed | collected 2017-08-18
CCCTGGGGCGTGGTCACGCCCAGGATCAGCATGTGTTCTGCCAGCCAGCCTTGGTCTCGGCCCATGTTGGAGGCGATGCGCAGGGCGAAGCACTTTTTACCGAGGAGCGCATTGCCACCGTAGCCGGAGCCGTAGGACCAGATCTCGCGGGTCTCGGGGTAGTGGACGATGTACTTGGTGGTGGGGTTGCAGGGCCAGGCGGTCTGGTCCTTCTCGCCGGCGGCCAGCGGGGCGCCCACGGTGTGCACGCAGGGCACGAACTCGCCGTCCACGCCCAGCACGTCGTACACGGCCTTGCCCATGCGGGTCATGATCTTCATGTTCACGGCCACATAGGCGCTGTCGGACAGCTCGATGCCGATGTGGGCGATCTTCGAGCCCAGGGGGCCCATGGAGAAGGGCACCACGTACATGGTGCGGCCCTTCATGCAGCCGTCGAACAGGGGCTGCAGGGTGGCGCGCATTTCAGCGGGCGCCTTCCAGTTGTTGGTGGGGCCGGCGTCTTCCTTCTTCTCGGAGCAGATGAAGGTGCGGTCCTCCACGCGCGCCACGTCGGACGGGTCGGAGCAGGCCAGGTAGGAGTTGGGGCGCTTGACGGGGTCCAGCTTCTTGAAGGTGCCGGCATCCACCAGCTGCTGGCACAGGCGGTCGTACTCTTCCTGGCTGCCGTCGCACCAGTAGACCGAGTCCGGCTTGCACAGGGCGACCATGTCGGCCACCCAGGCAATCAGTTTCGCGTTTTTCACCCAAGCCGGTGCGTTGAGGCCGAGGCCTTGCATCGCGGGAGAGTTCATGTCCAAAGCTCCTGAAGTTAAAACCTGATTTCCCAAAGGGGGAGGAGCTGGGGGCAGGGGGCCGGGCTGGGCGCCGCCTTTGGGAAATCGGGCTTGTTCAGTCGGCGGGCGGCATCGGGCGCGGGTCGGCTGGGGTATCGATTTTAGGGAAGGCGCCGATTTCCTGCTTCCCGTTACAAGCCAATTCCATGCAAAACTTGCATGAGGTTATGCAGGTTTGATTCGGGGCGAACCGGGGCTGGATTCGAAGTGGGAGCTAAAACGCGGGATCTTCGGCGAACGGGCGCCGAAATGCATTCGGCCCGCCTCCAGATGGGAGGGCGGGCCGACAGGGCAAGAACTGCCCGGGGGAAGGGGTGGCGCTCAGCCGGCCAGGCCGCCAGGGCCTGCAGGGAGCCGGTGCGGGGGCTTCAGGCCAGGTAGATGGCGATGAACGCCAGCAGGAACATCAGCACGCCGCCGGCGATGGGCAGCACGATGGGCATGCTGTGGACGACGTTCTCCACCGGGTCCTCGGATTGGGGCGTGGTGGTTTCGTGGCTGGCCATGGAAGTCTCCTGCGATCCGTTCTGACGGGGTTGTTTCCGTAAATTCTATCCGGCTTGCGGCCGCCCCCGCGCGGTCAGGCCCGCTCGGCCGCGAAGCCGGCGCCGCGCAGCGCCGCCAGCACGGCCTCCACATGGTCGGGGCCGCGGGCCTGGATCACCAGTTCGATCTCCACGTTCTGCGCCGTGAGCAGGGTGAAGGCGCGCTGGTGGTGCACCTCCTCCACGTTGCCGCCGGCGTCGGCGACGAGGGCGGCGATGCGCGCCAGCGAGCCCGGCACGTCGCGCGCGCCCACCCGCAGCCGGGCCAGCCGCCCGGCCCGCACCATGCCGCGCTGGATGATGGCCGCCAGCAGCAGCGGATCGATGTTGCCCCCGCACAGCACCAGGCCGACCTTGCGGCCCTGGAAGCGCGCGGGGTCCTGCAGCAGGGCGGCCAGGCCGGCGGCGCCGGCGCCTTCCACCAGGGTCTTTTCCACCTCCAGCAGCATCAGGATGGCCTGCTCGATGCCGGCCTCGTCCACCAGCACGATGTCGTCCACCAGCCGCTCGATGATGGCCTGCGGCAGCCGGCCCGGCGTGCCCACGGCGATGCCCTCGGCGATGGTGGTCTCGCCCACCGGCAGCTGCGTGTGCTTGACGGCGTTGTACATGGTGGGAAAGCGCAGCGCCTCCACGCCGATCACCTCGATCCCGGGTTTGATCGCCTTGAGCGCCGTCGCCATGCCCGCCACCAGCCCGCCGCCGCCGATGGGCACCACCACCACGTCCAGGTCCGGCACGGCCTGCAGCATCTCCAGCCCGATGGTGCCCTGGCCGGCGACGATGTCGGGGTCGTCGTAGGGATGGATGAAGGTGAGCCCTTGCTGCCGCGCCAGCTCCAGGGCATGGGCGCGGGCCTCGTCCAGGGTGTCGCCATGCAGCACCACCTGCGCGCCGAAGCCGCGGGTGCGCTCCACCTTCACGCCGGGGGTGAAGCGCGGCATGACGATCACGGCCCGCAGTCCGAGGCGGTGCGCGTGCCAGGCCACGCCCTGGGCATGGTTGCCGGCGCTCATGGCGATCACGCCCCGCGGGGCGCCGGCCGCGTCCTGCAGGGCGGCGAACTTGTTACAGGCGCCGCGCTCCTTGAAGGAGGCGGTGTACTGCAGGTTCTCGAACTTCAGGAACACCTGGCAGCCCAGCGCCTGGGACAGCGTGCGCGATTCCACGCAGGGGGTGTCCAGCACCTGGCCCTGCAGCCGGCCGGCGGCGCGGCGGATGTCGGCAAGCTCGATCATGGAGGGCTCCCTTTTCCCCTTTTCCTGGCCCGCAGGATGCGGCCGCGGCAGCCTTCACGCAAGAGGGGGGATTCCATGTAGCATCGTCCCGCGTTATCGTGTGCCGCATCGGCGGGCCCCGGGCTGGCAGTATTCCCGGGCCAGGGGCAATGTTCACCGCCGGTGTGATGGCTGCTGGAGGCTTCCCATGGGCAAGCGTTTGGTCGACGTGCAGGTACTCCCCTCGCCGGGTCTGAAGGACGCGCCGGTGCTGGACCTGATGTGCTCGCACTTCGTGCTCACGCTCGCGGCCAAGCAGGGGGGCAAGTTCAACGTGCGCCGTGACCTCAACGGCCTGCTGTCCCTGGCCGGCCGCCATCTGGTGTGGCCCGTTCCCATGCTGGCGCGGCTGCGCGAGTTCCTCGGCCGCCGCTGCAAGGACAACGAGTTCTGGAATGGCCACGAGGGGCTGGGCGCACGTGAATTCCTCGAGCGCCACGGGACCTGGCGCGGACCGTACGAGGAAGGCACGCTGTTCTTCTACCTGGACGAGTACGCCAAGGACCAGCCCAAGGACCTGCTGTCCGTGCTGGCCGTCACCGGCGACTGGCTCACGCAGGCCCTGAAGAAGCAATCCACCTTGGTCGAGAAGAACATCGACGCCCTGGCCGGCCTGCTGCAGTTGAACAAGGCCGAGCGCGCCTTGCTCCTGTACGGCACGCTGGCACGGTACCAGCGGGACCTTCGCAGCCTCCTGGTCGAGTTCAAGGTGAACAACGCGCCCGAGGCCTATGCCGCCATCGCGGAGATCGCGGGCGTGAATGCGCAGGACGTGGGCGAGGCCTTGCGCGCCGGCTCCCGGCTGGAGCGCATCGGCCTGGTGGAGAACCTCATCTCCGAGCACAACATCACCGACCTGGCGGACCTGATGAAGGTCAGCGAGAAGCTGCCGCCCGTGCTGATGCGGGAGTACCGCGACGAGGCCGAGCTCATGGCCGTCTTCACCCGCCCCTGCGGCAAGTCGGCGCTGGGGCTGGGGGACTTCGAATTCGTGAAGGAGGACGCGCAGGTGCTGTGCGCCCTGCTGCGCAACGCCGTGGCGCGCAAGGAGCCGGGCGTGAACGTGCTGCTGTACGGCCCGCCCGGCACCGGCAAGACCGAGCTGGCCAAGGTGGTGGCCCATGCCGCGGGGCTGGAGCTGTTCGAGGTGGAGTACGCGGACCGCGACGGCAACTCGCTGTCGGGCCGGGACCGCTACCGCTCGCTGCAGATCGCGCAGGTGTTCCTCAAGGGCAGCGCGCAGGCGGCACTGCTGTTCGACGAGGTGGAGGACGTGTTTCCCCCCATCAGCTCCGAGGCCGCGCAGCTGATGGCGCGGGCCGAGCAGGTGGTGGCGCCGCCCACGGGCAGCGTCAGCGGCAAGGCCTGGGTGAACCAGATCCTGGAGTCCAACCCGGTGCCCACCTTGTGGGTGACCAACCGCATCGAGCAGATCGACCCGGCCTTCCGGCGGCGCTTCGCCTACCACCTGGAGCTCAAGTCCCCGCCGCCCGGCGCGCGCGAGCAGCTGGTGCGCAGGACGCTGGAGGGGGTGGCGGTGTCGGACGCCTTCGTGGCCCGCCTCACCGAGCGCAAGGGGCTCACGCCCGCGCAGATCCGCACGGCGGTGCGGTTCGCGGGACTGGCCCACCGCACCGAGGGACAGGAGGCCGAGGTCGAGGGCCTGATCGAGCGGCAGCTTCGCAATGCCGACCAGGCGCTGGGAACCGCCGGGGCGGGGCTGGGCGAGCGGCGCACGATCACGACCTATGACCTGGACATGCTGAACGTGGAGACGCGCTTCGAGGTCCCGCGCATCGTCGCCGCGCTCAAGGCCAGCGGGCACGGCACGCTGTGCTTCTACGGCGCCCCGGGCACCGGCAAGACGGCGCTGGGCGAGCACATCGCGCGCAGCCTCGAGCGGCCCCTGCTGGTCAAGCAGGCCAGCGACCTCATGAGCAAGTTCGTCGGCGAGACCGAGCAGCGCATGGCGGCCATGTTCCGCGAGGCGCAGGCGGAGAAGGCGGTGCTGCTGCTGGACGAGGCGGACAGCTTCCTGCAGGACCGGCGCGGCGCGCAGCGCACCTACGAGGTGACGGAGGTCAACGAGATGCTGCAGCAGATGGAGCGCTTCGACGGTATCTTCATCTGCACCACCAACCTGATGGACCGCATCGACCAGGCGGCGCTGCGGCGCTTCACCTTCAAGATCAAGTTCAAGCCGTTGACCCTGGCGCAGCGCGAACGCATGTTCGTGGTGGAGGCGCTGGGCGGGGACGAGGCCGGCCTGGCGCCCGCGATCCGCTCGCGGCTGGCGCGGCTGGAGCAGCTGTGCCCGGGCGACTTCGCGGCGGTGAAGCGTCAGGTCACCCTCCTCAACGCGCAGTTCGGCGCCGAGGAGTTCCTGGAGCAGCTGGAGGCGGAGCACCGCATCAAGCCCGAGGTGCGCGAGGCGCGCAGCATCGGGTTCATGCAGTAGCCCTCGGGCACTGCCCCGCGACGACTCAGGTCCTGGGCTTGCGGGGGCTGCCTGACGGTGCCTGCGCGGTGGCGCCCTCCGCTGCGGCGGCGGCCGCCGCGCGCAGCTTGTCTTTCTTGCTCGGTCGCTTGCCCTTGATGCCGCCCGTGCCGTGCGGCAGCTTGCCGGGCCTGGCGCCTTGCGTCGGCGCGTCATCGGCGGGCGGGGCTTCCTTCGGTTCGAAGCCCGGCACGTGCTCCCGCTGCAGCCGCAGGCCCTGGCGCTTCTCGATCAGGCGGAAATGCGGCTCCGTCTCCGCGCTGATGAAGCTGACCGCCAGGCCCGCCGCGCCCGCACGCCCGGTTCGGCCGATGCGGTGGGTGTAGTCCGTGGGCGAGCGGGGCAGGTCGTAATTCACCACCACCGGCAGGCCGGGGATGTCGATGCCGCGCGCGGCCAGGTCCGTGGTGACCACGATGTCCCAGCCGCCTTCGCGGAAGGTGTCCAGCACCTCGGTGCGCGCGACCTGGCTCATGTCGCCATGCAGGGGCGTGGCGTACAGGCCGGACTGGTGCAGCTTCCAGGCCACGTGCTCGGCGGCATGGCGGGTGGCCACGAACACCAGCACGCGCTCCCACCCGCCGGCCTGCTGGCCTTCCTGGAACAGGTGCTTGAGCAGCTCGGTGCGGCGAGGCGCGTCCACCTGGATCGCGCGCTGCGCGATGTCGGCCACGGGCTGGTCGGGCGCGGTGATCTCGATGCGCACCGGCTCGCGCAGCAGCTGGCCGGCCAGGGCTTGGACCTCGGCCGGGAAGGTGGCGGAGAAGAACAGGTTCTGGCGGCGCGCGGGCAGGGCGGCGAGCACGCGCGCGAGTTCGTCGGCGAAGCCCAGGTCCAGCAGGCGGTCGGCCTCGTCGAGGACCAGCGTTTCCACGTCGGACAGTGTCAACGCGTTGTGGTCCATCAGGTCCAGCAGGCGGCCGGGCGTGGCGATGACGACATCGGCGCCGCCGCGCAGGCCCATCATCTGCGGGTTGATGGACACGCCGCCGAACACGACGGCGACCTTGGGCGGGCGCTCGAAGCTGCGGCCCAGGTCGCGGAACACCTCGCCCACCTGGGCGGCCAGCTCCCGCGTGGGCACCAGCACCAGGGTGCGCAGGACGCGGCGAAAGCCGGGCGTCGTCGCCGAGGGCTTGCGCGCCACCAGGCGCTCCAGCAGGGGCAGGGCGAAGGCGCCCGTCTTGCCGGAGCCCGTCTGCGCCAGGCCCAGGACGTCCACGCCACGCAGCACCTGCGGGATGGCCTCGGCCTGGATGGGGGTGGGCGCGTGAAAGCCCAGGTTCCCCGCCGCACGGGCGAGGGCCGGCGAGATGCCGAGGGAGGTGAAGGACATCGATGGATTCAGGGTGCGCGGTGCAGCCGGGGGGCAGACAGCAGGGCGTGGTTTTCCTCGATGGCCATGTCCACGTCGCGCCAGCGGCCGGTGAGGTTGGCCTCGTCCATGGCCTTCTTCAGGGCGTTGAGGTCCTTCACGCTGGGCGCGACCTTGATCTGGGCGATCGCGGCTGCGGTGTTGCCGGACCTGAGCACCGTCATCACCTTGGCCGACCATTCGTTCTTGCTGCGCACCACTGCCTTTTCATGTTCCACGGAAGATGGGCCTGATTGTCCGCGAACACGGGCCGCCTGTGTGGATGGGTTGGCGATGGGGCGGTACCATCGACCATGGTTTCCGCTGACTTCAAGACCCTCCCCCTGTCCCCCGCCACCCTGGCCAACCTCGAGCGCCTGGGCTACCTGGCGATGACGCCCATCCAGGCGGCCAGCCTGCCCACGGCCCTCCTGGGCAAGGACCTGATCGCCCAGGCCAAGACCGGCAGCGGCAAGACGGCCGCCTTTGCCCTCACGCTCCTGGCCAACCTCAACCCCCGCCGCTTCGCGGTGCAGTCGCTGGTGCTGTGCCCCACGCGCGAGCTGGCCGACCAGGTCACCGCCGAGGTGCGGCGACTGGCCCGCGCCGAGGACAACATCAAGGTCGTGACCCTGTGCGGCGGCGTGCCGCTGCGCGGGCAGGTGGCCTCGCTGGAGCATGGCGCGCACATCGTGGTGGGCACGCCGGGGCGTGTGATGGACCACCTGGACCGGGGCACGCTGCACATCGACGCGCTGAACACCCTGGTGCTGGACGAGGCCGACCGCATGCTGGACATGGGCTTCTTCGACGACATCGCCAAGGTGGCGCGCCAGTGCCCGGCGCAGCGGCAGACGCTGCTGTTCTCCGCCACGTACCCGGAGGGCATCGCCAAGCTAGCCAGCCAGTTCATGCGTGAGCCCGTCACCGTGAAGGTGGAGGCGCAGCACGCGGGCAGCCAGATCGAGCAGCGCTGGTACGAGGTGGGCGAGCGCGAGCGCATCGACGCGGTGAGCCGGCTGCTGCTGCATTTCCGGCCGGAGAGCACCCTGGCCTTCTGCAATACCAAGGCGCGTTGCCGCGACGTGGTGGCGGCGCTGCAGGCACAGGGCTTCCACGCGCTGGCGTTGTATGGCGAGCTCGAGCAGCGCGAGCGCGACCAGGTGCTGGTGCGCTTTGCCAACCGCAGCTGCTCGGTGCTGGTGGCGACGGACGTGGCGGCGCGCGGCCTGGACATCGCCAGCCTGGCGGCGGTGATCAACGTGGACGTGACGCCGGACCCGGAGGTGCACGTGCATCGCATCGGCCGCACGGGCCGTGCGGGCGAGAGCGGCCTGGCGCTGAGCCTGGCCAGCCTGGACGAGATGGGCGCGGTGGGCAAGATCGAGCAGCTCCAAGGCCGCGAGAGCGAGTGGCATCCCCTGGCGGAATTGACACCCGGGCCGGGTGGTCCGCTGGTGCCGCCCATGGCCACCCTCCACATCCAGGCCGGCCGCAAGGACAAGATCCGCGCGGGCGACGTGCTGGGCGCGCTGACCAAGGACCTGGGCTACACCCGCGAGCAGGTCGGCAAGATCGACATCAACGAGTTCTCCACCTACGTGGCCGTGGCGCGCGGCATCGCGGCGCAGGTGGCCAGCCGGTTGAATGCGGCGAAGGTGAAGGGGCGGGGGGTGAAGGCGCGGGTGCTGGACGGGGCCTGAAGGCTGACGGGTCGCAAACCGAGGGCTTTTGCTGGGGAAAATTCGGTGGAATAATCTTTCCACAGGAAAAGCCATGGTGATCACCTCGCCCCATCGCCCCGTCAACCACCCGGATGCTTCGGTGGTGCTGGGCAAGGCCGTCACCCGGGCCGCGGACCGGCTGGACGTTCCGCGCAACCTGCTGGCCCGGATCCTCGGCGTCAGCCCGGCCACGGTGACCCGGCTGTACAGCGGGGACTACCACCTCGATGACAAGCGCAAGGAATGGGAGTTTGCGCTGCTGTTCGTGCGCGCCTTCCGTTCGCTGGACTCCATCGTGGGCCATGAGGCCACCGCGCGCCAGTGGCTCCACAGCGACAACCTCGCGCTGAAGGGTCGGCCCATCGACCTGATGACCCAGACCGAAGGCCTTGTCCGTGTCGTTCACTACCTGGACGCCTCACGCGGTCTCGTCTGAGGCGCGGCCCTGGCGGGGCAGCGCCTGGCGCATGGTGGAGGCCCAGCACGTGGCCGCCACGATGAAGCTCGTCGACAACCGTGAGGAACAGGACGTGCTGGAGTCCCTGCTGGAAGCCAGCAAGCCCGTGCAGCCCGCTGGCCTTGAAAAGCTCGACTACCTGTTGGCCACGCCGTTTCGCTACGACCCGCGACGCGGCGGCTCACGCTTTCGCGCCGTGACGGACCCGGGTGTCTTCTATGGCGCCGAATCGGTGCGAACGGCCGCCGCCGAACTGGGCTACTGGCGTTGGCGCTTTCTCCAGGACGCCCCCGTCCTGGAGGTCATCGAGCCCGTGGCGCACACGGCCTTCTGCGCGGATGTTTCCGCGGAAACGATCGACCTGCGCGAGCCGCCCTTCGATGCCGACGCACATGCCTGGCAACACCCCGGCGACTACAGCGCCACCCAGGCCCTGGCCCGGATCGCCCGTGAGGCGGGCGTGGGCGCCATCCTGTACCGCTCCGTGCGGGACCCCGAGCCCGGCGGGTGCCTGGCGGTGCTGACGCCGGCGGGCTTCGCCAGGCCCAAACCGCATCCCGCGCGGCAAACCTGGTTCCTGGCGGTCACCGCGCGGGAAGTCACCTGGCGCCGGGATTCGCAGGCCTTGCAGTTTTCCACCGAGGGCTGGCGGCCCGCTCGAATCCGCTCTCGTTCCACCCATGACGCTCGCTGATCTTCTCGACCCCCTGCTGGACCCCGCGCACAAGGGCATTCCCCATCAATGCCCACCCCTGCGCCGCAGCGAGATCGGCGCACAGGGCTGGAACGTGCTGGCCGGTGACTTGCCGCTGCCATTGGCCGTGGTCAAACGCGAGCGGCTGGGGCACAACCTGGGCTGGATGCAGCGCTATGTGGAGGGCCAGGGCATCGGCCTGGCCCCGCATGGCAAGACGACGATGTCGCCGCAGCTGTTCGCGCAGCAGCTCGATGCCGGGGCGTGGGGGCTGACCTTCGCGAATGTGACCCAGGCGCGCATCGGCGTGCAAGCGGGCGCGCGGCGCCTCATCATCGCCAACCAGGTGGTGCAGCCAGCCGACCTGCAGGGGCTGGCGGCGATGCTGCGAGAGCACACGGGCTTGCGCGTGCTGTTCCTGCTGGATTCGCCCGCGCAGCTGGCGCAGGTCGAGCGCGCGCAGGCGGGCATCGCCTTCGAGGTGTTGCTGGAGCTGGGCCTGAACGGTGGCCGCACCGGCTGCCGCACGCACGAACAGGCCCTGGCGCTGGCGCGACGGGCCCACGCCAGCCCCGCAGTCCGCCTGGCGGGCATCGAGTGCTACGAGGGCCTGGGTGCCACGGGCGATGACGCGCAGGACGGCGAACGCACCAAGGCGCTGATGGACCGCGTGGAAGCCATCGCCCGCCAGTGCGACGAGGACGACCTCTTCGACACCGACGAAGTCATCGTCAGCGCGGGCGGCTCGGCCATCTTCGACCTGGTCGCGCCGCGGCTGAAGCCCGCGCTGAAGCGCCGTGTCCAGGGCGTCCTGCGCTCCGGCTGCTACATCACCCATGATGACGGCACCTACCGCCGCATGGTCCATGCCGTGAACCGGCGCATCGGCTGCAGCGATGCCAGTGGCCTGCAGGCGGCCCTGGAAGTGTGGGCCGTGGTGCAGGCCTTGCCCGAGCCCGGCCTGGCCATCCTGGGGGCGGGCAAGCGCGATGTGTCCTACGACGCCGGCATGCCCGTGCCAGTGCGCTGGTGCGCCGCGGGCAGCCGCACCCCGCAGGAAGCGCCGGCGGGCTGGACCGTCACTGCGCTCAACGACCAGCATGCCTACCTGCAGCTCGGCGAGGGTCCCGCGCCCTTGCAGGTGGGCGACCGCGTGGCGCTGGGCATCTCGCACCCGTGCACCACCTTCGACAAGTGGCGGTGGATGGCGGTGGTGGACGCGCGCTACGACGTGGTGGACGCGATCACCACCTGTTTCTGAAGCTGCCGTGTGCCGCGCGCCTGGTGCGCGTTGAGGCGCTGGCGGCAACGGGCTATCCTTTTCCTTCGACTGTTCGTCCAAGGATTCACCCGTGATCAAACGCCTCCTGAACGCCGCCGCACTCGCCGCCGCACTGGCCGCGGGTCCCGCCCTGGCGCATCCCGAACCATCAGGCGGTGGGCCGGCCATCCCGGAGCTGCAGTTGGACGCGCAAGCGCAAGCCATGGTCGACAACGACCTGATGACGGTGGCGCTCGCCGTGGAGCTGGAAGGGCCCCGAGTCCAGGAACTCAGCCAGCGTGTGCTCGCGACCCTTCAGCGGGCGGCGGCCCGGGCCCGTGAGAAGGCAGGCATCGAGGTGCAGCTGGACTCCGTGAGCACCCAGCCGGTGTGGGGCCCCAAGGGGCGCACGGGCCAATGGATGGTGCGTGGGGGACTGCGCCTGTCCTCCACCCGCATGGCGGACCTGGGGCAGTTGGCCTCCGAGCTGACCGCCGAGATGCAGATCGCCTCGGTCGGCTTTTCGTTGTCGCGCGCCAGGAGCCAGGAGGTCGAAGCCCAGCTCATGACGGAGGTGGCCGCTGCGTTCAACCGGCGTGCGCAGGCCATGGCGGGCGCGCTGGGGTTCAAGGGTTATGCGATCAAGACCGTGAGCCTGTCGCAGGCAGGGGCCGCGCCGCCCCCACGGCCGGTGGCGATGCTGCGCAGCGCGATGCCCACCGCCGAGGCCGGCGCCGTGCCGGTGCCCACCGAGGGCGGCAAGACGGAGGTCGTGCTCACGATGAGCGGCGTGGTGGGCCTGCGCTGACGGTGATCGCGCCTTACAGGGCGAGGACGTACAGGCGGATCACCGCCACCAGTCCCAGCAACCAGACCAGCGATCGCAGGGTGGACCGATCCGCCACATAGGCATAGATGTAGGCCACCCGCAGGGCGACGAATCCCCAGGCCCAGTACGTGACCACCTCCATGTTTGCACCGCTGTGCAGGGCCAGGGCCACCGCAGCGGCAAAAAACGGGAACGCCTCGAAGCTGTTGGCCTGAGCCGCGTTGGCCCGGGCCCGCCGCCCTGCCTGACCGGCCAGCCACGCCCGGGGGTCATGGTTGTCGTAGTCCCGGGCGCCCCACTTGGCGATGCCTGCACAGACGATGGGCAGCAGGCCCGAAACCAGGACGGCGAGTATGGGTTGGTTGATCATGGATGCTCAATGGACAGCGTGAAACGGGAACCAGGGACCGGGCTCGCAGGCGCGGCGTGACACCCTCCCTGCATGGCCCTTGTCGGACGGCTACCATCGTAGCCCCAAGCCCTTGTTCCCCGCGCCCCATGAACTGCAGACTGGACCACCTCACGATCACGGCGCCTTCGTTGCAGGCCGGCAGGGCCTGGCTCGCCGGGCGCCTCGGCGTGGACCCTCAGGCGGGCGGCGAGCATCCCCGCATGGGCACCCACAACCTGCTGCTGCGACTGGGCGACTCGATGTACCTGGAGATCATCGCGGTCAACCCGGTGGCGCCGAGCCCCGGGCGCCCGCGTTGGTTCGGGCTGGATCGGCTGCGGGCGGATGCGAGGCCGCGGCTTGCAGGCTGGGTCGCTCGCACGCCGGACATCGGCGCTTCGCTCGCCCACGCCCCGGATGATTTCGGCGTGGCCGTGCCCATGGCCCGCGCCCACCTGGAGTGGCTGATTTCCATCCCCGAGGATGGCAGCCTGCCCCTCGGCGGGGCCGCGCCCACACTGATCCAGTGGCAAACCCCCGGCCATCCCGCCAACTCACTCCAGGACCAGGGGTGCCAACTGATGGCCCTGGAGCTGCGGCACCCTGAACCCGGACGAGTCCGTGAACTGGTTCGCCGGCTGGGGGTGGTCGAGCCCGATGTGCAGGTCACCGTCGTGGCGGGTTCGTCCCCTGGCCTGGCCGCGCACATCAGGACGCCGGCGGGCTTGCGTACGCTCGGCCCGGATTGACCGCCCCGCCAGCTCAAAAACAGCCCGAGGAACACTGGAGAAGCAAGGAATGCACGAAATCATCTGCCCGCACTGCCACAAGGCCTTCAAGGTCGACGAGACCGGCTATGCCGACATCCTGAAGCAGGTGCGCGACAAGGAGTTCGAGCAGCAGTTGCATGAGCGGCTGGCCTTGGCGGAGCGGGACAAGCGCAACGCGATCGAACTGGCCACGATGAAAGTCGCCACCGAGCTGCAAACGGCCGCGGCGCGCAAGGATGCCGAGATCCAGGCGCTGCGGGCCCAGGTCCAGAATGCGGCCCTGGCGCAGAAGCTCGCCATCACCGAGGCCGTCGCCGCGGTGGAGAAGGAGCGCGAGGCGCTGCGCAACGGCCTGGAGCGTGCCGGGCTGGAAAAGCAGCTGGCCGAAAAGGCCATGCGTGACCGGTACGAGACGCAGATCAAGGACCGCGACGAAGCCATCGAGCGGCTGCGTGACATGAAGGCGCGGCTGTCGACCAAGATGGTCGGCGAGACGCTGGAGCAGCACTGCGAGACCGAGTTCAACCGCATCCGCGCGACGGCCTTCCCGCGGGCCTATTTCGAGAAGGACAACGACGCGCGCAGCGGCAGCAAGGGGGACTTCATCTTCCGCGACATGGACGAGTCGGGGCAGGAGATCGTCTCGATCATGTTCGAGATGAAGAACGAGAGCGACCGCACCGCCACCAAGGGCCGCAACGAGGACTTCCTCAAGGAGCTGGACAAGGACCGCCAGGAAAAGGGCTGCGAATACGCCGTGCTGGTGTCACTGCTGGAGCCGGACAGCGAGCTTTACAACACCGGCATCGTCGATATGTTCCACCGCTACCCGAAGATGTACGTGGTGCGGCCGCAGTTCTTCATCCCCATCATCACGCTGCTGCGCAATGCGGCGATGAACTCGCTGCAGTACAAGACCGAGCTGGCGCTGGTGAAGGCGCAGAACATCGACATCACCAACTTCGAGTCGCAGCTGGAGACCTTCAAGACCGCCTTCGCCAAGAACTACGACCTGGCCGGCCGGCACTTCGAGACGGCGATCGAGGAGATCGACAAGTCGATCAAGCACCTGCAAAAGACGAAGGAGGCCCTGCTGGGCGC
>JACCDZ010714814.1_pt1 | contig 13733 bp, 13 predicted proteins | sample 7449551 | NCBI WGS metagenome assembly JACCDZ01 (sample SAMN15323452, study PRJNA562643) | freshwater metagenome | isolation source: river surface water | place: USA:Blue River Watershed | collected 2017-08-18
ACAGATGATCCATCTGGGCACACTTTTGCGTCCATAGTACAAGCTACAACATCTTCTGTGATAGGTGCTTCAACTGTCTTTTTTGCACCAAAGAAGAAGTATCCTCCGAGTATGAGAATTACTGCTACAACACCAACAACGGTCCAGATAAATGTATTTTTATTCATATAGTTTAATTAAACCTTACTAAATATAATTATACCACTTTTCATATAAAATACAAGGCAACTTCTTTATTCCTTAATACCAAAAAGGCCATTTTTATAATTAATAAAGCCTTCTTTTTGAAGGTCTTTCAAATTATTTTGAGTGGCTTCGTCTGACACATGAATATGTTTTTGTATCTCTTCTTTGCTTTTTGGTCCTATTAAAATAAATTTAAGAATCCGTGAACGTATTTGCCGATTAGATCCTTCAAACTTGCTTTGTTTTGTGTGGTGTTTGCTTTTGCGTGAAGGGTTTGGATGTATTTGTTTGAGGTATGCTCCATAATCCATGAGTGCGTAATACCACTTGCGAGGATTTTCTGTTGGAAGTATTTGCTCAATAAGAGGGAAGAGTTTTTTGTCTTCAATTTTACCTCGTGCTTTTTTACCCGTAAGTTCTGTGTAATGGTGAATAAAAACAGTTCGAATATTTGTTTCAATGAATGGTGTTCCGACATTAAAAGCAAAAGCGAGTACGGCACCTTTTGTGTACGCTCCGAGTCCGGGCAATACTTTTGTATCATCTAAGAGAATTTCCGGTGTGAGTTTTCCGTTGTGTTTATCTGTAATTATTTCTGCGGTGCGTTTGAGGTTTAAGGCTCGACGGTTGTATCCCAGTCCCTGCCATTTGAGTAAGACGCTTTTTGTATCCGCTTGTGCAAGCGTCTTGAATGTTGGAAACACCTTGAGCCATTCATTGTATTTATGAATTACTCGTGCGACCTGTGTTTGTTGAAGCATTATCTCGGACACGAGAATTTTGTATGGATCTCTGTGACCGTTTTTATCATCTTTACTATTTCTCCACGGCAAATCTCGCCCTTGTGTGCGGTAATGGTTCCATATTAGTTTTTGGAATTGGGAAGGGGTCATTGCGTAAAATCATAACTGGAGATTGCGCAAAATCAAAACGACATAAAATGATTTTTACTGTTTGGTGTAAAATATAGGTTGCTATATACTATCTTTTATACTTTTAAATTATTTATTTATGTTCATTGCTTTATTGCTTTTGGTTGTCGGTGTGGCTATTTTGGTGTTTGGTGCTGATTGGTTGGTTCGTGGCGCTTCCTCAATATCAAAAAAAGCAGGTATATCTCCTTTGGTTATTGGTCTTACCATTGTTGCATTTGGTACTTCTGCGCCTGAACTAGTGGTGAATATGGTTGCTGCGCTTAATAATAATACTGATATTGCTCTTGGTAATATTGTGGGTAGTAACACAGTAAACATCCTTATTATTCTTGGTGTGTCAGCACTTATAACAACACTTAAGGTTAGTCGGAGTACTACATGGAAAGAAATACCGTTTGCACTTCTTGCAATACTTGCTGTGTTTGTAATGTCGAATGACGTATTTTTTGATGGAGCTATATCAAATGTACTAACTCGTTCAGAAGGTTTGGTTTTGATTGGTTTTTTCCTCATATTTCTTTATTACACATTCGGTCTTGCAAAAAAACAGACAGAAGAGAGTGGTGCTGAAACTGAACCTGTTATTGTGTATTCAAATCCAAAGGCAATAGGGTTTACACTTGGAGGTCTTCTTATGCTCTTTTTTGGTGGTGATCTCTTTGTAAAACAGGCCATAACTCTTGCGCATCTTGCAGGTATATCAGAAATGCTTATTGGTCTTACTATTGTAGCTATCGGTACATCATTGCCTGAGCTTGCCACTTCAATTATGGCTGCATACAAGGGTCAGTCCGATATAGCGATTGGTAACGTGGTTGGTTCAAATATTTTTAATATATTCTGGATACTAGGTCTTACGAGTGTTATTACTCCTGTGCCTATTATGGCAGGTGCTCAGTTTGATATTATTGTATGTATCATTACAACCTTACTTCTGTTCTGTATGATGTTTGTTGGTAAGCGACACATGTTTGAGCGATGGCAGGGAGGACTTTTTATACTTTTTTATATTGTATATATTGTGGTAATTGTAATGCGAGGGTAGGAATCAAAAAAACACACGAAGAGTGTGTTTTTTATTATCTGGTTTGTGGCGGAACGAGTGAGATTCGAACTCACGGGCGGAATTAACCGCCGACGGTTTAGTAAACCGTTGATTTAAACCACTCATCCATCGTTCCGTTCAAGAGTACATTAGCATAAAACTTTCATCGAGCATAGAGATTTTAGATGTTAAATAAAACCTAGATTAATAGGCTTAAATATGCTATGTTTTCTTTGTTAGTTTAGAAAAACTTGGAGACGTGTCAGAGTGGTCTAATGTGCCTCTTTGCTAAAGAGGTGTGCCCCTTATAAGGCACCGAGAGTTCGAATCTCTCCGTCTCCGCCTTGACAATTTAGTATCGGCGTGTCCCGATTACTCGCGAGAGTAGGGCGACCCACGAACCCTACTAAGTTGTAGAAAACATCACTCAATTTTTGGGTGTTGTTTTGCTAAAATATTCTCATGATATGGATTTTGAGAAAGCTATTAGAATCATCACTAAACTCCTCAAGAAAGAAAAGCCTAAAACATTTAGCAGTTCTTGGATCTCCACTCGCTCTCCTGTCGTATATCACTACATCAGAACCAACTTCAGAACCGAAAATAACCACATAAACTGGGACAAGGTCACAGCAGCACTCGAACCTAAATACGCAAAGCGCTGGATGCGTTACAAGCGCAAAATTGCCAAGCCTTACGAGAATCAAATTGAGGTTGATGTCATACTCACAAAATACAAAGATAAACTTTACACCTTTGTTGCCTTAGTCAGCGATGATGACAAGGAAACAAGAAATCAACTCATCATCGCACTCGTAAGAATTGCCCAAAAAGGAAATGTTCTCGCTCAACAAGAACTCACGAAGTGGTTGAAATATGTCGTTGATGACTGGATTGATAAATATTACCCGTTATTCAAATGGAATGGCTACACGGACGACATTGAAGATAAAATTCACGGCTGTATTCGTTGTTACAAATACACAGGTTCGTTTCTTGGCTACCTGTTTAAGACACTTGAATATTCTGGTCGAGGCATACGGCCGCTTCAGGCATGGTCACTTGATAAATCCGTTGGGGATGATGGAGCGACAATGATTGATTTTGTTGCTCAAGATGCAGAGACGGGAGAGATAAAATTGTTCGGAAAATAATCTGATATAAGGCATATAGCGGATTATATCGGATTGTAGCTGATTCAAGATTTTAGGCCCTAAAAATGGTAAAATGGTCTCAATATGGCCAGATTTGGAAGCATAAATTTAAAGATACGGCCGATCAAACTCGCTTTTCTTGTTGATCCCAACAATGCAAAGCAAGTTAGGGAAGTAATACAACTCAGCTCCACTCTTTGGGGTGGTGCTTATTGCCCGATCATTCCTTTGCATAAGAAAATGCCAAAGACGTGGAAGGACGGTCCGCTTAAGGCTCCGAAAGCGAAAAAAGTAATCTTGGGATACATCGAAGCCTTTGATCCAGACGTGCTGATCCAATTCTCAAAGGATGTTCCGCAGTATGTAAAAGACTTAAAGTTGGAAATCATAAAGCCAGATGAGGTTTGGGAGACACTTAAGGAAGAAAGAAACTTATCACCAAAATACGGAATAGGTATATTCGAAATATTTAATGACCTGTTTCAGAAGCATTTCAAATACAAAGCAAAATATCCCGTAAAGATTGTCATTCCCGAGTTGCCGAAACAACACACCCTCTTCTGGGCGACCGTATTCGGTGAGGTGCCATCGAAATTGATGCCTCTCGTAAAGAAACATTATGTCGAGCCATTAGAAATAACGGAATCAAAATTCACACCGGATAGGATCGATGAATTCTTAAAGGGTGATGTAATATTTCCGCGAAGGTTCACACAGCATGCCCTTGATCACATTCGCCGATCTGGTCCAAGGAGAGGTGCGTACGCATACTTTATGGATGCAACAAAAACTGAAGACATTATCGATTACTGGAATCTCCGAGCCATGGGACGTAGTGTGATGCCGATTCCAAAACAACTTCTTTCAAATGAAAAGTTCAAAGAAATAATCGTTGGATTTTTTAAAGACCACCGTGTTCATTGGGGACACAATAAAACAGTCTGTGACTATGCCTCAATTGTCCGATCGAGGAATTCCACAATGGAAGAGGTTCAGGAGTATGCAAAAACTCTCAATATCGAACCTGATCCAAATGACACATCTAAAGATGGATTCTTTTCCCTTCAGCATTGGTATCCACGAGTGTGGGACGAATGGGCGCGAGACAAAGATGGAGCAATACCCGATGATTTTTATGGCGAAGAAGATTCAATTGAAGTAGCTGAATCTGATGATCTTAAAGTTTCTTTTCGTCCTCTGCTACCAAAGTTCGCAGATAAATATGCGTACCATGGCGAACCTCGTTGTGCGAACGAAGTAAGTTTCCGTCTATATGGCTCCGATGAATATCTTGCAGAATTTTTTCCTAAATCCTCTGGAGAAAACTTTATCCGCTCCATTTCAAGTTATGGATCTTTCCGTGATTACTGGCGTATTGGTAGAAACGGCTTGGTAAAATTGGTTAAAGATAACTTCAGTGATAGCTGGGAAATCCCCGAATCTCAAAAAGTGGTGTTTGCTTGGTTGAAGGATCTGGGCTGGGAGGCAAAACTCTCTGCACCTGGATTACTCGCAAAACAGATTTACAAAAAGCTCGACGGACACGTACTTACTGTAGCTAATGAAAAGCTTCTTGGCCTTTTAGAACATATGAACGGTTGATCGGTTCAGGCAAACGGACAACCGATGACGAATAATAGAATTCGTCAGGAACGAGAACTACCTATTGGAGAGATTAGAAACAAGCTCCAAGATCCGTCACGACAGACCGATCTCTGTGACTACCTGATTTCCAAAGGAATATTTCATGTAGGGCTACGAATACAGTGTCCTAATTGCATCAGAAACTCTTGGTATCCAGTCAATCAGATTGAGAAGACTTTCACTTGTCCATTATGTCTCAATGCCTTTCCTGCCATAGGGAATGTGGAAAATGGAACATGGTGCTATAAGACGACAGGACCGTTCAGTGTCGCAAGTTATGCCGACGGAGCATATGCAACTCTCTTGGCACTTGAATTCTTCAATGATCACAAGTTGGTTACGATGCAGGCAACTCCGACACTAAGCTTCACTGCAAAAGCTCCAAACAAAAAAGACATAGAAGCTGACTTTGCTTTGTTTTGGCAGGACTCAATTTACGGCGAGAAAAGGGACGGAATAGTTTTTGGAGAATGCAAAACTTATGGAAACTTCCAGAAAAAAGATTTTGATCGGATGCGCTTTCTGGCGAAGACCTTTCCAGGTGCAGTACTCGTTTTTTCTACCTTACGCAAAACTCTCACTCCTAAAGAAATAAAAGGTATTACTCGTATTGCTAAGGCTGGCAGAAAATTCTGGAAAAGTGAGCGACCGATAAATCCAGTTCTCATTCTCACAGGAAACGAGCTTTTTAGTTTTCATGGCCCACCATATTGTTGGGAAGATGCCGGAATTAAAAGTAAGTTCAACCACCTCACGGGTTTAATAAGTATCTGTGACGCGACCCAACAAATCTATTTGAATCTTCCGTCATGGCAAACAGAATGGCACGAAAAGTGGGAGAAGCAGCATCAGAAAAGGCTTGCGAAAAAGAAGATAATCGAGGAGAAGAAACCGTAAATTACTTTTCCTCCACCAACGTGAGCGTCTTGTCCTTGTATATAATCCTCGATCGAAGATTCGCCAGTAGCTCTCGCTTCTCGCTCGTCATACCTTCCTTGAGAATGTACTTGGCGTAGTTGCGAATGTCGGTATCCTTGTCGGTCTTGATCTTCTCCGTTGCTCCAAGCACTGAACTCTGGAATATATTGTATCGGTTGATCTCCTCCTCAAGCTTCTGTCTCATGCCAAGCTCGTTGATGTTCACCTTGTCGAGAATCTTCAGAAGCTCAGTAATAAGTTCCTCCTCACGGATGTATTTGTTCTTGCAGTTGCGATCCCTCGCTCGTGAGCATGAGTAGTAGATGTAGCGATTAGCACCGCCATCTTTCAGTTGCTTCCATTTCTCCTCGGCTGATATTCCGCTCTGGCAGTATCCGCAGGTAAATAATTTGGTGAAGGCGAATTCCTTCGTCTCTCGCACGATCTGATCTCGCTTCAGTTGCGCTTTCACTTTCTCAAATAGTTCTTGGTTGATGAGCGGCTGATGTTTCCCTTGATACCAGTTGCCGCTTTCTCTCGGTCTCTCGAAGATTCCGTAGTAGAAGGGATTCTCCAAGATTCGATACACTCCGGAGAGTGTCAGTGGCTTGTTGCCTCTGGTGTAGAAGTTCAGTTCGAACCTCATCCAGTTATATACCTTTCTTCCAGACCATTGCTCGTATGCCACTTTCTCGAACATCTTCTTGATGATCGGCGCTCTCTGCGGATCAACGAGTACCTGACCTTTCTTGTCCATGTGCTTTTGGTTCAGGTAGCCGAGCGGTGCCGTTCCTACCCATAACCCCATCTCGCATCTCGTTCGCAATCCTCGCTTCACGTTGATGCCTCGGTTGTCGTTTTCCAATTTCGCTTGGCTACAGAGAATCATCAACATGAACTTGTCATTCGGGCTGTTCGTGAATCTCTGTCCGTAGGTACGTATGTCCTGCAAATAATTTCCGTCCATGAGATCAATCACTTTTCCAAGATCACCTGCGTTTCTTGAAATACGATCTGGTGCCCATGTCAGTATTCCGTTGAACTTGCCTTGCTTGATCTCATCCACGATCTCGTTGAAGACGGGACGTTGCCCAGTCTCCTTGGCAGAGTGCGATTCTCGCTTCATGGTCACGATCTCCAACCCCTCACGCTCAGCAAGCTGAAGCATCTCCTTAATCTGGCTATCAATGCTCAAAACCTGCCGTTCCTCCGATTCCGTCGACTTTCTTGCGTAAAGGCAGTATTTCACCTTTACGGGGCTTGCTACTTTGGCCGCAGTCCCTAATGGCGTTGGTCCTTGTATTTTTGTCATACAACACAAGGAATGACGCAAGTCGCCCCAGGAGTCCAGAGCGTCCCGAGTACCCAGAAGTTGGTAACTTTTGCCTGTGGATAACGCTAGAGATGGTTAAGGAAATTAACCGATATTGGTAAAGCTCGTTAACCAGAAGTGGTTAACTTTGTTAACACACAAAAGAAAGAGAAACTAAGAGAAATCTAGTATTAAGCGCAGGCTGTGGATAAAGTAGTCTACTAAGTAGACTAGTCTAAAATTCAGACCACTCTTGGTCTATTTAGTAGACCGCAAGTGGTCTACAAGGTAGACACACAAAATCTAGGAAACAAAGGGAAACCTAGTATTAGGGGTCAGGTGTGGATAAAGGATCAAAAGCGACGATCTCTTTCCTTAATTTCTCAAAATCTCTGAAAACTCTGTTGTATATCCGTATGACTTTTCGCTTATTTTTCTTGGTGTCGTAACTCTCAAGAAAATCGACGAGGTCATCGTCGATGAAAGAAGCGAGGGAAATGTACGAAGCGACCAGAAGCCGTATCCGTTCCTTGATTCCCATCTTCAAATACCTCTTGGATTCGGGAAGCTTTGAGATACGGTTAAAGGGCGTAGAGCCTGTCGGCTCGTGATATTTGAAATGCTTTGAGGCATCTATGATTGCTTCGATGTCGTCATCTTTCACACCTCAATGGATGACGCTGTTCGCCGAGAAAGTCTATACTGTTTGTCGACAAACTGTTGGTAACTCGACTTTACTTTAATACCCCTAGGGGGTATAATGCCTGTATATGAGACAAGACATCAAAACAAAAGCTATTCGCCGACTAAAAATCGTTGAGGGACAAATTAGAGGTCTCCAAAAAATGGTTGAGGCCGAGAAATATTGCATCGACATTATTACTCAGGCGGGAGCTATAAAAGAGGCGCTCACCGGCATTGAAAACTTGGTTCTTGAAAACCATCTCTCCACCCATGTGGTTCATCAAATGAAGCATGGCAGCGAAAAGAAAGCGGTCGATGAAATTCTTAAGGTTTACAAACTCAAGCGCAAATAAAAAATGAATCACCCCATCAAAACTTATAGAGTAAAAGGAATGCATTGCGCTTCATGTGCAGGCATCATCGAGAAAACCTTCAAAAAGACCGAGGGTGTCCACTCTGCTGAAGTAAACTATGGGACCGAAAAAGCAAAGATTGCCTTTGATGAATTAGAAACAAATGCACAGGAGCTTTCAAAGAAAATAGAACCGCTAGGATATTCACTCGCTCTGGATCAGGAGATGTCACATGACAATGGTGGCCAATCAGCCGAGGAAATGGGTATGTCTGCGGATGAGCATGCGGCGCATTTAGGGCTTAACCAATCCAAGAAAGAAAAGCTTGCTGAAGTTGCAGATATGCGAACCAAAGTGCTATCGGCCATTCCTCTTGCAATCTTTGCGGCGATTGTTATGGGTTGGGACATTCTTGCCGAGTACGGCATTGTCCCTGCGATGAGCTATACACTCAAGGAGTTCTTCCATCATCTGCTTCCTATACTTGCGACTTATATTCTTTTTGTTGTTGGCAAGCCATATCTGCTTGGTTTTTATAGATTTCTCCGCTACGGCAAGGCAAACATGGACACGTTGATTGGTATTGGAACTGTTGCCGCCTTTTTGTACAGTTTCGCCGTTACAGCTTTTGAGGAGACTCTCCGGCCGTTTATAAATGTTGAGTATCAATACTACGATGTGACAATCGTGGTCATTACGTTCATTGCACTTGGCAAATACTTGGAAGCCCGATCAAAAATAAAAACGGGCGACGCCATAGAGAAACTTCTCAATCTCCAAGCTAAAACCGCTTTGGTAATCCGTGATGGCAAAGAAATGGAAATATCGGTAAACGACGTAAAGCATGGCGATCTGATCATTGTAAAGCCAGGTGCGAAGATCCCCGTGGACGGCGTGATCACTGACGGTAGTTCTTTTGTTGACGAATCTATGGTTACTGGCGAGCCGATGCCAGTGCAAAAAAAGACCGGAGATAGCGTGGTATCCGGAACAATCAATACCAGCGGCTCATTCACATTCAAAGCAACAAAAGTCGGGTCAGAAACTCTGCTCGCCCAGATAATCAAGATGGTCGAGGACGCCCAAGGAAGCAAGGCTCCCATACAAGCACTCGCAGATAAAATTTCGTCAGTCTTTGTACCCATTGTCCTGGTTATTGCCTTTCTTTCTCTTGGTGCATGGCTCATTGTTGGATCGCAATATTTAGGCCTCTCCCAGGCTCTATCATTCGGTCTGGTTTCGTTTGTAGGCATTCTGGTGATCGCGTGTCCGTGCGCCCTTGGCCTTGCCACGCCGACGGCTATCATCGTTGGCGTCGGCAAAGGGGCAAAAGAAGGCATTCTTATCAAAGATGCCGCTACGCTTGAAAAACTCCATAAGGTAAATACAGTTGTTGTTGATAAAACCGGAACGATCACCATAGGAAAACCGACTCTCGTTGATATACAAAATCTTTCTGATCTTAAAGATGAGGAACTGCTTTCGATCTTGGCTTCACTTGAGAAAAAATCAGAGCATCCGATTGCGCATGCGATCGTAAATTACGCCCAGGAGAAAAATATCTCCGTATCTGATGTTAAAAACTTCGAGGGAATACAAGGCAAAGGGCTTAAGGGAACAATCAAAGACACTGAATACTTTGTTGGCAATGCAAAGCTTATAAGCGATCTCAAAATTTCCTTTGATATCGAGAAACTTAATGAGTTTACGTCTCAAGGCAAAACGCCGGTGATTGTTACCACAAAAGAAAAGGTTTTAGGTTTTGTGATGGTGGCCGATGAAATAAAGGCTGAATCAGTCGAAGCGGTAAAAAATCTCCATGCTCTCGGAATTAAGGTTGTCATGCTTACCGGCGACGATGAAAAGGCCGCAAAATATATTGCTTCACTCGTCGGAATCGATGATGTCGTCGCCCACGTACTGCCACAAGATAAGCTTGAAAAGATAAAAGGACTTCAGTCTCAAGGTCGGGTAGTTGCCATGGCTGGGGACGGAGTAAACGACGCCCCTGCGCTAGCTCAAGCGGACGTAGGTATTGCTATGGGGACCGGAACTGACGTGGCGATAGAATCGGCTGGCATCACCCTTCTCGGCGGAGATATCTCAAAGCTCGTGAAGGTAATCAAGCTCTCAAAAATGACCATGCGAGGAATTAAGCAGAATTTGTTCTGGGCGTTCATTTATAACATTGTCGGCATTCCACTTGCGGCCGGGGCTTTGTATCCGATCTTTGGGTGGCTTCTTAATCCTGTCTTTGCTGGTTTCGCTATGGCCATGTCGAGCGTATCGGTGGTGTCGAATTCATTACGAATTAAAAGCAAGAAATTATAATTATGAAAACACTTAAATTTCATGTTTCCGGCACCCACTGCGCTTCATGCAAAATCTTCATTGAAGATACTTTGAACGAGCAGATCGGTATTGAGCGTGCCAGTGTCGATTTGAAGGGAGAAACCGTCTCAATCGACACGACTCTTGATGAGAGCCAGCACAAGCTCGCTGAAATATTAACTGAGAAGATACAGCACAACGGCTATTCTCTTTCCGTTGAGAAAAAATCTAAAGAGAAAATAGATGACGGTATCATTTGGAAAGCCATACCGATCGGGCTTGCATTTCTCATTCTTTTCTTTCTCTTGCAAAAATCAGGAATTTTAAATCTTGGAATTGGCGGTCAAACGACGCCGGTAGCAAGTTTTATTATCGGACTCATTGCTTCGGTTTCGAGCTGCCTTGCCATTGTCGGCGGCTTGGTCCTATCCCTTTCGGCAAAAGTATCACAGGATAATGTAAGCGATACTAAAACCTTTCTACTTTTTCACGTAGGAAGATTGGTAAGTTTTGCGGTATTAGGAGGATTTCTTGGTGCGCTTGGCAGTGCTATCGGCATCAACTTTACGTTTACGGCAATCCTTGGACTCTTGGCTTCTCTGGTGATGTTACTCCTCGGTTTAAATCTAATCGGAGTGTTTGCAAAGAATAAGATTGCATTGCCGTCAGGAATTTTCAATTTCTTCAGAAGAATAGAGCACAGAACGTTCACGCCTCTTATTGTAGGCTTTGCTACCTTCTTTCTTCCGTGCGGATTTACGCAGTCGATGCAGGTTTCCGCACTAGGAAGCGGATCATTTATGTCCGGACTTCTGATTATGCTTGCATTTGCTATCGGAACACTGCCAATGCTCGTACTTCTTTCATTTGGATCGGCATCCTTTGCGCACGGAAGGCACGCTCCGCTGTTTTTCAAATCTGCAGGAGTAATTGTGGTCGGTCTCGGATTGTTTGCGCTCCTCGCTGGACTGGCAGGGCTTGGAATTATCAACCCATTATTTAACATATAATTACCTTATGAATAAGACTGTTTACACAATCATCACCGTAGCTCTTGTCATAGGTATCGGTATTATCTTTCTTGGAAGTCAGAAGAATAATACAGAAACAGAAGGACCTGCGCAGAATGTTGAAATAAAAGACGGAGTTCAATATATCACCGTGAATGCAAGGGGTGGATACTCACCGAAAGTATCTACGGCACAAGCTGGTATTCCTACAAAACTTATAGTTAAAACAAATGGCACGTATGACTGTTCAGCATCCCTTGTGATCCGCTCAGTCGGCTTTCAAAAAATCTTAGCTCAGACCGGAGAAGAGGTTATTGATCTTGGCACGCCAAAGGCAGGAGAACCGATTCAAGGACTTTGCAGTATGGGTATGTACAATTTTTCTATTAATTTTAACTAGGATCGATTATTTGATATTTTCTTAATTTCTGATCTCAGTCCACGAATCTCATTCTGAATGTGTTTGAGGGTTATTACTTCTTCCTCAACAAGTTCTTCAGTTTTTTCTTCAAGCTTCTTCTCGTGTCTTAATCCAGACAGTATGATCCTATCGCCAATAAACACAGAAACCATGAGCCCTGTAATTAAAAGGAGAATTGTTGAGATGAGAAGCTGAATAGGAGGGTAGAATACAAAAGCTAATACAGAATTAAGCCTCATAAGCATATCAGCCGTCTCCCATACAGCTCTCCAAAATAGAACTACTCCAACACCTCCGATAATTGAGTATGTTATCGGTCTTCTTGATAGATGCTCGCGTATGAGATCTTCCAGTTTGTCAAAAAATTTGATCATTGAATTTCTTTAGCAAACTTTTCCTTTGTATCTTTTGTGGGTGCAATATCGTGTATCTCTTCGGGCTCCAATATAATCAGACCCTTCACCACTCTCTCCGGTAGTATCTTTTTTATCCAATCTGCCGCAAGGTCGAAGTTTACTCCACTTGTCTCATATGACACCTTGCCCTTAATCTGGTATCCCATCATCTTTTTCCAACAGACAAGAGCTACACTTCTATTTTCCAGTATATTTGCAAGAGTTTTGTCCATAAAATAGTTTATAAGCCAGATTTTTCCATCTACTATCTTAATTGACGAGACGGGCACAACGTTTGGACTGCCGTCGATGCATGTGGCCAATGCCTTGGATTCAGCGGACAAAATAAATTTTTCGATGTGTGATTCCATGTGATTATTGTTATGCTTCGCATGATGTACAGACATTTCCTGTATTTATAATTTTAACCTCTTTCTGTTTATCTGCCATTTCTTTCAGCTTCTTTCTTCCGAACTGCTGGGCAGCATTCATGCTGTGTTGGTAATAAAGAGTTTTGATTCCGAGTTTCCATGCATGCAGATATAGCGCGTTTACTTCTTTTGCGGGTGTAGCCGGGTCGATCATCAAGTTAAGGGACTGGCCTTGATCTATGTATTTTTGTCTCTCGGCCGCCTGCTCGATAACTACTTTTGGATCAATCTCAGAAAAAGTTCTAAATACCATTCTTTCTTTGTCAGACAGCTCTGTTAAATGCTGCACTGAGCCGTCATTGTCTCTGATGCTTTGCCATACTTCACGGGTGTTTATATTTTTTTCTTCTAGCAGCTTTTCAAGCAGCTGGTTTTTGATAGTCACCTTCATCTTGTCGATGTCTTTAACATAGCAATTTGACCAGACCGGCTCTATGCTCTGTGACACTTGGCCGAGGATGAATGCAGAAGAAGTGGTTGGAGCAATTGCAAGAAGAGCTGTGTTTCTCCTGCCGTATCCTTCAAGTATTTCAGGCTCTCCGTACTCTCCAGCAAGCTTCTTTGATGCTTCGTAGCACATTTTTTTGAGATTAATAAAAATCTCGCTATTCAGGGCTTGCGCCTCGTCGCTTTCAAAGGGAATCATCCTGCTTTGAAGCAGTGAATGCCATCCCAGAACGCCTACGCCGAGGGGGCGGTTTGCTTTTGCAAAATTATAGGCGCGCTCCATAAACAGAAAAGTCTGTTTCTTGCGCAGATCTCCGCTGTCTCTCAGGTCTTCCAACCGAGCGATAAAGTCGCTCATGACAGCATCAAGGAAATACACTAGTGTTTCCACGGCATCCGTATCTTTCCATTCCTCGTAATGAAGAAGATTCATCGAAGAAAGATCACAGACAATAGACCAGTTTTCA
>JACCDZ010292476.1_pt1 | contig 13730 bp, 9 predicted proteins | sample 7449551 | NCBI WGS metagenome assembly JACCDZ01 (sample SAMN15323452, study PRJNA562643) | freshwater metagenome | isolation source: river surface water | place: USA:Blue River Watershed | collected 2017-08-18
AAGCGTTTCGGATTTGCTGGCGTTCTTGCAGCATTCGCGCTTGCAGTTTCAACTCTCGTAGCACCAAGTGCTAACGCAGCCACAGAAATCGTGGTCTGGGCAGATGAATCTCGCGGGCCAAACCTTGCAAAGGTAATCGCAGCAAAGGGTGACTGGGTTTCTGGTTACACAGTAAAGGTAGTTACATTCTCAAGCTTTGATGCACTCAAGGATGCTTTTGATAAGGCAACAGATGCATCAGGTCCAGATATCGTTGTTGGTGGAAATGACTGGGTACCAACAGGTGCAAAGAGCGGAAAGCTTGCTCCAATCACATTGACAGCGGCTGTTAAGGCTCGCTTTAACCCAACACAGTTCGTTGACCTTACATACAAGGGCAAGCTGTATGGCGTACCTGTAGATATCAACAACGTTGCGATGATCTACAACACAAAGCTTGTTTCATCTGCACCAAAGACTTTTGGTGAGATGGTTTCAAATTACAAGTCTCTCAAGGCATCTAAGGGCTTGAAGGCTGGTCTATGTATTGCAGGCGGCGGAATGTCATGGGGAGCTCACTCAGTATTCTCAGCACTCGGCGCAGATGCATACCAATTCAACTCACGTGGTGGAATTGTTTACGGCCGTGCATTCAATGCAACAACATTCGGTAAGAATGTTCGTACATTCCTTATGGATGGCAAGAAGAGCAACGGATTCTTCCCAGCAACAGATACAGGTTGCAAGGACAACTTCCTTGCAGGAACTGTTCCTTACGCAGTTATTGGTAACTGGGAGTGGGCAGATTACGTAGCAAAGGGATTCACAATGAATCTAATGCCAGTTCCAGGTGTTGCTGAAGGCACATATGGAAAGATGTTTGGATCTGTTAGTGGTGCGCTCCTAACAACATTTGCTGCAAAGCATGGTGTTGAGTCTGGCGCTAAGTCACTTCTAACTAACTTCTTCGCATCAACAGATGGTCAGGTTCGTTACCAGGCTCTTGAGAAGCGTCCACCTGCTGAAAAGGGTGCACAAGCAGACTCAACAGTTTCAGCTGCACAGCGTGGATTCGGTTCAGCCGCATCTCTAGCTGGAATTCCACAGATCGGCGCATTCCTAAACAGCAATAAGGGTGGCGCTAACTACTGGGATTCAGCACCTGCTTACTGGACAGCTGTTTTGATTGATGGCAAGGATGCAGTTAAAGAAGCATCGAAGCTTGCATCAATCTGGCGTGCAAACACAGATGGTGGCAAGGGCGATCTCTAATTAATTTGATTTACTCAAATTAAGGCCAAATAAAGGCGTTAGAGGAGTGATGCGGGCGGATTTCCGCCCGCATCACTCATTTCCCAATATGTAATTACTAGCGATAGGACACAACAATGAGTTACTTAATAAGAGGCAAAATTGCACTCTTCATTAAAGTAATTGTTGTTACCCTGTTTGTATCTATTCTTCTTTTGTTAGCGCAGAGCGCATTTGCTCAAAAAGAGTATGTAATCGCAACCTTCTTACTCATCGCAGTTCTACTTCTAGGTCTTACATACCTCACTAAAATTTCAGTCCCTCTCAAGTTCTTCATTCCCGGAATCCTTTTGTTGACCGCTTTTGTAGTCGGTCCAATTTTGTACACCGTGGCGATGTCAGGTTTTAATTACAAAACCGGAAACATTATTTCGAAAGAGGAAGCGATTGTTCAGATCAAAGTGCGCGGAATTGAACCAGCGCCATCTGGACTCACCTTTGATATTAAATTAGGAAAAGTTGACGGCAAGCCAGCAATTCTGGCCTCAGATATCAACACACCTGAATACTTTATTTCTACACTCGAAGAGCGCATTCCACTTGTAGCCTCCTCATTAACCTTGAACGAGTACGGCGTAGCTGTTGAAGCTCCTAACTTCACACCACTTACAGACTCCGAGTTTTCAACTGCGGACAAGCTCTTTACTGGTACGCGCTTTACCTTTGATGACCAGTACTTCATTGCCCTCGAAGGCTTTGAGGCAGGCGTTGTTTCACAGCAAATTTTGGAGTTTGTTCCAGAAGCTGATCACTTTAAGAACCTAGTAACAGGCGCTATCTATACCGATAATGGTCGAGGAAATTACGCACTAGCCGATGACAAGAGCGCGATCCTAGAACCTGGTTGGCGCGCACCAATCTGGTTTGAAAATTACTCAAACATTGTGACCGATTCTAGAGTTCGTGGACCTTTGATCCGTGTCTTTATCTGGACCGTTGTCTTTGCGTTGCTTACTGTTTTAACAACCTTTGCATTAGGTCTTTTACTTGCACTCGCACTCAACAAGCCAATTCGTGGCCGCCGTATCTATCGCTCAATCTTGGTACTTCCTTATGCGATGCCAAGTGTTATGAGTATTTTGATTTGGGGCGGTATGTTCAATACCGAATTTGGTGCGATCAATGCCTTGCTAGGTACCGATATCGCATGGTTCTCTGATCCAAACTTTGCTCGTGTCGCTGTTATTTTGGTAAACCTATGGCTTGGCTTCCCTTACTTCTATTTGATCTCCAGTGGATCTTTGCAAGCGATCCCAAGTGAGTTAATGGAAGCAGCAGCGATTGATGGTGCAAATCCTCGCCAGATCTTCCGCAAGATCACTTTGCCGTTGTTACTACAAATTCTTTCACCACTTTTGATCGCATCCTTTGCTTTCAACTTTAACAACTTCAACTTGATTTACCTGCTTACGGGTGGTGGGCCAAGAAATGAACTTGATGGAGAGATTGCGGGTGCAACAGATATTTTGATCAGTTATACCTACAAGATCGCATTTGGTACAGGTACCCAAGATCTTGGTTTAGCGAGTGCTATTTCATTGATTATCTTCTTGCTCGTAGCCTCAATCTCGCTCTATAGCTTGCGAAAGTCCAAAGTATTGGAGACCTTCGCATGAACAAGTGGCTACGACAGGATTTATGGCGCCACGTAGTGGGTATCTCTATCTGCCTTTTTGCGCTATTTCCATTGTATTTAGTGATTATCTCTTCCTTTAGCTCATCCGGAAGTCTGCAACTGAGCTCATTTATCCCACGCGAAATTTCATTTGCAAACTACAGCAAACTATTTAATGACCCAACGATTCCTTATCTGACTTGGGTGAAGAACTCATTACTTATTGCAGGCTCAGTGGCGGTGTTTTCGGTAATGATCGGAACCGCATCTGCATTTGCATTTAGTCGCTTAAAGTTCAAGGGCCGTAAATTTGGTATTCAATTACTTTTGTTAGTTCAGATGTTCCCAGCGATCCTTGCAATCTCAGCTGTGTACGTGATCATGGAGCGCGTGTACAACTTTGCTCCCGGAATCGGTTTAGGTACACAACCTGGACTCTTGCTTGTTTATCTTGGTGGAGCGATGGGTGTAAACATTTGGTTACTTAAAGGCTTCGTGGATTCAATTCCCGCAGAGTTAGATGAAGCGGCAAAGATTGATGGAGCTTCTGAGGTTCAGACTTTCTGGTTAATCTTCGTTCCACTTGCTTCACCTGTTCTCGCGGTGGTTGCACTGCTCAGCTTTATTGGAACCTTCAATGAGTTTATTCTCGCTCGCTTGTTCTTAGTTGATATGGAGAGCCGCACAGTTGCTGTAGGCCTACAGCAGTTCATCGGTGGACAGTATTCACAAAACTGGGGACCATTCGCCGCAGGCTCAATCCTTGCTTCAATTCCGATTGTCATCATCTTCTTATCTCTACAGAAGTACATCGTGAGTGGATTAACGGCAGGTTCGGTTAAGGGCTAATGCTCAACAAAAAGCTTCGCTTGGTTGCGGCACTTATTGCCAGCATTATTTGTGCAACAACATCGGTAGCAGCAACTCCTACAGCACCACCTGATCAGGTAGGGCTTGCAAAGGACCTTATTTACTTTGTTTTTCCGGACCGTTATTTAAACGGTGACACCAGCAACGATAAGTACCCTGGCTACGATCCACGCGATACAGCTTTCTTTCATGGCGGAGATCTCAAAGGGCTAACCGGAACATGTGCTGATGGTGATAATGGATTGGCTCGCATTAAAAAGCTTGGCTTTACCGCTGTATGGGTAACACCATTAGTTGTTCAACAAAAGCCAACACCATACGGTGCTGGGTATCACGGTTACTGGGGTGTTGATTTCCTCGATGTAGATCCACACCTAGGAACTAAGGCAGATCTTCTGGCATTTTCTGAATGCGCAAAGAAGCTTGGTTTGAAACTGATTTTAGATGTTGTAACAAATCACACTGGCGATGTAATTGCATACAAGGATAAAGATGCTTACATCCCTGCAGATTTGGCTAAAGCGAAGAGCCCAGCTTGGCTCAATGATTTAACCAATTACCATAACGTCGGTGACATGAACAGTTGTTGGGGTGAAGGTTCATGTATGCAGCTGGGTGATTTCTATGGCCTGGATGACATCGCCACTGAAAAGCCCGTTGTGTACAACGGTTGGGCCGATGTTTATGGCAAGTGGATCAAAGATTATGGATTGTCTGGATTCCGTGTAGATACAGCTAGACACGTTGATGACAACTTCTTTAAGAACTGGTCACCACAAATAAATGCAGCTGCACAATCTGTTGGAATCAACAACTTTACGATCTTTGGCGAGGTCTGGGATGTAAACCCAATTAACTTGATGAATTATATTCGCCGAAACAAGATCCAAACTGTTTTGGATTTCCCATTCCAAAGATCAGCGGCAGAGTTTGCATCTGGATATTCAGATGCCAGCACCATTGAAAATCTCTTTAATTACGATGATTTGTACACGACCGCTACAACGAGTGCTTCAAATATGGTTACCTTCTTGGGTAATCACGATATGGGCCGAGCGGGAAAAATCATTGAATCCAAGCGTATTAATCCAGCTTCAGAGCTGTTGCCCCGCACCTTATTGGGCCACTCGTTGATGTATCTGACCCGTGGAATTCCATCGGTGTACTACGGCGATGAGGTTGGCATGACAGGCACTGGCTCAGGAAGTGATCAATTAGCCCGTCAAGATATGTTTTCAACAAAGGTCAATATCTGGAAAACAGAAAAACGAATAGGCTCCTCACCGATCGGGACCGGTAACGCCTTTGATGTGACAGACAAGCACCCAATCGCTAACCATCTAAAGGCTTTAGCTACTTTGCGTGCTGCCAACCCTGGTCTTGCAAACTCTTCAATGCAGATCCGTTATGCAAAAGATTACTTGCTAGCAATCTCAAAGAAGGATGATGCAGAAAATCGAGAGTACATTGTTGCTTTCAATAACTCTAACAAGGCAATTAAAGCAACTATTAACACCGCGACCTCAAAGGGTGGTTGGAAATTGCTGATGGGAAAGACAACCGTTAAAACTGTTGCTGAAAAGATCACCATCACCGTTCCAGCATTATCAACCGTGGTGTTGAAAGCGAATCAAAAGATAGATAAAACCGATGTAAAGGTCGGAAAGATCTCATCTGAACTAGATTTTCTAACCGGGTATTACGAAACTAAAGCATCGGTTACAACTAAGGATTTAGCAAAGGTCACATTCTTCATCCGTACATCTGCGGGTCAAGAGTGGAGTTCGCTCGGAACAGATACCAACTACCCATACTCTGTGTATGTAGACCCTCTTGATTATGAAGGTAAGACCGTAGAGATCAAGGCTGAAGCGGTTAATTCGAAGGGAGCAAAGTATGAGCTACCAAGTACAACCATCCTTATTCCCGCACCATGATGGTAGTGAGCTCTATGTAAGCAATAGCGCTCCTCGAATCGGTCAAAAAGTTGTTCTCAAGGTTCGAGTGCCGCACGCATATACCTTTGAAAAGAGTTTTGTTCGCATTTATGAGGATGGCGAACCACGCAGCTATGAGCTTGTTTTAGCCACAAAAAACCCTACTGAGGACTGGTATCAGGTCGAAGTGCCGATCATTAATACCCACACCTTGTATCGCTTTGTCTTTGTATCTCGCGATAAGTACGACTGGCTTAATGCTTTTGGGTTAACCGATCATGATGTTCACACAAACAATGATTTCCAAATCGTTGCAGTTCCAGCAAATCCCGAGTGGATTAAATCTTCAGTCTTCTACCAAATTTTCCCAGATCGTTTCGCAAAGTCAGCTAACACCTATCCAGTACCGGATTGGGCACATCCACGTGATTGGAATGAGTTACCACGAGGTCGCAGTGAGTTTACAAGCAGCGAGTTATACGGCGGAGATATTCCCGGCGTCGAAGAGCATTTAGACCACATTCGTGATTTAGGTGTCACTGGGATCTACTTCACACCATTTTTTGCATCTCGATCCAATCATCGATATGACGCGAGTAGCTTTACGGAAGTTGATCCGATTCTCGGCGGAAATAAAGCACTCTTTTCACTTGTTAAAAAAGCAAACAAATATGGAATTCGGATCATGGGTGATTTGACCTCAAATCACTGTGGTGCTGGACATCCCTGGCTTGCGAAAGCAAAGAAGAGTAAGAGCGCAAAAGAGCGAAGTTATTTTTACTGGGATAAAACCGTTAAACATGGATATGTAGGTTGGTGGGGATTAGCGTCACTACCAAAGCTGAACTTTAACTCTGCAGCTCTCAAGAATGAGATGTACAAAGGTAAGAACTCGATTGTTCGCAAATGGATTTCACCACCATACGGAATGTCAGGTTGGCGCATTGATGTTGGAAACATGACAGGACGATTAGGCGCAGATGATTTACATGATGATGTGATGCATGGAATTCGACAAGCGATGGATGAGACCAATCCAGATGCCTGGTTAGTTGCAGAAAATGGCGATTTTGTCGCAAGTGATCTCAACGGTCTTGGCTGGCATGGCGCGATGAATTATCAAGGTTTTATGCGCCCGGTATGGAATTGGCTTAATCGAAACTCTGAAATCGGTGGAGGTTTTCAAGGGCTGCCATTTGCAATGCCACAGATTTCAGGTCAGCAATTAATAAACAGCATGAAACAGTTCAACGCCTCTGTTCCATGGAGAAGCGTTACTGCCAGCATGGTTCTTCTAGATAGCCATGACACCGCTCGTTTCCGCACAGTTGTAAAGGGGGATGTCGCATCACATCTTTCAGCAATGACCATGGTGTTGAGTTATCCCGGAGTTCCATCGATCTTTGCCGGTGATGAAATCGGTCTAGAAGGTTCGTGGGGAGAAGATGGGCGTCGCACCATTAATTGGGAGGATCGCTCTCAATGGGATCACAACTTTATGTCCAACGTTCAGCAACTTATCGCTATTCGCAAGGGTAATGATGCATTGATCAATGGAGGCTTACGCTGGATCGCAGCTGAAAAGGATTTTATTCTTTATCTACGTGAGTCCAAGAAGCAATCAGTTCTCATCTTTGTCTCTCGCAAAGGTGTTAATGCAAAGATTGATCTCTCAACTTTAGGTTTGCAGGTCACCAAAACCCTTTATGGAAAAGATGTCTCTGGTAGTAAATTTGCAATTAAATCAAAGGAAGCAACTCAAGGGGTTTGGGTCGTTACCCGTTAAGCCAAAACCTTAATGGATCATGTAGGTACTTAGCCCACGATCTTTCATTGTGACCGCTGCGCTTGTAAACCTTAGATTGATAATTATGTGTAAAGCCACGTTCACGCATCAAGGTGTCAACAAAGTTTTGTAAAGGAACATACTCTTTATCTAGGCCTTTATCTCCACGACTCATCCAAATTTTGTGGGTCAAGGGCAGTGCTTCAACCATTGATCGTGCAAAGTGCTCATTACTAATCACCCAATGTGGTGACAAAGCTAAAGCGGTTGAGAACTTATCTGGGTGCTGTATTGCGGCGTACAACGTTGCTAAACCACCCATACTGGAGCCAATAACAGCGGTTTTTTCAGGGGAGTGTGGGCCGTAAATTGCGGGGACAATCTCACTAAATATGTGTTCCAAATAAGAGTCTGAATGAAGGGTAATAGTTGGATCTTTGATCGCCCATCGTGGATCAACATATGTTTCTGGTGTAAAGAATTTTTCTGGCGCTAAATCCTTGGCCCGCCCCCAGGGATTGCTTTTCGTTGAGCTATGCCATACAGCAATAATTGTTGGGGGCTTTATCCCTTGTTCATTAGCTACATCGATTGCAGCTTGAGCCATCTTCCAGGTCTGACGCCGATGGGTACTTGTTGTTCCATCAAAGACATTTTGTCCATCATGGGCGATGAGCAGGTGCTCACCTCCTCCACGAGGCGTCCAGTAATCGACGATTCGATCCTCAAAACGGGTACGCACAACTTCGCCCGGAACTCCGCGGATTTGGAAGCGCTTAATCTCCTGCATGGTGATTTAATCATCCCATGTCATCGCCGAAAACATCAATAATCTGGTTTCGTCGCGACCTGCGCATTAATGATCATCCAGCACTGCTAGCTGCGATTGAATCATCAGATCAAGTAATCCCGCTCTTTATTCTTGATAAGCAACAGATAAAAGAAGCAGGTTCAAAGTTATTGGCGTATATGGGTCAATCGCTGCGCGCATTAGATGAATCATTGGGAAATAAACTTCACATCATCGAAGGTGATCAAGTTGAAGTTCTATCAACCTTGATTAAGAAGTATGGCGTTGAGCAGGTTCATATCTCAGCAGAGTATGAAAGATATGGTGCAGCTCGCGACGCACGTGTAGAAGCAGCGGGGATTACCCTTGTTAGAACAGGAAGCCCATACGCAGTTGCGCCAGGTCGAGTCTTAAAGCCATCTGATGCGACACCGTACAAGGTGTACACACCTTTCTATAAAGGGTGGAGAACACATGGCTGGCGTGCACCAGCGGTAACGCCTAAGAAATTCACCTGCGTTGAACCAACATCCGAGTACCGCGCATTCCCTGATTTTCCAATGCCAGATGGGGTCAATGTCATTCAAGCTGGCGAAGCTGCGGCATTAAAACGATTCAAAGAGTTCACCAACAAAGGCTTGGATTCATACGATGAAAACAGAAACTTTGCAGGAATCGATGGAACCTCAAAGATGAGTACTTATTTGAAGTTTGGTGAGATCCATCCACGCACCTTGCTTGCAGGTTTAGGTGAAAGCAAAGCACATGACACCTTTAGAAAAGAGATTGCTTGGCGAGAGTTTTACGCCGATGTCTTATTTAACAATCCTATGACCGATGTCGAGTACTACGTACCTAAGTTTGCGCAAATGCGTTATGACAAACCTGGTGCGCAATTTAAAGCCTGGTGCGAAGGCAAGACCGGATATCCATTTGTGGATGCTGCGATGCGACAACTTGTGCTTGAAGGATGGATGCACAATCGAACTCGCATGGTTGTCGCTTCATTCTTGGTTAAAGATCTACACCTTGAATGGCAACTTGGTGAACGCTTCTTTGCAGAACACTTAGTTGATTACGATGTTGCTTCAAATGCACATGGTTGGCAGTGGACGGCAGGATGTGGAACCGATGCATCACCGTATTACCGAGTGTTCAACCCGATCGAGCAAGGCCGTCGCTTTGATGAAAATGGTGATTACATTCGCAAGTATGTTCCAGAGCTTGCCCACCTTTCAGCATCAGAAATTCACGAACCATGGCTATTCCTCGATGGCTATAGCAAGAATTACCCTGAACGTATCGTTGATCACGCAATCGAACGCAATGAAGCTCTCGCTCGGCTACAGGAAATTAAAGCTGACAAACCCCCAATGCCTGGCGCTTAGCCGCATACATCGCATTATCTGCTCGTAGCAATAAATCATCAGCGCCATCATTATCTGCAATTCCAATACTGACTCCGATACTGATTTCATGTCCATCGATTAAAAATGGATAGGAAAGTGTTCCCCGCAAGGCTAAAGCGATCTCCATGACAGTTATTGGGCTGCCATCGACTAAAACGCCAAACTCATCTCCACCCAATCTGGCGAGTAAGGATCCTGTAGGCAAAGCACGCGTAAAACGCTGTGCAACCTGTTGTAAAACTCGGTCACCAACCTCATGCCCAAATGTGTCATTCACTGGTTTAAATCCATCGAGATCTAGCAGCAACAAGGAGCCATCCCGCACTGCATAGTTTTGAATCTCGGCGATCAATCGTCTGCGATTTGGCAACATAGTAAGTTCATCGGTTCTTGCCAAGATTCTTTCATGTCCAATACTTCGTGCCTGATTGAGAGCGATGCTCATTCTGATAAAAGCAAGTGCAAGGGTTCCAATCGCTGGAATCAAAATAAAGTGTGGAAAGTTATCTGGAGCAATCGCTAGTAGTGCCAACAATGTAGCACTTAAGAAAACCGAGATAGTAATGAGTACAGGGCTAATCCCGCCTTTACTCTTGTTGTCATTTGAAGGGTGCCAACAACTTTCGGCGATAAGTACAAAGGCAAGAAGCCATCCATAATCAATTAAGGATCCAAATTCATACCGTAAATTGAGGTTTTGCCATAAAAAGAGAAAATCAGTTGTGGCATAGACAGTAATGCCAATTGCCAGGAAAAACCCACGCCCAGAAAAGCCCTGCATAGCCACTGTTGCAGTAATGAAGCACAGCAACACTAGATCTGCGACTGGATAAATGATCGCTAAAAATGATTGATTAAAATCCCCATCAAAGTGTGGAAGTACTGGATGCAAAGCGAAGGCTGCTCCCAAAGTACTCAATCCCAAGCCAACAATTGATGCATCGACGATTTCAAGCACAGTTAATTTCTGGTTGCTGGATATCAATAACTGCAGCCCAAGCAGAGCTAATGGATAGAACAATAGGTACAAACCATCAGTGGCGTTATCAAATGCTGCCGAAAGTTCACCATATGAAGCTACGGTTGCAATTATTGAACCTATACTCCAACTGCCGATCGCGAAAGCGGTTAGAGGCTGCGCCCATTTGTTGTTAATTCGTGGAGCAAGCAATACCGAGATTAATGCTGCAATTGCTACGCAATTAAAGGCGATGAGGTCGATCCACAATCCATCTACAAATCTGTGGATAGGTATCTGAATCGCCAAGAGGGCGGGAGGCAGGAAACGCAACGCGCGCATATTCAAAGGGTAAGAAGGTCTTTGCTCTTTCGGGATAGGGGTTCCCATAGATACAAAAAACCCGCTACCTGTGTGGCAGCGGGTTTTTAGTAAGAGTTAGAGGCTAGAAGCCCTTAGTGCAGATCAACTTCGCACTCTCGCGAGCATCAGCGATATTTGCTGCAAGCTCTGCCGGCTTGTTGGTTGCTGCAAGCTTGGCAGCCTCCAACTTTTTGATAGTGATATCGATGTTGCGGATCTTGCTTGCATATGCACGTGTTGCCGATGTCCATGATCCAACAGCGGTGGTCAAAATCTTTTTATCAGCATCTGTTGTTGCAGCAGCTAACTTTGCTTGCGCCGCAGTTAAGCGCTTCGTAGCTTCATCCAGCTTTACCTGAATCTCCGCTTTGTTTGCAGTTTCCGTCGTAATTCCAAGATCAATCACTGGTAACTGAGCCTTGAAGTTTGCTGCAGTAGTGACAGCCGCCTTCTGTGATTTAACCGCATCATTTGCAGCTGCAAGGCAATCAAGAGATAACCAGGTTAATTTTGTACTTGAAACCAATGGATTCTTTGCGCAACGGTAGGTTCCGCCACTTGTCTTAGTAGTCTGACCTGACTTTGTGCATGCAACGCCATTAGAAATCTTCACGGCGGCATCTGCAGGTACTGCGATCATGACGCCACCGGCGACAACGAGCGCTACTGAGATTGATGCGATCTTGCGGAACATGTATGTGCCTTTCGTAGTTATGCGGCAATACTAGCGATTAGGCACTTAAAAAAGGCTGATAACCCGCCGAGAGTCCGGTAGGTATGACCATTACTTTCTCTGTTTGGCTCTCAGATTCATGCCAACTTTGCGAACGATCGAACGCGGCACAGTGCGTACAACAAAGACAAGTAGCTTGTACTGCCAACCAGGAACGCTTACCGCTTCACCCTTCAAAGCATCCTTCCAGGATTGTTCAACCAATCGATCGGAGTTCAGCCACATAAAGTTAGGTAGAGCCTTCATCGACATCTTGCCTCGTTGATGAAACTCGGTGCGAGTAAAGCCGGGGCAGAGCGCGCTTACCTTCACATTGGTTGTAGACAACTCAGTGTTCAGTGATTCAGAGAGAACGGTTAGGTAAGACTTTGAGGCGCTGTAAGAGCCACCTGCGATGTAACCAGCTACTGATGAAACGTTGATGATTACACCGTTTTTGCGCTCCTTCATAAGGGGAAGTGCAACATGCATAAGTCGCATCGGGGTACGCACCAAAACATCAAGCAGTTGCTGCTCAATCTCTAAGGTCGACATAGTGAATGCTTTGTTAGTTCCAAAGCCCGCGTTATTGATAAGAACATCAATCTGATTATCAGCGATGTACTTTTCAACTTTTAGGCAACCATCATCAGTTGCAAGATCTGCCTGAATTACATGGGTTTTAACTCCGTACTTTGCCTCAAGTCCTTGTGCTCTTTCTTGAAGTCGTGGCAGATCGCGAGCAACCAACACGATGTTGTACTTATGCGATGCTAAAAGCCGAGAGAAGCTCTCGCCAATTCCTGCCGTTGCTCCGGTTACTAAAGCCCACGAAGACATCAGTTAGATCTCGATTCCTGATGGATCTTCGTCTCGGATCTTCCACTCAGTGCCATAGGAAGGCAGTAATTCCAAGAATGGCTTTGCATCAAACCACTCTGGTCCAACAACTCCTTCTGGCTTCCAAATACCTTTATGGATTAACTCCATGGCGATAACTGGGTTAATAGCAGTCTGCCAAACAACAGCTTGATCTCCGTATTCAGCCATGGACCACTCATTATCGACCACGTTATACATGTAGCAGGCGTAAGGCTTACCTTCTTTGTTAAGGCCCTTAACAAGTGCACCAGCACAAGTTTTGCCCTTCATGCGTGACCCAAGAGTTGCTGGATCCGGCAAAGCGGCAGCAAGTAGATCACGCGGCGAAACTTGAATGCCCTGAACATCTACATGATCTTTGCGATCCATCCCCAACATATGAATTGTTTTTAACGTCGTAATGAACTGCGCACCGAGCCCGTACTTAAAGTTAACCTTCTTAGCATCAACTTTCTGAGGAATCAGCACAACCTCTTCATGCTCAACATTGACGCATTCAACTGGTCCGATGCCTTCAGGGAAATCAAATACTTCGATCTCACTAAATGGTTCTGTTGTGTACCAACCACGCCCATCCTCCCAAACCAAAGGTGGATTGAGGCACTCTTCAATAGTTGTCCAAATCGAAAATGATGGAGCAAAGTCATAACCTTCGACGGTTAAGTTAGAGCCATCAAAGATTGTAAATGAATCGATACGGCTAAAGAGATGATCTTCTGCATATCGCGCAAAGACATCGCTCATGCCGGGTTCAATACCCATTCCAACGAGAGCATAAATCTGACGCTCTCCCCAGTTCCAGTCACGTGCAAACTGCTCATCACCAAGTTTTACGCCGGTTTCAGAGTTTGGATAGTGAGGATGTGGTCGTGAAAGCGACATCGCCATATCGATGTAATTTGTATTTTCAATTTCGCAGGACAAGAAAATTGGCATTACAAAACGAGGATCAACAGCGTTGATAACAACATCAGGCTTTACCTTGCGAATTAACGCACGGATATCCTCCAGTTCGGCAGCATTCACCTCCGCTGCTGAAAATCGTGAATCCTTGACTCGGGTAACTGCTTCTTCCGCGCGTGACAGAGTTCGATCAGCGACAACCATCTCAGTAATAA
>JACCDZ011014758.1_pt1 | contig 13728 bp, 12 predicted proteins | sample 7449551 | NCBI WGS metagenome assembly JACCDZ01 (sample SAMN15323452, study PRJNA562643) | freshwater metagenome | isolation source: river surface water | place: USA:Blue River Watershed | collected 2017-08-18
ATACTTTTGACTATCTTCGTAAAGAAAATGCCCATTTTACTATCCATGCTGGTGAAGCGTATGGACTCCCGTCCATCTGGGAAGCGATCCAACTCTGCGGAGCAGAACGACTAGGTCACGGTGTTCGTATCATCGATGACATCGATTTTTCTGGTCCTGAACCAAAGTTAGGTGCTCTTGCATCCTATGTCCGTGATCGTCGTATCCCTTTAGAGCTATGTCCAACATCAAATATTCAAACGGGCGCAGCTGCAAGTTACGCCGAGCATCCCATCGGAGCTCTGGCAAAGCTACGTTTCCGCGTTACCTTGAATACCGATAATCGCTTGATGAGCCAAACCTCCTTGTCCTTCGAGATGGAGGAGGCTGTAAAGGCCTTTAATTGGGATTTTGCCGAGCTTCAGCGAATCACCATAAACGCAATGAAGAGCGCATTTATCCCTTATCAGGAGCGTTTAGCAATTATCGACACCATCATCAAGCCGGGTTACGCCAAGGTTTCATCAGCGTCATGATTGATTTCACCGACCCACACTTTGTCGCAGATCCGTATCCAGCGCTTAAGCAATTACGTGAACATCCCGGTCCAGTCTGGCATGAAGAGATGCAGATCTTTTTGGCTGCACGACATGGCGATGCTAATGATGTTTTTCGCAATAAATCTTTAGGAAGAATATTTAAGGAAAAAACTCCTGAATTTGAGTGGGAGATCTTTAATTGGCTACATGCTGATTCGATCTTGGACAGCGAACCTCCTAAGCACACCCGTTTGCGTTCCTTAGTTGCCAAAGCATTTAACCGCCAGAAGATTGAGGGTATGCGTCCAGCGGTCGAAAGAATTACAGCGCAGTTGCTAGATTCAATTGATCAAAAAGTAAAGGCTGGCGAAAGTTTTGATTTGATTGCAGATTATGCCGAGCCATTGCCCGTTAAAATCATTGCTGATTTGTTGGGCTTTCCAGAATCTGAAGAACATTTGCTTCGACCTTGGTCGCAAGCGATCGTAAAGATGTATGAAGTAAATCCATCAGTTCAGTATCAAACTGAAGCCAAGCAAGCGGGTAAAGAGTTTGCGGAGTACGTAAGAGATCTCGCTATTAGTCGCAAGACAAATCCTGGACAGGACTTAATCTCTGACTTAGCAAGTGTTGAAGAAAACGGTGAAAAGCTCAATATGCAGGAGCTTGTCGCGACCTGCGTTTTACTTCTTAATGCTGGACATGAAGCAAGTGTTAATGCTTTCGGCAATGGAATGGTTGCTGCGCTTCAGCGCCCAGATCAAATCAAGCTTCTGCGTGAAACCCCTCGAGAGGTAACAAACACCGCCCTTGAAGAGTTCATGCGATTTGATGCACCGCTTCATCTCTTTGAACGTACCGCTACCGCCGATACTGAAATCGGGGGAGTCCACATCAAAGAGGGGCAAAAGATTGCAGCCCTTATTGGCTCGGCAAACCGTGATGAAACAGTGTTTTCAGCCCCTGATTCAATGGATTTAACCCGAGATCCAAACCCTCATATTGGTTTTGGAGCTGGCATCCATTTCTGTCTTGGCGCACCACTAGCTCGTCTTGAAATGAGTGTTTCTCTACCAGCGCTGTGGGAAAAGTACCCAACAATGCAGTTGGCATCAGAACCTGTTCGCCGTCCTACATTTGTATTACGAGGTTACGAAAGCGTCGCAATCTCTGCTTGATTTGGATAAGAAGATTGCGCACCTTTGCGGGTAACGCTAAAGGATGCGATTGAGATACCAAACTTCATCGCTTCTACTGGATTTTTTCCACTAGCCAAACTGTAGGCAAAACTTCCAACAAAGGAATCTCCTGCACCGGTTGTGTCGACGGCGGTTACTTGTGGAGCTTCTGCTCGATAAATCTGGCCATCTGTAGAGATGTAAACCGCACCTTTGCTTCCTAAAGTTACGATGGAATTTTTTCCAGGCCTAAATGATTTCAGAATTTCATCACTGCTCGGTAGTTCACCATGGAGCTCGCGAAATTCAGTTTCATTGGGGATGATCCAATCGCACAGTTGCAATAACTCTGCTGAAATTTCTTGATATGGAGCTGGATTTAAGATTGTTGTGCACCCTCTAGCTTTTGCTGCTCTAAACGCTGCCAAGGTTACCTCTTGCTTAATCTCACATTGCGCGACAACAATCGACAAATCTTCGATCGAATTGATCGCTTGCACCGCCTTATCGATCTCGATCTCATGGTTTGCGCCGGGAATAATAATGATGCGATTCTCGCCGGCCCCATCCACCCAGATATGTGCGACTCCATTAGGGGTCGAACTGACTTCAACAAACTCTGAGTTAATGCCGACCTTCACAAAGTTTTCAGCGATCGCCGTTCCAAAGACATCATCACCAAGCTTTCCAATAAAATGTACTTGGGCTCCACACATGGCGGCCATAACCGCTTGATTGGCCCCCTTTCCACCAAACCCGGTCGTAAAAAGCTGCCCCGCTAGGGTTTGACCAGGCTCTGGAAGCACTTCGGCATAGGCTGTTAAATCCATCATGGCGCTGCCGACAACCGCGATAACTGCCGGTTGTGTTCCATTAGATTGCATACCGCTAGGCTAGCGGTTATGACAAAAACTTCAATCATTCTGGATGTAGATACTGGCGTCGATGATGCATTTGCAGTTCTTTTTGCTGCCCGTCATCCAGAGATCAACCTACTTGGCATAACCTGCGTAGATGGAAACACCAACGTTGATCAGGTTGTCGCAAATACCTTCAAAGTTTTAGATGCTGCAGGTGCTGGCGACATTCCGGTCGCCCGTGGAGCGGTCAAGCCACTCTTGGGTAAGAGTCAGTACGCCGAGTATGTGCATGGTGCCGATGGCATGGGGGATTTGGGTATTGCTCCTTCATCTCGAAAGGTTGATTCACGTTCAGCGGTTGAGTTGTTGCGAGACTTAGTTGAGCAATCTAAGGATCCAGTCACCATTGTCCCTCTTGCACCATTAACCAACATCGCACTTTTCCTACGAGCTTTTCCAGAAACAGCAAAAAAGGTTCACCGAATTGTTTTGATGGGTGGTTCAGCATCTGCTGGTAATGCAACAGCAGCAGCTGAGTTCAATGTTTGGCATGATCCAGAAGCTGCAGCGATTGTTTTCCAAAGTGGCGTCCCAATTACTATGTACGGTTTAGATGTCTTTATGCGCCCCGGGATCAACCGTGAGCAAGCAACGGAGATGAAGAACTCTAGTAATCCTGCTTCGCAATTTGGTGGCTCTCTGGCATTAGCTTTTATGGAACGTCTCGGAGTTTCTCCAGTTACTTTAGGTGATTATGGTGCGGTCGCAAGTGTGATTCGTCCAGATCTGTTTACAACCGAGATGTTTGATGTCGTAGTGGATACATCAGCAGGTCCTGCGCGAGGACAAACAATTGTTGATCGTCGCGACGCATTCCTTAAGGAGCTTGAGCCTCTGGATCTTGAAGACTCAGCAAAGGTGCGCGTAACACTGGATCTAGATGTTGAAGGCGTTCAGGATTTGTGGCTCAAAACCATTAATTCATAAGGGTTTTATAGCTTACAAACCGATTGGATGCCAGACGGTTTTGGCTTCCATGAAGGCGATGATTCGACCAGGGTCTGCTGATTTGAATGAGTGGATTCGCTTCAGATTCTCTGCTCCTGCAACCTTAATCTCAGCCTGCAACTTAGCTGGTACTCCTGAGATATCGAGTGCATCAATATCCATATGTGATGCCATCCATGGTGCAATCTCTTCCTTCTTGCCCGTCAAAATATTGATTACTCCATGAGGTAGATCGCTTGTTGCAAGAACTTCGGCAAATGTCATGGCTGACAATGGCGCTTTAGTGCTTGCCAAAACCACAACCGTATTTCCAGATGTGATGATTGGAGCTACAACATCGATGAGACCCAGAAGTGATGGTGTTTCAGGAGCAACGGCTGCGACAACACCCATGCTTTCAGGAATCGTAAAGTTGTAGAAAGGCCCAGCGACTGGGTTGGTGGAACCTGCAAGTGATGCAATCTTGTCAGTCCAACCCGCATACCAAACCAAACGATCTACTGAATCAGTAACCTCTTTTTCAGCCTTTACTTTGGTAACACCGGTAACGGTAACGATCTCATCTACAAATTGCGCACGTCGACCTTCAAGCATTTCTGCGATTCGGTACAAAATTTGCCCACGATTATATGCAGTTGCTTTATTCCATCCCGCATGAGCTGCACGAGCTGCAACCACAGCATCGCGTAAATCTTTTCGAGAAGCCATGCATGGGTTAGCGATGAATAGACCCTTAGCATTTTTAATCTCGTAGGTACGGCCAGATTCTGTGCGAGGGAAAGCGCCGTTGATGTACAACTTGTAAGTCTTCTTCACATCAATTCGATTACTCATGGCTGACTCCCTTCAAGTATGCAGACAGGCCGTGGCGACCACCTTCGCGTCCCCATCCAGACTCTTTGTATCCACCAAATGGTGATGTTGGATCAAATTTATTGAAGGTATTTGCCCAAATAACTCCGGCACGGAGTTGTTGAGATGCCCACAAGGTACGTGAACCTTTCTCACTCCAAATGCCGGCTGAAAGGCCAAATGGAGTGTTATTAGCCTTTTCTATCGCCTCTTGAGGGGTTCTAAAAGTCAAAACAGAAAGGACTGGACCAAAGATCTCTTCACGAGCGATTCGATGCGCTTGGGTGACGCCAGTAAAGATAGTTGGCGCAAACCAGAAACCCTTATTGGGCAAGTTGCATGCCGGGCTCCAACGTTCTGCACCTTCTGCATCACCTGCAGCTGCGAGCTCGATGATCTTTCCAAGTTGTTCCTTGCTATTAATAGCACCGACATCGGTGTTCTTATCCATAGGATCGCCAACACGGATCTTTTCCATGCGGATCTTCAACTTATGCAAAACCTCTTCTGCAACATTTTCCTGTAGCAATAGACGAGATCCCGCACAGCACACATGACCTTGGTTAAAGAAAATTCCATTGACGATACCTTCGACGGTTTCATCAATTGGCGCATCCTCGAAAACAATATTTGCGGCTTTTCCGCCAAGTTCTAAGGTCACACTCTTCTTTGTTGGAGCGACGGCTCGGGCAATAATCTTTCCAACCTCAGTTGATCCAGTAAATGCAATCTTGTCGATTCCCGGGTGATTAACAATTAACGCACCAGTGGAACCATCTCCGGTAACAATGTTGACGACACCTGCTGGAAGTTCAGCCTGCTGACAAACTTCGGCAAACAACAAAGCAGTAAGTGGTGTCGATTCAGCTGGCTTCAACACAACAGTGTTTCCTGCAGCTAACGCAGGTGCGACTTTCCACGCTAGCATCAAAAGGGGGAAGTTCCACGGAATGATTTGGCCAGCAACACCTAGAGGTTTTGGAGATGTACCAAGACCGGCGTACTCAAGTTTGTCCGCCCAACCTGCATGATAGAAAAAGTGAGCGGCTGCTAGTGGAATATCTGTATCGCGAGATTCGCGAATCGGCTTGCCGTTATCGAGAGTCTCTAGCACTGCAAATTCACGTGCACGCTCCTGCATGATTCGGGCGATTCGGTAGAGATACTTGCCGCGTTCCTTGCCAGACATCTTTGACCACGTTGTTGTGTACGCCTTGCGAGCCGCCTTTACCGCTGCATCAACTTCAGCTTTTCCAGCAAGTGCAACCTGGCTGAGTACTTCTTCTGTTGCGGGGTTTATCGTCGGAAAGTGCTTGCTTCCGGCTACAAATTTTCCGCCGATGAAGTGGCCATACTTAGGTTTAATGGAAACCACCGCTCGTGATTCAGGTGCTGGGGCGTATTCGAAACTCATTGTTGTCTCCACTAATCCATCGTCACATACTGAGGGCTTGAGTAATAACCTTCATCCATCTTCATGCGCTGCATCAATAGATCATTGAGCAAAGCACTAGCACCAATACGAAATAGCTTCGGATTGAGCCACTCTGGTCCAACAGTTTCGTTGACCAAAACTAATTGTTTAATCGCATCCTTAGTGTTTCGGATTCCGCCCGCAGGCTTTACGCCAATGCGGGTCTGTGTCATTTCGTAAAAATCTCGCACCGCTTCAAGCATGACCAATACAACTGGGGGAGTTGCTGCGGGTGCAACCTTGCCGGTTGAGGTCTTAATGAAATCTGCTCCAGCTGCCATTGCCAAGAAGGATGCTTTGCGAACATTGTCATAAGTAACTAATTCGCCGGTTTCAAAGATGACCTTGAGGTGTGCCTTATCACCACAAACCTCTTTGATCTGGACTATTTCATTGAATACATCGATGTATCGGCCGGCCAAGAACGCACCACGATCAATCACCATGTCGATTTCAGCCGCACCTGCATCAATTGCATCTTGAGTATCTTGAATCTTGACCGCCATAGAGGCACGACCAGACGGAAATGCTGTCGATACCGCAGCCACCGGAACATGCTGCCCGCCAATTAAATCTAGGTGTGTTCGTGCAACTGAAACCATGTCGTTGTACACGCAGACAGCTCCAACACTTGGAACCGTTGAATCAGTTGGATCTGGGCGTACCGCTTTGGTACATAACGCTTTAACTTTTCCCGGGGTATCTGCACCCTCGAGGGTTGTTAAATCAACCATGGTGATTGCAGTTTCAATCGCCCAGCGCTTTGAGGTTGTTTTGATGCTTCTGGTTGCAAGCATCGCAGCACGTGCCTCTGCACCAACCTGATCGACACCCGAAAGATTGTTGAGGTAGCTCTTTAGTGAGGCTTCGCTGCCATCAACTAAACCGTAAAAACTCACGATAACAATTCCTTAAGCGGTGGACGTAGTTGATCCAAAACTACCTGGGCAGCTGTGGAATCCTTTTCAATTGCCTCAATGTAACACTTCATCTTTGCCTCAGTGCCGCTTGGGCGGATGATGATTCGCACGCCACCATCAAGCCAGATTCGAATTCCATCGGTTGGCGGTAAACCATCAGTGGGCGCTGCCAAATCATCGATGGAAGTTACTTTTCGGCCTGCAATCTGCTTCGGCGGATTACTGCGTAAGCCTCCGAGAATTACTCCCACCTTTGAAAGATCACTAAGGCGAATAGAAATTTGTTCTGTTGCATGGAAACCATGACGAGCCCACACATCATCCAGTAAATCCAGGACTGTCTTACCCTCTGTTGCAAGATCTGTAGCAATCTGCGCCAGGGTAATTGCTGCAGAAATTCCATCTTTATCATTAACGGTTATTGAATCAACCGCGTAACCAAGAGCTTCTTCATAACCAAAGGTTAAATTTTCAATCTTGGCTAACCACTTGAATCCAGTCAAGGTCTCTCTAAATTCTAAGTCGTAGTGATCTGCGATTTTCTTGACGATTGAAGATGAAACTATGGAATTGGCGAAGATCCCAGAATCAACCTTTCGCGCAATAGATTCGGCGAAAATGGCGCCTAATTCATCGCCACGGAGCATTCGCCACCCTGTTTTTGGGTCATTAACCGCTGCTGCGCATCGATCAGCATCGGGATCATTAGCAATTACAAGATGGGCATCAAATGATTGAGCAGTTTCGAGTGCGAGATCTATAGCTCCTGGCTCTTCAGGGTTTGGAAAGGCGACCGTTGGAAAATCTGGATCCGGTGCAGCTTGGGCATTAACCAAAATTGGAGATGGAAAGCCAGCCTTATGAAAAACTCTTTGAATAGTTTCAGTACCCACACCATGCATCGCTGTGTAAACGATACGAAGCGAGCCGGGATTTGTGGCCAAGGATGCGGTTCGGTTGATGTACTTTTCGATTATCTCTTCGCCTAATACTTCCCACACTTTTCCACGTGGTTGAGCTTTCAAAGATTCAACTGCATCAATCTTCCGCGCAATAGCCTCATCGGTAGGTGAAACAATTTGTGAACCTCGATAATGAATTCCATCGACAGTTCCGCCCAGATAAACCTTGTAACCATTGTCTTGTGGAGGGTTATGGCTTGCCGTAACCATGATTCCAACATCGCAGCGCAGCTCATTGGTAGCAAAGGCCAATACCGGCGTTGGAAGCGGACGTGGCAAAACAAAAACCTTCATCCCCGCACCGCTCATGATTTCAGCGGTTTCAAAGGTGAAATCTTCAGAGCCATAACGTGCATCTCGGCCAATTACCACGGAAGTTAAGTTGCGTTCCTTCATGTAAGCAACAATTCCGGCAGCAGCTCGACCTACTACCGCACGATTCATTCCAGATGGACCAGGTCTAATTGGTCCGCGTAATCCTGCAGTACCAAATTGTAAGAAACCATTGAATGAGGCACGTAACTCAACTTCATTGCCGACATCAAGCCATTGCTGCAATTGAGCAGCGGTCGATGGATCCGGATCATCTGCGATCCAGGCGTTAACTACCTGCACTAATGATTGATCCATAGGCTTAGAGTAACTTCGGAATAACCCCTTTGAGAAGTGCGCCCATGCGATCCGCTGCCGCTTTACCCGCAGCAATTACCTCTTCATGGTTGAGCTTTTCTCCAGTAACTCCAGCTGCAGCATTTGTGACTAAGGAGATACCAAGGACTTCAGCACCTAATGCATGTGCCGCGATTGCTTCAGGAACTGTAGACATTCCAACCAAGTCAGCGCCCATGGTTCGCATCATCAAAATTTCTGCGGGGGTTTCGTAAGTTGGACCGCGCCAGTGCACATAGACACCTTCTTGCAGAGATGAATCCTCTTTCTTGACGATCTCGCGAATTCTCTTGCTATAAAGATCTGTGAGATCAACAAAAGTTGCTCCAGATAATGGTGAAACTGCAGTTAGTGAGATGTGATCACGAATCAGTACTGGTTGACCAACGGAATAAGCGGTGTTGATTCCACCGCAAGCATTGGTAAGGATGACAACTTTGCAACCCGCCTTAACCGCTGTGCGCACACTGTGAACTACAGGTTCGATGCCTTTACCTTCATAAAGGTGAGTTCTTCCTAGAAAGACTAGAGCGCGTAATTTTTTTCCATCGCTCTCGATCTCGTATGAGCGGACCTTGCCAGAATGTCCTTCAACTGCGGGGGCAAAAAAACCTGTGAACTCTTCGGCATTACACTCAAAGACGGGAGTTCCGAGGGCATCTACAGCACTGACCCAACCAGATCCCATTACAAGTGCAACATCGTGATGTGCAACGCCGGTCTTGGCTGCAATCTCTTTTGCGGCAAGTTCAGCAGCAGCAAGTGGATCTTTATATAGAAGTTCGGTCTGTGTCATGCGGCAATAATGTCACAAATTAGTGGTGTGCCGCTGCCTACCTCATGGCCTTAACTTCGGGCCATGAATACCCAAGATTAGCGAAGGCCTTGCGAACAAATGGCATAGATATTCCAACAACATTTGTGTAATCGCCTTCAATAGATGGGATGAAGGGAGAGCTAAAACCATCCAAAGTGAAACCACCTGCGACATGAAGTGGTTCTTCGGTAGCGACGTAATCTGCAATCTCTTCATCGGTCATGTGATCAAAGGTCACACGAGTGGTTACACGATCGGAGATTTCAATATCTTTGGCGGTATCAATAATGCAGTGGCCTGTATGGAGTAAACCCGAATTACCGCGGACTCGTTTGGCGCGTTCAGTAGCGACATCTGGAGCTCCGGGCTTTCCGAGGGATTGACCATCAAACTCAAAGGTGGAATCACAACCAATAATGATGGCTGGAAAATCGATTTGCTCACGGACGGTGTGTGCTTTGGTAATAGCAAGCGCAATGACCATATCTGAAGGCGAAAGTGAATTAAAGAAATCTGTTTCTTCATCAACATGGCTAACAATAATCTTTGGGGCAAGTCCAGCCGATTCCAAGAGTCGGCGACGACTAGTTGATTGTGATGCTAAAACGATTGTTGTCATGAGTGATCAAACCTTCTGGCTCTGTATGTCATGTGACTTTCGGTACGCGACTAACTGTATCGGTACATCTACGATAAGCCCGTGAGTAAAACCTTTCCAACGGTAGGCCTAATAGGTTCGGTTCCTTATGCTGGATTGTTTATCTCGCCCGCACAGGCATTAGGCGTAGAGCTTCTGAATTTAGCTGATGGAACTCACGATGTGCTTCATGCTGATGCAAGGAGATGTGATGTTGTTACGATGATTGATAAATCAATCTCTTCAAGCATTGCAAAGAGTTTAGAGGCAGATGGCGTCACTGTTCGCCCATCATTTTCTGCTCTTTCTAGCCTGAGACCAAGTACCGCATCCAACATCGACTCCAAACTCTGCGTGATGGTTGCGCGCTCACCACATGGTCAAGCAACAACCTGGGCGCTTTCAGAAATCATAAGTAACGATGATGGCTGGTTGATGAGCATTACCCCAGCCCCTGCAATATCTGAATCTTTGCAGGAGAAGGCCCAACAGCTAGCCCTTGATACCTCTGCACAATTAGGTGCAGTTGGAGTTATGGCAGTAGAGATTTCTATACAGGATGAAACAGCAACAGTTGTAAATGTCGAGATGCATCCTCATGATTCGGGAAACTGGACGGTAGATGGGGCCGTTACAAGCCAATATGAGCAACATCTGCGCGCTGTACTGGATCTTCCTTTGGGTGATCCAGCAATGACTTCGCCATTTGTTGTCACAGGAAATGTCTACTGCGGTGAAAAACCTAATATGTATCGTCCATACTTACATTTGATGGCACGAACACCTGCAATGAAATTCCACCAATACAAGAATTCAGCCAAGGCCGGCGAGTTAGTGGGTCATGTAACTCTTGCAGGAGATGATCTTCACGCAATTATTGAAGAGGTTAAGCACGCACAGGAGTACATGCAAGGCGTGATAGACGAGTAATGAGCTAGCGAGCTCGGTATTCGATTGCTGGGCAACGATCCATAACAGTTAATAGTCCAGCAGCTTGCGCACGAGCAACAGCTGCTTCATCAATTACATCTAACTGCAGCCAAACAGCCTTCGCACCAATCGCAATTGCTTCATCAACTATTGATCCAACAAGATCTGAGTTAACAAAACAATCAACAACATCTACCGGATGGCCGATCTCAGACAGTGATGTAAATCCGATTTCCCCATGAACCGTTTCAGCTTTTGGGTGTACAGGGATGATGCGATGACCCTTTTCCTGCAGTAAGCGAGCAACTCCAAAGGCGGCACGATCAGGGTTATTGCTAAGGCCGACAATGGCCCAGGTTTTTAACTCCAGGACCGCGTCGATTGTTTCCTTAGTATTAATCGGTACGCCCTAGTGCGTGGAACTTCCAACCAGCTTTACGCCATAGAGCACGGTCCAACATATTGCGGCCATCGATGACGATCTTTCCCTTAACCAATGGAGCAATTGCAGCAGGATCAATCTGTCGGTACTCCTTCCACTCAGTTAAATGCAGGATTAAATCCGCATCCTTGAGGGCATCGGTAACAACCTCTTGATACTGAAGATTTGGGAAACGCTTACGTGCTGGTTCGATACCTTGTGGATCATGCACAACAACGATTGCGCCTGCCGCTTGTAGCTGTGCAGCAATATCTAGAGCAGGGGAGTCGCGCACATCATCGCTATCGGGCTTGAAAGTCGCACCCAAGACAGCGATCTTGTACTTAGTTAAATCCTCTGAAAGTTCACCGCGAACTACATCGATCACGCGTTGGCGTGCACGCAAGTTAATTGCATCAATTTCACGCAAGAATTCAAGAGCCTGCTTAGCGCCAAGCTCTTCTGCGCGAGCCATAAATGCACGAATATCCTTTGGAAGACACCCACCACCAAAACCAATACCTGCCTGCAAGAAACGATTTCCAATGCGTGGGTCGTATCCAATCGCCTTTGCTAACACGGTGACATCGCCGCCAGCGGCCTCACAAACTTCAGCCATCGCGTTAATAAATGAAATCTTTGTCGCAAGAAATGAGTTTGCAGCTACCTTCACTAATTCAGATGTAGGAAGATCTGCACGAATCCATGGTGTACCCAATGCGATAACAGGTTCGTAGACCTCTTTAAGAATTTCTTCGGCGCGATCATTAGCAACTCCAACAACCAAACGGTTTGGAGTCAAAGTATCTTCAACAGCAAAACCTTCACGAAGAAACTCTGGGTTCCACGCAAGATCTGCCTGCGGAGCAATCTTTGCTAGCTCATCTCTTAAACCTTGAGCAGTTCCAACCGGGACAGTTGATTTACCAACTACCAAAGCACCATCCTTGAGATGTGGTGCAATAGCGGCGACCGCTGATTTCACATAAGTTAAATCGGCAGCAAGACCATCTTTGCTTTGTGGAGTTCCAACGCAAACAAAGTGAACATCTGCATCTTTAACTGCAGAAAAATCAGTGGTGAATGACAGACGTCCGGTTTTCATCTCTTGTTCGAGCAGAGTGTCTAAGCCAGGTTCGTAAAATGGAAGCTTTCCGCTTTGCAAAAGTGCGACCTTTTCAGGATCTGTATCGACACCTACGACGGTGAAACCTAAAGAGGACATGCAAGCAGCGTGGGTGGCTCCAAGATAACCGCAGCCAACTACCGAGAGAGTTAAAGTCATGCGGGAGAGTTTACTTCAGAGCCCCGCAAGGATTTTCATCAGCGGTACGAGTCTTGAATTTATCGATCACAGTTGGCTTGGCTGATGTTGAGGATGATGCAGAAGGAGAAGGGGTTACTTCATCTGTGAGCGGTAAATCCTCACGAATTCGGTTGAAAAGTTCTGGAGCAAGCTCAGAATCCCATGTCACAACAGATCCAAGTCCCGGAACTCGTGCATTGGCATTCCCCAAAGGAATAGTCAGAGTTCGAACATTGCTTGATGAGAGATTCTTCATTTGCTTAGCAAGAGTGAGTAGATCACTCTTATTAAGTTCAGAATCTGTTTTGACAGTAGCTATCGCTGCGTTAAAGAAGTTAACAAGTTTGATTGGATTAAGAAGAACCCCGGTACTTGTGACTTTGCGAAGCACTGCACTCATGAACTGCTGTTGACGTTGCATACGACCCAGATCGCCCATGCCATCAAAGTCGCGAGTTCGAACATACTTCAACGCTTCAACTCCATTTAGTGTGTGAACACCTGCAGGTAAAACCAAATGGCTGCCCGGATCATCAATGTCGCGTTTCGTACATACTTCGATTCCACCTAGTGCATCAACCATTCCTGCAAAACCGGCGAAACCAATTTCAATGTAATGATCAATACGGATTCCGGTTTCGCTTTCAACGGTCTCGATCAGTAGAGGGGCTCCACCAAAAGCAAATGCTGCATTGATTTTTCCCTTGGCCGCCGGCACGATTTTGGTTTTGTCTAACGACGAAGGGTGTTCAGGAATTGTCACCAATGAGTCACGCGGAATCGAAATAATTGTTGCTTTGTCTCGAGCCTTTGAAATATGCACGATCAACATGGTGTCTGACCGTGAACCCGCAGCGGTCTTGGTGCTGCCAACGCGAAGTAACTTCATTTGCTCTTTAGTTAAACCTTCGCGGGTATCAGAACCAACCAAGAGATAGTTCAGAGCTTTATTTGGTTTATCCGGACGCGCAGAAAGTGAGCCAAATGCATCAATACGGTCAATTGCACCGCTGACTTGGCCTAGACCCAGCCAGGAAAAGGCGGAAATTAGTACTACTCCCACAGATAGTGAGGTAATAATCCGAATTGCCCGCGTTGATTTCACTGTCAGAGAGTACTTGAGCGATAGCGTGTACGCGTTATGTCGACATCAGCGAACACGTTATATGGCTCACC